>ERZ781275.1402-NODE-1402-length-16159-cov-3.042971_pt1 | contig 16159 bp, 20 predicted proteins | sample MGYA00375853_ERZ781275 | MGnify/ENA primary metagenome ERZ781275 (study PRJEB29790, sample SAMN03653691) | human gut metagenome | host: Homo sapiens | place: USA: Dallas, Texas | collected 2012-07-23 | study: EMG produced TPA metagenomics assembly of the Gut...
GGCAGATAGACAAAGGTTTGAAACCAGCCGTAGGCCGAGCCCGCCATGGGGTTTATAAAAATCCGGGCATAAGTGAGTACCCCGCCGGGCTCGTCGGTCCGGGAGGCCAGCTCCGCCACCGTCAGGCTTCCAAAAATAATGCTGACGGCCGCAAAGCAGAAGATGATTACACCCAGAACGACATTGCCGCCGGTGGCAATTAAAATATTATCGCTTTTAAAAAAAATACCGGAACCGATGACGATTCCGATAATCATGGCAATGGCTGTAAACAGTCCATAACGTTTTTTGATTGTGTCTGTTGTCATGGTAACAGACCTCCTGTCCTATTTAGTCCCGAAGAGGCGGTCTCCCGCATCGCCAAGGCCTGGAACAATATAGGAATGATCGTTCAGCCCTTCGTCGATACAAGCACAGTAAATAGGTACCTCGGGGTGTTTTGCTTGTACAGCCTTTATACCCTCTGGAGAAGCTAAAATAACAACCAACTTAATATTTTTGCAACCCGCGTCCTTCAAGATGTCAATGGTGTGGACAGAGGAGACGCCAGTGGCCAGCATGGGATCGGTGATGATGGCCTCACGCTCAGCGATATCCGTGGGCAGCTTGCGGTAATACTCCACGGCTTCCAGCGTTTCAGGATCGCGGAATAAGCCGATGTGTCCGATTTTGGCATTAGGGATAACATGGGTAAAGCCCTCGACCATGCCCAGACCAGCGCGCAGAATCGGCACGATAACCACATCCTTGTCTGCCAGCACCTGCTTGGTGGTTTTACAGATCGGGGTTTCAATCTCAATATCTTTAAGAGGAAAGCGCCTGGTGACTTCATAGGCCATGAGCGTGGCCAGTTCCTTGACCAGCTCTCTGAAATCCTTAGACGGTGTATCCTTCATACGGAGTAAGGTTAGCTTATGGGTGACCAGAGGATGGTCAATGGTAGTTACTTCATTCATAAAAAAAGCTCCTTTGTCTTGTTTACTAAACACTATAATACATTAAAAAAAGCTGAAAGGCCATTGTTTTTTACTTTTAATTCTTGACACTCTGCCAGAATAAGGTAAAATGGTAAAGAAAAGGACCGATATTATCAAAGCTTGAATAAAAATAGCCAATCAGGATATAAACATAAGAAACGGAAGGAAGTTTGATTATGAAAGAAATAAGATTATATACCTGGCCCCACTGCCCATTTTGCAATAACGCAAAGCGTTTGTTAGACCAAAAGGGCCTGACTTACAAAGATGTCGACATTTATGGCAATAATGAAATGAAACAGGTACTGGCCGAAAAGACCGGACAGCACACAGTTCCCTTTATTTTTGTCGATGAAAAGTTTATCGGCGGCTATACCGAGCTGGCCGAGCTTGATAATCAGGGAGACTTTGATAAAATGCTCGCATAAGCGGGATAAGATAAATAATTAAAAGGAAGAAGAGGAAGTATGGCATTTTCGTTTAAAGTAGTAGAAGAAGTTGGAGTATTATCCGAAGGAGCAAACGGCTGGCAGAAGGAATTAAACCTGGTCAGCTGGAATGACCGCGAACCCAAATACGATATTCGTGAATGGGACGCAAACCATGAAAAAATGCGCAAGGGCGTAACCCTGACCATCGATGAGCTGGTAGAGCTGCGCAGCATTTTGAATGAATTAGAGCTTTAATTTTATTAGAAAAACGAATAAAAAAGAGAAAAAACGGACTCGAGAGGGTCCGTTTTTTACGTTGCTTTTAAGTAGGAAAAGTTCGCAGAGATTTGAGAGCCTGGATGCTTTTCTAGAATTAGCATTTATAAAATTTTCTATAAAAAATAATATTATGGGAAGCTATTAATTATAATAAGGCAAAAGAAATATATACGCAGAGTTGAAAAACAGAAGAAAAACAAAGCATTATCTGCGAGATACTAGAAGAGCAAGATATTGTCAGGAGAGAAAAGTCTGCAGATTAATTTATTTAAGTAATCATATTAAGAATAAATTTTTCTAAATAAAAAAGTACTGTATTATTGTGTTAGATAGTATTGGCTGATATAATGTAATTAGAGACATAAATAAAAAGGTGAGTGGTGTCTTTAATTTTCAAGTGTTTTTTAAATATAGTAAGGAAAATTTATTCTTTTTGAGTAAAATAAAACCAACTTTTTTAATTATTAGATAGTTAGGGGTATAAAATGCTTAGAATAGCGATTTGTGATAATAATCAAGAAATATTAACGAAGTTTCAAAATATTTGTGAGAACATCAGTATTGGCGAAAACATAGAAATTAATGTCCAAACTTTTGTAAACGGAGAAATATTAATTAAAGAAATAGAAACTGACCAAATAGATATTCTTTTTCTTGATATTGAAATGCCCAAATTAAATGGTATCCAAATTGCACAAATTTTAAGAAATAAAAATTTTTACTTTCCTATTATATATATATAACAAATTTTACTTCATATTATAATAAAGCATTTGAAGTCCATGCATTTGCATATTTAAACAAACCACTAAATCAAGATAAAATTAAAAAGATAATTAGAGAAATTTTAGTTTTTTATCCTATCAAAAAATCTGATTTCATAAAATTTCTCACAACAGAAGGCCCCAAAAATGTTTTAACAAAGGATATTGTTTTCATTGAGTATCAATTTAGATCATTAAAAATTTATACAAAAAAAGATGTTTATTTTAGCAAAGGAAAAATTGGAGATATGTTAACAAGGTTAAAGCCCTTTGGTTTTGATATGCCACATCAGAGTTTTATTGTTAATTTTTTCTGGATTAAAAAAATTATCGGATTTGAGATTATGCTTAAAAATGGTTTAACAATTCCTGTTGCGCAAAAAAAAGCTTCAGTATTTCGTAAATTATGGAACGAATACTTGCAAAAATATTCATTCTTATCTTGAGGGTCAAACTATGGGTATACAATTTCTATTAAATGACTTGATTTTATGGGGAATTACAAGTTTTGTAATCATTAAATTTTTAAAAAAAACTTTTAGGGCAATTTATGAAAATACAGTTTACTATATGATGATTATATTGTTTGCTTTTCTAGGTATATATAGTTCGTTTTACGAATATAGTTTTTTATGGTTAATTTTTTCAGTATTAGGTTATTTTTTGATTGGGTATATTGGTTTTGATTGTTCTGTTAAGAAATTAATTTATCACACATTGTTTTTTTCCTTTATTTAATGTGTATACATTTTTCAGGACAGTTTCTTTGTTTGGTACTTCCTAATATTAATGAAAATTATATTTCTTACAATCAAAAAGAGCTGTTGCTTACTTTAGCAAAGCCGATTTTAATTATTTTTACGTATAAAATTTATATAAAAGCTATTCTTCGATACAAAATAGAGAAACTAGAAAGCCAACATTTTTTTATGATGCTTTTGTTTTGTGTCTTCCAATTATTTCTTCTCTCAACAATATTAAGTGACGTAAGTACTACCAAAAAAGCTTTTTATTTCAGTATCATTCTCATTGCTTTACTGATTTTTGATATGTATTTTTCTTATATTTTTTCATTATTATCTAATAAAATAGAACAAGAAAGAATACTATCGTATGAAAGAGAACAAACGAAAACAATGATAGATCAATATAATGAAATGGAACGAAAGTTTGAAAATACAAAAAAATTTTTGCATGATGCAAATCAGCATCTAATAATTCTTGAACAACTTTATAAAAAAGAAAGCTTTCAATTATCGATTGGTTATAAAGAGGAATTTCAAAAAAACTTATCCAGTGTAGAGAAACTAATATTCTCTTGCCAGAATAAGGTGCTAACTATTTTAATCAATGATTTAGCAGATAAGTGTACTGAAAATAAAATTAGATTATGGTTGAATATTGACAACCAAATAAAGTGTGTTCTATCGGATTATGAAACAACAATTGTTTTTTCAAATATATTTAAAAATGCATTTGAAGCTTCATGTGAAGTTCAGGAAAAAGAGCGCTTCATTGATATAACAATTATAAATTTTAATGACCAGTGTTTAGCAACAGTAAAAAATCAATGTAAAAACACTGTCAAACAATTCTCCCAACAATACAGTTCTACCAAAGTGGGTCATTATGGTGTTGGACTAATTAATGTTAGAAAAGTAATAGAAAAATATGGTGGGGTTTTAGTAACTGACCAAAAAAATCGAATTTTTACAGTAAATATCAATATTCCAAATTAAGACAACTTGGCAAATGAGAAAAAAAAGTGGCAAATATGTAACAGATATTGAATCTTTTAGACATGTGCTATATGATTTGAATCATAAAAGATCAGGAAAGGAGAGGATTCCATTGTGCAACCTAATCGCGAAAGCTTTAAAAAAATAGTTGTTTTATTAGCTTTTATTATAGTGCTTGCTATTATTGCAGATATTTTGGGAGAGATTTTAATACTAAACTCAATAAAGCCTATACAAGACATTGAAATACTTTCTTCTGAGAAAGAGGAAAAAAGCATCCAAAATGTGGGTTGTTCTGAAGAGGTTAAATGTCAATTAATGAATCTTGAGGGTGAAGCTAATTCTAATGTTATAATCGATACCAGCACCTAACGCACCGAGAATTCCTTCTGCTTCTTGTGAAGCTAATTCTAATGTTATAATCGATATCCCAATTCAAAAGGTTAGTACTGTAAGAAAAGGTTCTCTTATTGGTCAAACTTATTTTGTTAGTTTAGAAGATAACAATCAATCTATCGAGCAAGGAATTAATATAAATGATAAATTAAAGTCTAAAGTTTATATTACCGTTTATTACGCTAGAGAACCTCTTGGAAAGCTAAAGATAGCAGCAATTTCATCGGGGTGGAAACCCGAAACTGAAAAAATAAAAAAAGTATATGGTTATATGTATTATCATGAATATACGAATAACAAACAAATAAGCGGTACAAAAGAAATCAATGGAAATGACAGCCACTGTTTAGTTATAACAGGTTTTAAACGTTTTGGCTATCGTATTGACACAACGTTATGGTTAAGTTTTATCCAGAACGATAATTTAGATAGTGGTTGGAATTTAAAGTTGGATTTTTCTAAATTTGTAAAATGACGATAGTATAGTGTTTAGAAACTAAAAATAAAAGGGGTAAGAAATGAAAAAAATATTTTCGATATCAGTGTGCTTAATCTTTATAATGTCTTTGTTTTGTTTTCCGGTATTCGCAAATGAAAATAAAACGGATTCTGAATTAGATCAGATGTTTGAGCAGGCCTTAAATAGATACGAAGAAAAGCTGTCAGAAAATGAAGATCCTGGTATAAAATATGGAACGGTAAAAAATGAAAATAATTCAATAAGCTATAAAATAAAAGTTTTTCCTTTAAATGATCCAGAATTATCCACATTTTCTGGAGAAGACATAAAATCTCAAACATATGTATTTAAATTGGATGAAAAATACATGGAACGAGAAGGAGTCACAACATATGGCGAAGATTATGGAGAAAATTGGTTTGCACATAGTGGTGTAAAAGGGTATCTAACTATCTATTTTACTGGAACGAAAAATTATGGAACATTATATCGTGTAACTGGTGGTTGGGATTTGTACGATGGTTCAATGCAGATTACTGATAGACGAATAATTGCTTGGACAGGTGGTTCACGTGCAGAGTGGTATCCATCAGGATTCTATTTTGACTACTCGACAGGTTTTTCAGAAGTAGGAGCCAGTCAGGTAACGAGTCATGCGAATGTAGTTCGTGGAGGAGATGTTTGGTCTTGTCTGTTTTACGTTTAAAATTTTTGTACTAACTTAGAAATTTGGCTTTGTTAATTCGAATAAAAAGGCCTCCAATTTTAAAATAATAAAACTGGAGGCTTTTTATATTATAGAAATAAAGTATTAGTTAAAAACAGAAAAAGTTATTTTGGATTTATCTAGATTTAAAGGCATCATTTTCAAAACCGTGTTTGTTGAGTGTAATGACAGACATAAAAGTCCAGCGGAAAACTATAATCGAAGATTAACTGGCAGATATTTTTGTCTGTTGTATTGTAGATATTACAAAAGCTTTAGGATATAAATTTTTCCATAGACAAGTGATTAAAAAACGAAATCGGAGAAACTTCATCGACATAGATTTTAATCTTAACATTAGGCTAAAATGGATATAATAACCACTTTAGAGCAGATAAATAGTATAAGGTACATGAGTTGCAGAGTTGGATCAAAATCATTGATGCTTTTTTAAACGAGATGAGCACTCTAGTGTCGTTTTGTAATTGATTACGATGTAGCACTGCTTTCAATGAAGTTAATAATGTTATATGAATATAGATCAACTTTGAGAGGTAAGTTTTTGAAATTACCATTGGATATAAACAGATTGTAGAAAAGGAGTAGTAGAGATTAATATGAAACCGATAACAGAATTAAAATACGAATCCCTTCCCATGGGTTTTGACAACGGGCAGGTCAGACTGACAGACGAAAACATTGGCAGGATTTTGCGGTTTTCGGGTGCGCCGCTGGGGCTTTTGCGGTGCTGTGAGGCAAAGGGCAGCGGCACGGTGGTTCTGTATGGGGATGGACAGGCCTTTATCATCCCGGTGGAGACCAGCTATTTTCTGGACTGTATCGGGGAGTATCTGGATATGAACATGGCAAGACGGCGGAAGACCACCACGGGGCTGGTGGGCAAGAAAAGCAACAACGTCATTTTTCTGGGGGCGGGTCTTGAGTATGTCCCTGTCAAGGTGGATGTGCCCTGGGTGAGCGCAAAACAGTTCAGCTATCTAAACTGGCACGCGGTATACAGAGGGCATGACCGCAGGGCCAGAGCGCTGGTCACCGCCCCGGGCCTTGTGATCCCTTACCGGCAGCGGCCTGGCAGGGTGCAGGAAAAGCTGGACGAGGGCTGGCGTGTCCGGGAAATGTTTATCGAGCGGCACTGGCCCGTTTACGGGGAATGGCTGCACTGTAAAACATGCGGGATTCAAAGCGTATGCCTTGAGTGGCATCATCAAACAGCGTCGCCCAACGAAGCTTTTTCGGTTTTACCGGAAGCGCATAAAATAAAAAATTGTTCCACGGAGATGCAGAGGTTTACAAGAATTTAAAAAAACGGTAATTTTTAAACTTTAAAGAGAAAAATATTGCCATAAAAAGGCATAAAACGTGGCGTTTTATGTTTTTTTACTGCTTATCATCCCCTGAAGGCGAGATGCACTTTCTCAAAAAAACGCTATAATGAAACCTAACGTCAGCGCTGGCGAAAGTAACCGAAAGGAAATGGTATGAACGAAGATTTAAAAAGAAATGCGTTTTATGAAGAGCCCTGGTATGATTTAAAGCAGATGTCTGAGGGCTGCAAAGAATGCGCTTACCGGGCAGATGAAACACACTGTAGGTTGTACTGCCGCTTTTTAGACGTGCAGGGGCAGTGCCGGTGTTTTCACAGGGAGGGAGAGCCCTTTGTGAGCCGCAAAATCGAGCGGGAAATGAGCGATAGTGAAAAGCGTCTGCTCAGGGCAGAGACGCCAGATTTCAGGGAGGTACGAATGATCTGGCTGAACAATATTTGGCTCATTGAGGATCCGTTGCTCTACAATGTACACGACATGGGGAATGTTTTTGGCTTTGAGTTCCATGAAACAGAAATGTTTCTGCTTAAACATATCAAAAAGCAGGATTTTCTCCAGATGCTGGTGCCTCGGCGGGATAATGGCCCCCGAGACTTTTACATGACGGCTGACGGCGTGCGGCGGATGGCCCTTGTGGGCTTTGAAAAGGCTGAAGCCGAGGACCGGATGCGTTTCTTTAGCAATGATTGGAAGTGGATCAGCCGGACTTATTTTAAATGGATGCCGCAGATGGCAAAGCGTTTTTTCGGCGGCCTGTCTTTATTGAATGTATAATAACCGGAGGTAGAACCAGATGAACAAACCCGTTTTAGCGACTTTGGAACAGTGTTTTGGAAGTGATTTTCATAAACTGCGAGTATATACCGATCTTTACGAGGAGGGCAGTCAGAGCTATTTTGTCCTGAAAGAGATCGGCAGTTACATGGGCTGTAAAAGCTATCACAGGCTTTTGAAAAAACTGCCGGCGTCAGCGGTCCAGAAACGATTGATTAAGAACAGTGGTGGGCGGATGCACAGAATGCTGCTGGTTAGCGAGGAGGGGGTTCTGGCCCTGTTAAAACACTGCGGCCATAAGGCAGCCACAGGGTTTAAGCGGTACCTTGAAACCTGTGTGATCCCCGTGATCCGGCGTGAGATCGACACAGCCCGGATCATGCTGCCTGAAAGCGAAAAAACACACAAGGATCAGGAGGAAAAAGAGAATATGGAGGAGGCCATCCGGATGCTCTCAAGCGCTCTGGCCTTCCAGGTCATTAAAAATCAGGAGCTTGAAACGCGGCTCGAAATAGTGGAAGAGCGCCTTTTGCAAACAGCAGCTGCCTGAGGGGCCTCATGAACTTTTTTTCGGAGCTGGAATCTTTCATCGAATGGCAATCCGATCTGCCTGCAGACCGCAAGCTTTCGGAGGGCGCTGTGGCGCTTTGGATTTACCTGCTTTACCGGTGCAACTGCTGCGCGCTGCCGTCCATTGATGGACGGTGGCTGTGGCGGGTGGAGTTCTTTGTGCGGCCAGAGGGCATCGAGCACTTCTTTGGGCGGAGCGAACGCAATATCCGCCGCTATCGCAAGGAGCTGGTAGACGCCGGACGGCTGAAATATCAGAAGGCGGTTAAAAACCGGCGCAAGGGACTTTATACCCTGGTTCCTTTTGCCGATAATGTGGCGCCCACAAGCCTGAAGAATCTGGCGGATGAAACAGTGTCGGTTTTCGGCCTTGTGGATAAGTACGCCGGATAGGGTAAAGCGGCCAGATATGACCGCAATGTGGACAAAAAGAGCCATATTGCGGCAACATCGCGGACACAGGTGTCCGCCATTAGTAATATTATAAATAATATTATATATTAATCTTTATTAATTCAGGAGGTGCGTTTGTACACAAACCGATACGGAGCAGGAAGACCCTGCACAGGGCGGATAAGACCCTACACAGTGGAAGCGGCATGCCGGGTGCGCAAGGTGCTGCCGGCCAGAAGCCGCGAGGAGGCAGAGGATTTCTTTTACGAGGAGGCTGGCGCGGTGGAGGATCATTTCCCCGAGGCCGTTTTGGAGATTATATCCATTTGCGAAGGTGAGTAAAGGAGGGTGTGCTTGAGTAAAAAATACGCAGAGATCGGTGCATTGGTCACAAGGGCTCAGGCGGGAAGCAAGGCGGCAGCGGAAACGCTGCTGCTGACCTTTAAACCGTTGATTTTAGCCACCATTAGCGAGTATGTTTACGATAAAACCCAGATGGAGGATGCCTATCAGGAGGCCTGCGTCCTTTTTATGGAACGTTTAAAGGATTTTAAATCAGAGCAGCCCGGTTATTTTCCAGCCTATATCAAAAAACAGCTCTTTTACGCCTTTGTCCAGAACGCTAAAAAACGGCCGGGAACCTCGGTTCAGGCGGCGTTTTCGCTGGACGTGGAGACAGCGGAGGGCGTGAGCCTGGCAGAAGCGCTGCCGGCTGAGGAGAGCGCAGAGACCGATGAAAGACGGTGCGCGAGGGAAAAAAGAGAAGACCGCCACCGGGCTTTTTTAAAGCTGCGGGTGGCCCAGCTGCCAAAGGCTCAGAGGGAGTGCATTGAAGCCCATTATTACAGGAGGCAGACCTACCGGGCCATCGCAAAAGACCGCGGCGTCAGCGAGCAGTGTGTGGCGAAGACCCTGAATAAAGCCATGAAGGGTCTGCGCAAAGCCTATGGTGTTGAGGAAACTTAAATAAAACTTAAAGCCGGGTTGGGTGTTTTGGGAATTTGCCATATTGTAAGGTGTAAGGCAGCGCTGCCGGAATCGAACACAGGAGGAAAACAATATGGCAACCATTCAGAAAAGCGTAGAATCGGTGGGAATGAAGATCACCGTCAATCATGGCGAAGTGGACGGAAAAATTGTAAAGACTTCAAAAACCTACGGTGACATCAAGGAGGGCGTGACAGACGAAGCCTTTTTGGCAACCGCCGCCGCCATCACCAGCATGCAGGAGCCCATCAGGGAAAAGCAGGTAAAGGTGACAGCAGAGGATTTGGTGGAAGTGGCGTAGTGGACTTCCACAATTAAAAATTAATGGGCGAGGAACCATACCCTCTTCGGCTTGACCATAAGGCGTCAAGCCTCGGGGGCAGATCCCGTGGGCGTGGTTCCCTACAGCCTAAAGGTAGGGCACGACGTCCTCGTCGTGCCGCAAACAGGCATCAAAATTTAAAATTAAAGGAGATCAAAACATGGCAGTAACAACCAGCAAAGATTTAACCATTACCTTTCAGCGGACCGATGGAAATCCTCATAAGATTACCATTCCAGATTATAAAGAAGGCATCACTAATACCGAGATCCAGACTGGAGCACAGGCCATCGTCGACCAGGGCGCCTTTGAGCCCGATGGCTTCGCCCTGGCAAAAGTAACCGGAGCCGTCAAAACCGATACCACTAAAACCGATGTGGTCATTGAGGATGCGGCATAAAAAGGGGGCGAAAGCCCCTTTTTTAGATGGGATTAGAGATTACAGACAGAAGTGTGGAAGGGGAATATATGAAAAAATTTTATAAACGTATTTTTATCACACTGGCCGCTGCGCTGGTCGTTGTTACCAGCGCGGTGTTTTTCGCAAATTTTCAGGACATGCCGAAGTCGGAGCCAGAGGTATCAATGCCGGAGCCGGAAACTACGGCCCCCCGGCCTGCGGAGGAGATGGGCGCGGAGACACCATCTGCGCCGGAAGCTCCAGCGCCGCCTGAAGACCTGGAGCCTCGCGCGTCCACACATTTTCTGATGTCGGAATATGCCTGCGATTGTGCGGGCTACTGCGATGGCTGGCCTGTGGACATGAATCCAGAGCTGCTTGAAAAAATAGAGGCGCTGCGGTGCACTTTCGATTGTCCGGTCATCATTACCTCGGGTGTGCGCTGCGTTGCGCGGAACGAGGAGGTAGGCGGCGTAAGCTGGTCCTTTCATAAACGTGGCTGCGCGGCAGACCTGTACTGCCCGGGCGTGGCGGTGGGCGATCTGGCGCTGGCGGCCAAAGAGCTGGGCATGAATGTGCTGCCCTACTACAGGCAGGGGTATGTGCACGTCGAGGTCAACGGCTAGGAAGCTTTACTTTTCCGATGCGGCGCAGTCGGCTGAGCCTGAGCTCAGCAGCATTTCAAGCCCATGATCCAGCGCGGGCAGGATAGCGGCCAGGTTTTCGCGGACAGCCTTTGGGCTGCCGGGCAGGTTGATGATGAGGGTACGCCCGCGGATGCCGGCAGCGCTCCGGCTCAGCATGGCCTTTGGTGTGATCTTCAGGCTTTCATAGCGCATGGCTTCCGGAATGCCCGGTGTCAGCCGGTCACAGACCGAGATGGTGGCCTCGGGGGTAACATCTCGGGGTGAAAAGCCTGTGCCGCCCGTGGTCAGAATGAGATTGACCGGGTCGATGGCGTCGCACAGAGACTTTAAATTACTTTCGATAATGTGCTTTTCGTCGGGCAGGATGGCGGTGTGCACCACCTCGTACAGGTCTTTGTCCAGCATTCCGGCAATGACCGGGCCGCTTTTATCCTCACGTTCTCCGCGTGAGCCTTTATCGCTGAGGGTTAAAATGGCTACAGTAAACATGGTGTCCTCCTTAAAGTTCAAAGGTTGTGAATTCGTTGTCGAGCAGATCGATATACAGCAGTTTTTTGCGCAGGATTTCCCCTTTTCCGGTCAGGACCTTCAGGGCCTCACTGACCTCCACCGCGGCGGCCAAAGCGGGCGTAAACGCCGGATTCCCGCCGCTCTGGGGTTTGTAGGCCTCGTCGCCCTCCTTTACCTTATAGAGCAGTGAAAGGGTATCGTCTCCCGGGAAAATGGTGGTAACCTGGGCGTTGAAGCCGCCAATGGCGCCGTGTATCAGAGGCTTTTCCAGCTTTTTACAGGCTTTTTGGAGCGCGAAGCGCGCCGGGATGTTGTCCAGAGCGTCGATGACAACGTCGCTGTCGGCAATAAATTCTTCAGCGTTGCTCTCATTTAGAAAGACATCATATACGGTGACGGTAACGCCGCTGTTAATGGCGTGAACTCTGGCGGCAGCAGCCTCGGCCTTTGGGCAGCCGATGTTTTCCTCGGTGCACAGGAGCTGGCGGTTCAGGTTGGAGACATCGAAAATATCGCCGTCAACCAGAATGAGCCCATCGATGCCAATGCGGGCCAGCGCCTCGATAATATAGCCTCCCAGGCCGCCGCAGCCCACCACGCTGACGGTGCTGCGCTGGATAATGGCAAAATCATCCGGCGAAAAGGCCGGAAAGTTGCGGTCGTATCTTTTGGTAAAAAGGTTCATCAGAAGGCCTCCTCAATGCTTGATATGCCCATTATAGCACGGTTTATAACGAAAAACCAAGATTTCCTGCATAAAATTACTTTTGATGGATTGACAGACACACTTTAACATGATAGAATTTAAAAATCGAAACTGCAATGTTAAAGGCTGTGACCAGAAAGAAGTAGGAATGCTTAAGTCTCCCAGAGAGCTGCCGGTTGGTGTGAGGCGGTGAGAACGGCGTTTTGAATACATTTTGTGAGCTGTGTACCGAAAGGGTTTTCCGAGTAGGCTGCAACGGGAGCGCCCGTTAGAGCGCAAGGGTATAAGCGTGTGTGCGCCGTACCCTGTGAGCGTGTCCGCTGTGAAGCGGCGCGAAATTGAGGTGGTACCGCGGGTATATTAGCTCCCGTCCTCTGTCTGGAGGACGGGATTTTTTTATTTGGCATTTTCCTGTCCGACGGATGTTTCTGTGGCGTTTTGGTAAAGCGGGTTATCCGCAAATTAAAAGGAGAGGATTATGGTTTAAAATGACAGAAAAGATTGTTTTACTCGTGGCGTTTTTTGCCAGTATGGTGATCGTTGGTTTCTACTGCCGGAAGCATTCCACCGATGTCAATGGGTTTGTGTTGGGAGGCCGATCCGTGGGTCCGTGGTTAACGGCTTTTTCTTACGGGACTTCTTATTTTTCCGCAGTTATCTTTGTGGGCTATGCCGGACAGTTCGGCTGGAAATTTGGGATTGCGTCCACCTGGATTGGCCTGGGGAACGCGGTTTTGGGCTCGCTGCTGGCCTGGGTAGTGCTCGGGCGGCGCACCCGTATCATGACCCAGTATCTGGATACCGCCACCATGCCGGAATTTTTCGGCAAGCGCTTTGAATCAAATAAGCTGAAAATCGGGGCGTCTATCATTACCTTCGTGTTTTTAATCCCCTATACTGCCTCGCTTTATAATGGGCTCTCCCGTCTTTTCGGAATGGCCTTCAATATTGACTATACCGTCTGTATTGTCGTCATGGCAGTGCTGACAGGGATTTATGTAATAGCTGGGGGATATATGGCCACAGCCATCAATGATTTTATCCAGGGGATTATTATGATCTTTGGGATCATCGCCGTAGTGGCAGTGGTTCTCAGCAATAACGGCGGCTTTATGGAGGCCCTCAATACCCTGTCCCATGTCAATGACCCGGCGGTTTCCAGCCAGGCAGGGGCCTTCACGTCCTTCTTTGGCCCAGACCCCTTGTCGCTGCTGGGGGTCATTATCCTGACCTCCCTGGGAACCTGGGGCCTGCCGCAGATGGTCGGTAAGTTCTACGCGATCAAGGATGAGCACTCCATCAATAAGGGCATGGTTATTTCCACCTTTTTCGCCATTATTGTCGCTGGCGGCTCCTACTTTTTAGGCGGTTTTGGCCGCCTGTTCTCTGACCGGATCGACATTGCGACAGGAGGCTATGACGCCATTATCCCAACCATGCTGGAGGATCTGCCGTCCCTGCTCATTGGGATTGTGGTGATCCTGGTTTTGTCGGCGTCCATGTCCACACTGTCTTCGCTGGTCATGGCGTCCAGCTCGACCCTGGCCCTTGACCTGATCAAGGACAACCTGATTAAGAACATGGATGAAAAAAAGCAGGTCTTTACGATTCGGTGCCTGATTGTGGTCTTTATCCTGATTTCAGTGATTATTGCCATTGTGCAGTACAAGAGCTCGGTCACCTTTATTGCCCAGCTCATGGGCATATCCTGGGGTGCTTTAGCCGGTGCGTTTCTGGCGCCGTTCCTTTACGGCCTGTACTGGAAGCGGACAACCAAAGCAGCAGTCTGGGTTTCCTTTATTTTCAGCACGGTGCTCATGATCTGCAATATGCTCTTCCGCACGGCTTTCCCGTCGATTTTGCAGTCACCCATCAACGCGGGCGCCTTTGCCATGATCATGGGCCTGATCTTTGTGCCGGTCATCAGTCTTCTGACCAAAGCGCCCAGAAAGCGCCTGGTGGACGACGCCTTTGCATCCTACGATACCAAGGTCATTGTATCGGTTAAGGAAGATCTGGGAGAATAAAACAATATTTAAGACACCCTCTGCCTTTTGGCAGAGGGTGTTTTTTATGTCTGAGGCGGTTCCTTATGCGTTTTTTAAAAAACTGAAAAGGTTTGACAAGCGGGCTTTTTGTCACTATACTGAGTACAGGTAAATGATTACAGGAGGAAAAACAATGGCAGATAACGCTAAAGACAGGACCTTTGAGACGGCTGAGCTGCCGGAATACCGGGTGGAGGCCTACGTGGCTGAGGTACCCGTTCCCGAATATATGGAAAGCTGCGTGGATATTCCCACCTTTTTGGGTTATTGCGAGGCCTGTCCAAGCTATGAAAAAACCTGGGCCTGCCCGCCCTTTGATTTTTCGGTTCAGGATTTCTGGCTGGGCTACCGGAGCTTTTACATGAGCGGCAAGAAAATTGTCTTTGATACCCAGGAGCTTGGGCGGAAATATGCGGTGGAAGATTTTAAAAAGATTTCCAGGCAGATCCTTAAAAAAGAGAGCCACGCTCTCGAGGATGAGCTCATAAAGCTTGAAGCCCAGTATCCGGGCAGTGTGGCGCTGTCGATGGGCAGCTGCGATGTCTGTGGAGAAGCAGGTTGCAGCAGACCTCTGGGAGAGCCCTGCAGGAGACCGGAAAGAATGCGCCATTCGGTAGAATCTGTAGGCGGCAATGTGGGGCTGTCGGTTAAGAAATACCTGAAACAGGAAATACAGTGGATGTCTGAGGAGAGGCTGCCCGATTATTTTATACTGATGGGCGGGCTTTTGAAGAAATAAAAAAAGGGCTGCAAAGCCCTTTTTAACATGTAGACAAATGTTGTCATGAAGAGGTGAAGCGTTAAAGAGAGGACGGTTCAGTTGAAAGTGGCTAGTGGAAAGTTCAAGTGCAAATCTGCCGCTGGAAGATTTGATGTGATGCGGCCTATGGCCGCATTTTTAATCCCTTTGGCGTCAGCCAAAGGGGTCATGAACCTTCCATCTTCCAATTTCCACCTGAAACAGTTTTCTGCTTTAACTTTGAATCAAGCTTTCGGTTTTTTGACAGCCTGAAAAGGGCTGAGAAGCCGTTTTAGCTTGTGACGCTGATGTTTAACGTGCGTGTATAGGTGGTTTCGTAGGTTTTCACCTGGCTGCCCTGCTGATAGTTGACAGAGACCTTCTGGGATACAGTGACCTGGGTAACGCCGGGGCTGACCGCGGTAATTTGAATCTGATTGCCGTTCTGGGAAACCGAGGCGGAGGAGCCGCTTGCGGAAACCACTGTGGCCGGGTTGTTGGGGCCATTGGCAGTAACGGTGATGGATTTTCCAGACTGCATGTTGAGGGTGCCCCCAACAGCGCCGCCGTTTACCAGGAATGTGATCTCAACCCCGGGAGCGGTGGTGTGTACCGGGCAGGTCTGGGATTCGGGCGGGACCATGACGGACGCCTCGGAGGAGGCAATATAGTCCGAATCTACCGGCGTGATCCCCTGGGGGAAATTCCGGTTGACCTTTTGCAGGCGCACCACGCTCTGCACCGAGCTGGCCGGGCAGTAGGGAGTCGCGTAGCTGTTTGTGGTGACATCCAGCGTAACCAGTGTATGGCAGTCATCCTTTTCGGTAGGGGCGGTGCCGTCGATAAACATTTCATTAAACACCATGGACCCTCTTGGATCTCTGGCCGATAAATCGGTGGCCAGCTTGCCGGAGACGCGGTCAATGGCCGCGGTGACAATGCCGCCAGGGTTATCCGGGAAAGCA
>ERZ781275.1403-NODE-1403-length-16153-cov-42.615729_pt1 | contig 16153 bp, 20 predicted proteins | sample MGYA00375853_ERZ781275 | MGnify/ENA primary metagenome ERZ781275 (study PRJEB29790, sample SAMN03653691) | human gut metagenome | host: Homo sapiens | place: USA: Dallas, Texas | collected 2012-07-23 | study: EMG produced TPA metagenomics assembly of the Gut...
TCAAACTCGACAACTACTAATCAATTTTGTTTAGGGATTATTTGCTATCATAGTTGTCTTTCTTTTGATTATTTGACCTATCCATATTATCCTGCCTGTATAAGGTAATGTTATCATTTTGTTATCGCTGTTGATAACACAACTCAAGCAACTGTGGATAATAGCAATATGTTCCGATACAAATTATAAGCAACTTTGCTTAGAAAATCAACATATTTTTAATTTTCGTTCTGTAATGTTGCATCAGATAATCTGCAATACAGATTGTCCTCTCCTTCTTCCCTATATGTTTCAAAGATTCCTTCAACTACAATCTCTGCATTATCTTCCGGATACTCCTCTGGATAAATATGTGTACCATCTCCCCATACAAATTCCATTCCCTGAGCACAACAGGCAGTTGCATCCTGAATAACGCAATAAAAGTAATATTTTTTTGTAGCCTCGTAATATGTAGCATAGAAATTTCCATCGATTCGGAACGTTTTTCCTTCATATTCTTCAGGTGTAACCATCATCTGGTATACTGTTGCATATACCAGATCACTACTCATTTGCGTAAGGTCGTAATCAACAGTTCCCTTCGTTTTTTGCGTACCTTCTGTATCTTTTATAGCATTTTCCGTTCCCTTACTTGAATCGTTACTGGACAAAAGATTCTTATTGTCCGTTGTTTTGTCTTTATTTTCATTATTTATCTGCTCGTTTATTATCTTATCAACAGAATTTGCCGTAGTGATATTTTTCCCACCAACACTCTTTTTATTACTACATCCAGTCATCAGTAAAATACACAAGAACAGCATCATATATTTAATCAACTTTTTCATGAGCGTCCTCCTATTTTTCCAATAGCACAACTAACCATAAATGCTACAATATCGATTGCCACTATCGTTGATCCTACCGGAGTTCCTGCCAGAATAGACAGTAAAATCCCAATCACTGCACAGATTACCGATAATATAACAGAGCATATCGTAACGTTAAAAAATGTCTTGTATACTCGCATTGCAGACAATGCCGGGAATATCACCAGTGCAGAAATCAGCAACGAACCGACTAAATTCATTGCAAGAACAATAATCACTGCTGTAATAACAGCAATTAGCAGATTGTAAAAATCGGTTTTCATTCCCGTAGCTTTTGCAAATGTTTCATCAAATGTAACACAGAAAATTTTATTGTAAAATATAACAAAAACAGCCACTACAATAACTGACAAGACGCTACATAATAACACCTGTTCTTTTGTCAATGTCAATATGGACGTTGAGCCAAACAATGTACTACACACATCTCCTGAAAGATTTGGCCCTGTAGCGAACAGATTCATCAGCAGATAACCGATTGCCAACGCTCCTACCGAAATCATAGCAATCACTGCATCTCCTTTTATCTTTGTGTTCTGTCCTGTCCGCAATAACAAAACCGCACAAATAACCGTTACAGGCAAAATAAATATCATATTATTTGTAAAATTCAAAACGGATGCTACTGCCATAGCTCCAAATGCCACATGAGATAAACCATCTCCTATGAAAGAAAAACGCTTCAATACCAAAGTAACACCAAGCAAAGAAGAACAGAGTGCAATCAACACACCAACAATCAAAGCATACCTCACAAATGGGTACTGAAAATAAAAAATCATTTTATCAATCAAACAGTACACCTTCTCTCATTCTCTCATATTCCTGCTTCGTTCCATAAAATACTTTTTCTCCAATGTGTAAAATATGGCTGGCATATTTCATGGCTGCTTTTATATCGTGAGAAATCATAATAATCGTAATCTTATCTTCCCTGTTTATTTTTTCAACAATACGATACATCTCATCCGTTACTTTCGGATCAAGACCAGATACCGGTTCATCTAATAATAATATTTTTCTGGTTGCACATAATGCCCTTGCAAGCAAAACCCTCTGTTGCTGTCCTCCTGATAATTCCCGATAGCATCGGCTTTTAAGATTTGTAATCTGCAACTTTTCCATCATTTCACTTGCACGTTTTTTCTCTGACTTATTATAAAATGGTCGCATGCCCACACGATTTTGGCATCCGGAGAGAATAATCTCTCTCACGGATGCTGGAAAATCTCTTTGTATTATCGTCTGCTGTGGTAAATATCCGATTTCATCGCTCTTTACTCCAAATTCAAACGTGATCTTTCCATGAATGGGCTGTTGCAAGTTTAGCAATGTTCTCATCAAGGTTGATTTACCAGAGCCATTTTCTCCGATTATGCAAAGATAATCTCCATCTTTCACAGAAAAGTTGATATCTTGCAGCAGCACTCTGCCATCATATCCAATCGCCAGATTTTGACAGATAATCTGTTCCATAGCTCCTCCTACTGCAATGCCTCCTGCAAAACATTTAAGTTATTTTCCATAATTGAAAAATAAGTCGCTCCTTTTTTCACATCATCAGATGTCGTTGACTGCATAGAATCTAATGTTAAAATACCCTGATTTTTTTCTTTGGTATTCTCAATAATTGTTTTCGCAATTTTCTGGTCAGACTTTTCGATTGTCATAATATTTTTCAATCCAAGTTCATCTGTCTTTCCTGCTAAAAATGTAATTGTTTCAAAGCTGGCTTCTGTCTCCGCTGAGCATCCAACAAAAGCTGCATAATAATTTAATCCATAATCATCTACCATATATCGGAACGGAAATCTGTCCCCAAATAACAGTGTTTTCTGTGAAGCTGAATCTACTGTTTCCTGATACTTCTTATCCAGTTCATCCAGTTTATCTGTATAAGCCTTTTCATTTTTCTGATAAGTATCCGCATTTTCAGTATCTATTTCAGCAAGATCATCAGCGATTGCCTTGCAAAGAACTTTTGCATTTCTTAAAGAAAGCCATACATGCTCGTCGTATTCTGGTTCTTCCTCGGCTCCATCTTTCTCCTCTTCTTCCTCTGCTTCCATGCCTTCAACAACCTCTTCTTCTTTTACACTGCTTCCAAGCACATCTAATAAATTTATGACTTTCATGTCTTTATTAACAGCTTCCTTTAATGCATCTTCTACCCATGCATCTGACTCCCCGCCAACATAAATAAAAAGGTCACAATCAGAAATTTTCATAATATCATCCGCAGTAGGCTGATAACTATGCAAATCTACTCCATTGTCAAGAAGCATCGTAAGATCCATGTTAGATACTTCATCTCCTGCAATCTCTTTCACCCAGTCATATTCTGGAAATATGGTTGTAACAACTTTAACCTGCTTATCATTATTATCTTTTGCCTGTGTATTGGTATTGGAATTATTTTGACCGCAAGCAGAAAGACAGCACACTGCCATAACTGCCGCTAAAAGAATAGAAATATATTTTTTCATTGAATAAAACCTCCGTTTTTATCTTAACTTTTCTAAAAAAGGGTACAAAAACAGAAAGGTACACCCTTAGGACTACCCTTTCCGCCTTATAAAAAAGTTTTATTCAATTGTTTAGTCTTACCTTTTGACTTACAAGAGATGTATCAGAAACAAGTAAAAACTGACCTACTATCAATAATGCAAACAATATACACACAGGATTTACGGTCACAATCGTAATTGCACCGTTCCCTATGTTTTTTAATGTCTGCTCTGCCTGATGAATATTGGCACAAATCGGACAGTCTTCGCCTGTACAGTGATGATTTTCTTCTTTTACAATATAGAAAAGAGAAGCAAATGTAACAAATAAGAATAAAATGCATACTGCCATTGAAAATACTCTTTTTTTCTTCGTATTCATTTGTTTCTCCTTTCCCACAATCACACTGTGTTTTTAATTTTGTGTTTTCTTGCATTCACTGCATATTCCATAAAATACGGTACGCAGAGAATCCATCTCAAAACCATGATGTTCCATCATATGTTGTTTCAGACTTTCCACTTCATTACACTGCAAGTGAATTAGCTTTCCACATTTTTCACATTTACAATGATAGCATATCATCTGATTTTCTTTTTCATGGCTGCCTATATATTCAAAACAGGCACTACTGGTTCCGTCTACAACATATTTAGCAACCAGACCTTCTCCGACCATTTTTTCCAGATGGCGATAAACAGTTGTGGTTCCAATGGATATCCCCTTTGTCTGAAAATATTCACAAATGTCATTTACGGTAACATGGCTGCCTTGAACTGATTTCAAAAAGGTAAGTAATTCGGTCATTTGCTTTGTCTTATAGGGTGCTTTCGCCAAATCCATCACCTCGCCTTTCAATTTGAAAACCTTTTTCATTTTATCATATTATTTCCTTTTGTCAATATAATTTGGAAATCATTTTCATTTTATTATTGATAAATAAGTTCTCTATCCACAATCTCCCTCGCACACGCCTGTATGTTATTCATTCTACCTACCCATTCCCAGGCATTTTCTGCTTTCATCTGCTCTGTGATTCCCTGTGCCTGCTTCATCTGCTCTATGATCCCTTCAAATCGCTCTTGTGCCTGTTCCTCTATATCTGCCAGATAGCTGTTCAGTCTGCCACTCATGAGCAAATCAAGATATACATTCCTACGGTATTCCTTCAAATACTTCAAATGTCTTTGTCCCCATACACCAACAAATCTCTGTTCTTCCTCCTTCGGCAAGGTAAGGCAGGGGATAAAATAATCCCCATATCTGATATAAGTGCCGCCCATTTCTTCAAAAATTGTTTTCTTCATAATCTGTTCCACCTTTCTTATCGCTCCATATCCTTGAACTTCTTCTTTGTTGACCGCTTCGGCTGCTGTCTGCCTTCCTGCTGATAGCTGTGCAGTTTTTTCAACACACTTGCCTTTGTCGGCGGTTCTGATGTCTGTTCTTTTTTCTGTGCTGTCTGATTTTTCCACTCCCGCAGCTCCTTGTTATATTCCCTGACTGTTGTCCGGCAAATTAAATGATGCCCCATCCGGCAGATTATTTCGTGCTGATTTTAGAACCTTGCAAATGTGTCAGTCACTTTAAAGATGGTTGTTTCTGCGAATTGTTTTCCTGACAGAAAAACCCCCGCAAATTAATTGCGGGAGTCTTCTCAGCCGAGGGTGCTGTCATTGATTGCCTGCATCACGATGTCGGCTGTGATCCGGTTTACTGCCTGGCTATGCCCGATCACAAGGGAAGCATTGCAGAGCTTGCTGATCATACGGGCTGTTCCATCGGAAGCGTTCAGGATCGCTTCGATGGCCGCATCGTCAAAAACAGGATCTGTACAGCCTGCCTTTTTCAGCTTCCATTCAATGTAAGCGCGTCCTTCCTCTTTTGAGTAGCCGTCTATGTTATAGTTCATGATGATACGCTGACGGAGAGGTTCATGGATGGAAAGCTGGAGCGTATTATTCAGCTGTGGCAGACCGACCAGAAGAATCACAGCCCGGTCCCGGGAGTCCATCTCAAAGTTGAACAGGATCTTCAGGTCGTTAAGGACAGCATTTTTGATATAGTTCGCTTCATCGATGATGATAACTGGTGTCTTCCTTTTATCCAGGGCAAGGCGGTTGATCTCCTCCTGGATGATGTGAAAGTTTTCAGTCTTCCGGTAGGATGGCTGTGCTCCCAGGGATGCGGCGAGATTCCGGTAGAAATCATTCACCGTAACGGTAGAAAGGCTGGTATAGATCACCTTATACAGGGAAGGGTTCAGTCCGGCAGACCAGGAACGGACCAGAGTTGTTTTTCCACGACCCGGAGCGCCGGTAAGAAGGCCGAAGCCTTTGGTCCTGGCAAGGTAATCCAGACGAAACTTTGCTTCTGTATATTCGGCATCTTCAAAAAGGATTTCTTTGGAATTCTTTAAAAAAGGATTGAATTCCAGGCCATAACGAGCAGTGAGTTCCATCAGTCTTCACCTCCTGTCAGACGTACCTTGTCCCGTTTTACAGAGGCATTGTCATGCTTGTTGAGAAGGCGGATCGGTGTAAGGGATCCATCTGTTTCTACAATAAAGATGTCCTTCATATCCGGTGTATAACGGAGTGTAATGCGCCGCTTTGCAAAACGGTAATCGACCTCATACTCCACCTGATCGATCACGATGACAGAATCCGCAGATACCCGGCGCTCGATCTCAAGAAGAAAAGAGGATTCGATCTGTTCATCGGGGAGGCGGCTGATCAGTTCCGGTTCCTGAAAGAAGCGTTCCTGCGGGGACATTCCCTTCAGAGAGGAATGCGGACGCTGGTTATAGCTCCTGACATAGGTCAGCAGGCTCCCTCTGAGTTCTTCGAGCGTATGAAAATCCCTCATATCCAGGGATGCCATCCATTGATCCTTAAGGGTACGGAACCATCTCTCGATTTTTGCCTTCTGTGTGGGTGTATAAGGCCGACAGTAGCTGATGACAGAGCCGATCCGGGCCGCCAGCAGTTCCATCTGCCTGTTTTTATAGGCGGCTCCATTATCAAAGTTGAAAACCTTTGGTCTGCCGTATTTGGAGACCGCAGATTTCATGACGGACATAAGATTCACGAAGGTATCGTTAAAGAAGACATCCGCACCAAGGATAAAACGGCTGGCATCATCGATCAGCGCGATCACATAAACACGATGCTTCTTTCCATCCCCGGTTTTCAGATAGGGGCCGGCACTGGAATCACCGCACCATACTTCATTGATGTGTGGTCTTTCATAACGCCGCATATCCTGATTGTTCGTCAGATGTTCCTGTAAGACGAGCTGGTTGATGAAACGGCATACCGTAGATTCTGAAAGCTGGCCGGAGCGTATGCTGCCGTTATCCCGGAGCTGTTTATAGATCGCAGCCGCAGACATCCGGGGATAATGATGCTTGAGATAAATGATCTGCTCCCTGAGGTCATCATCGATCTTGCGGCTTACGCCACAGTCAGACCGTCCGGTGGGCACCAGAGCATCAAAACCGGATTTCCTGTAAGAAAGGTACCATTTCTCTAGAGTTCCCGGAGAATAGTGCCGGAGGGATCCGTCCGGTGCTTTGATCCCTTTTGCGGAGACGGTACGAAAGTAAGCACTCAGGGATTCATAGTCTTCCTGGGTGCCTGTAATGAGTGGTGCAATCGCCAAATAGCGCATCAGAGCGACCGCCTGTTTCTTTTCCTGTTCCATAGGTCAGGCCTCCTTGTTATTTTTTCTTTTATTGTAATGAGCAACAAGGGCGCTGTCGGGTAAGGTTATGTGGTATAAGAAAAAAGTTTGTTGACCCGGCGGTGTATCTGAAGGAACTGCGACGAATAATCCGAGAAACAGGAAAGGATCAGATCGGCCAGAGGAAAGAGAGGGATCTTAAGAGAGCGCAGCTTTTCTCTCCAGCAGAGCCTGTAGTTTCGGAGTATGGATTTGACGTTGTTTTCATCAATGGAAGGATTGCCCTCACAGACCATGCAGAGATCCCGGTCTTCTTCGTAGTCCTTGCAGATCCTTTGCTGGTCGGAAAGTGGGATCTGGGAGTAGGGAACCATGGAGGATAAAAGAAGTGCATGGGTAGCCCCGCATTCGGAGCATTTCACCCGGCAGACCCGGAGCCGGATGGCTCCAGAGGATAGCTTTACTGTCCTCCTGTAGTAACCATGGACCGACAGACAGGCGGAATGAGAACAGGAACAGGTCAGCTGGTGAAGCTGAAGGTCAAAAATAACAGAATCATAAAAGGATTGAGAAATCTGATTGCAATCCCTGACAAAAATGGTTATCATGGTATTGTGAATAGACACAGGTTTTCCTGTGTATGTGAGCAGTAGCAGGCCAGACTTTCTCAGGGTGCAGGCCTGCTATTTCTTTATGTAACAATCATTATGATAACACAAGAGGCACGGCATAAAGCAATCCGATGTAAAATCCATCAGAATAGGTAGTGTAAAAAAGTTTGTGTCTTTGGAAGAAAATGACTCCTTTTTGGTAAGAATTACGATATGAAAATTCTTATCGAAAAGGAGTATTTTTATGCCGGTAGCTAAGGAACAGATTCGACAGATTATTGCTGATAACAACTTATCCAGTGTTGCTGATGTCTATTCCCTCCTCAGGGACAGTTTTAAGGATATCCTCCAGGAGCTGATGGAAGCGGAACTCGATGCCTCCCTCGGTTATGAAAAGAATCAGAAAGGGGATTCCGTTTCCTCTAACAAAAGGAACGGCCATTCCCAGAAAACCCTGAAAAGCCAGTATGGAGAGTTCCAGATTGACGTCCCCAGAGACCGCAACGGGGAATTCGAGCCGAAGCTCATCCCCAAATACCAGCGGGATATCTCCGGCATTGAGGATAAGGTGATCTCCCTTTATTCCAGAGGCCTCAGCACCAGGGATATCCATGACCAGCTTCAGGACCTCTATGGGATTGAACTGTCCGCTGAAATGGTCAGTAAGATCACAGACCGGATCCTCCCTGAAATCAAAGAGTGGCAGTCCCGTCCCCTCAATCCCATCTACCCTTTTGTCTTTATGGACTGTATCCATTACAAGGTCAGGGAGGAGGGCAGGATCCTCAGCCGGGCCGCTTATGTGGTGCTGGGCGTTACAACGGAAGGCTATAAGGAAATCCTCAGCATCACTGTAGGAGCCAATGAAACCTCAAAGTTCTGGCTGGGGATGCTCAATGACCTGAAGAACCGCGGCGTGCAGGATGTCCTGTTTTTCTGTGTGGACGGACTGCCGGGATTTAAGGACGCGATCCAGGCCGTATACCCGCAGGCACAGATCCAGCGGTGCGTCATCCACATGCTGCGCAATTCCTTCAAGTATGTGAATTACAATGACCTTAAGAAATTTTCCTCTGATTTCAAAGCGGTCTATAATGCCCCGACAGAGGCAGCAGCCCTGGCAGAGCTGGAGGCAGTGAAGGAAAAATGGGGAAAGAAGTACCCATACGCGGTCAGTAACTGGGAAAACAACTGGGAGGATGTCAGTTCCTTTTTCCAGTTTTCAGGGGACATCCGCCGGATCATGTATACCACAAACATCATAGAAGGGCTGAACCGCCAGTACCGGAAGGTAACAAAAACAAAGAGTGTATTCCCGAGCGACAGCGCGCTGGAGAAAATGCTGTATCTGGCGAGCGGAAATGTGACAAAGAAATGGACGCAGAGATACCGGAACTGGGACCAGGTGCTTAGCCAGCTGATTCTTCTGTATCCGGAACGTCTTACACCGTATCTGTAAAGGAAGAAAAAGCAATAAAAGCCGGGACAGCGTTTTATAGGCATAAGCAGCTGTTCCGGCTCTGTTATACAGACATTTACAGTATAGCCGGAAAAGCCCGTTTTAAACCTGAAGTACGGGAAATGGCTTTGGCTTCTGTAAATGTCTAATCAGCATGTAAAAATTTAAAAAGCATGTATAAAAGAAAGCGGGCAGGAAATACTATAACCAGAAAGATAAATTCGACAAAAGATACGGCTGCAAAAGCCGACAAAAACCACTACATATCGAATTCTTATCTGGAAGGTTTCATTCCCATAGACACAGAATATTTTACAGCCTCTCAGAATAATTTATGTTGTGCCTCTTTTTAATTTGTTTGAATGTGGCATGGTTTAGAACCAGATAAAATGCCGGATAACACCTGACCAGCTCCTCTGATTTGTGATACGCCTTTGTAAAGGACTGAACATCTGGATAACCTGCCTGTTTTACGTTCTGCTCCATATCCGTGTGTATCCGCATCTCCTGCTTCTCTGCCTGTTCAATTTTACTTTCTAAAGACTTCCGTTCTTTTCCTTTGAAAAATCCCTTTGTTTCGGAAAGCTGTTTCTTCAGAGAAGAAATCTCCTGCTGTGTGTGTTTCATTTCCTGTGACTGCTTCTGGATCGTCTCCATCAATATCCACATATCATTCCATTCCTGCAAATCAATCTTCGGTACTGGCTTCGGCGGCAGCTTAAATTTGAAAATCATCTCCTGCAAAATGTCTTTCGCCCCACGGATAATCTGTCGGAGCCTATCTGGCAGCCAGCCGTGTGTCCTTATAGATTGTACCGTTTTGGCTGTGATTTCTTCCTGCTTTACTTTCAGAATATCTTCTTCCGGGACACCTTCCACCAATGCTACATCCACTGTCCGGTTCCATTCCTGCCTTGCTGCATTGTCGGCTCGTATCTCAGCTTCCTTCGGGTTGTTCTTCCCGATTTTCTTCGTTGCCAGATACACACCGCCCTGCTGAAAAACAGACAGCTTTTCTGATTCTTCTTTCACATGACAGTTGATGATCTCCGTGAACATTTCTTTGACTTCTCTTGTAAATGCTTTGCTCTTAAACCACTCCTCTTTCTTCGTGAAGATATGGCTTTCGTAGACTTCTCCTTTTGGGATAATGCTGCACCCTGTCCGGATGTTTCCCTGCTCATCTAAAATTTCTTTTTTCGTCCGTCTATGCTTGCCCTGTTCATCATAAAACATATTTCTGGTAGCAATTTTCACTTCGGGATGCTCCAGGATTTTCCGCTCACTGAATACCAGATGAATGTGATAATTGGTCATTTTCTTATTGTGATGAAGTGCTGCACTGCATTCCACATCATATCTTTTATGAAAGCTGTCTGTAAAAAGTCTGACCACATCATCAGGCTCGTACTCTACAAAACGCTCTGGAAGTGCAATGATAAATTCACGCCCTTCAATACATGTTCCGGTTGTTCCGCTTGCCTTAAAATCCAACTGATTCTCTCTGGCAAGATTCTTCCAGAACTCCTGTGTTACTCCATCCGTCTGGTAGGTCGCATATAAATGCTCCTGTCGTTTCGGATTGGAAATATAATCTATTCTCCCTGCCACATCGGACAGCTTGCTTTGTCTGATAAATGAATGTCTGCCTATAAGCATTCTCCTTTCCGGTTCTCGCCTGCTTTGCTGTGAGTAGGTGCATAGGCACCTGTTTACGAACTTATCCGCCTATCGGCGGCACAGCTCCCGGCAGGGCGAAATACGCTGAGCATAAATCGTCAGATTTGTGCGATGGGTGTATTTCGCTCTCAAACGCCGAGGGCTTTTGTAAGTGCTTTGGTCAGCCGTAGCTGCCTGGCTTATGCTTTTCATCTTGGGCGTATCCGCCCATTTTATATGCCCGTATCCGGGCTGTTTTTCTTTTTAGATCACTCCGGTATTCTTGCCCGGACGTACTCCAGATCGCCGCAATACGGTGTTCCCACCAGATACCATTCCATTGCTGGATTCATCTCCATTCTGGTCTTTACCCACTTATCATCCACCAGCACTTCCATGCACTCTCCGCAGTGAAAGCCTGTATCTACCCATAAGTCCATGGACAGCAATCCATATCTGCCATTTTCACAGTTGTAACCTAATCTTCCTTCTCTCATTACACGGTTCTCCTTTCCAAATTTTCTCTTGTCTGCTATATACAGGGGCGTGCCACGCTCCTGTCCTTATCATCAAGGAAAAATTACCATCGAAAACTCTCCGGCACTCCACGCCTGTCCAGATATTCTTTTCTCGCCTGCTCCCGTTCTTCCTCTGTCGGAGCAGTTTTGAATTTTCCATACAGGTCACGCATTACCATCTTGTCCAGTTTTTTCTCTAATTCCTGTTTGATTTCGTTCTCGCAATCTACATCCTCCATTAAATGAAACCGAAGTAACTGCATGAATAATTCCTGTGATATTTGCACATTTTTCATTCCATCCATCCTTTCCGTGACGGTATGTGACAGCAGTGACGGTTATTTTGATACCGGCTCCGCTGTCAAAAATACCGTCACAACCGTCACGAACTGTCACGCTTTGTCTGTAACGTCTTTCCAGAACCTCAGTTTTCGTCCCTCATGGGTACGCTCGCTTCTAAAATAAATCCCATGCTCTGCATACAATCTTCCTGCAAGAACATTCAATTTTCTTGTAATCACATGAGGCTGAACTTCAACCTTGACCAACGATGCCAGCTCTGTTGCAGAACCTTCCCAATAAGAATTTTCTTTCAGAATCAGTTCCGCTATCTCATCCAACAAAGGCTCCGGCGGTTCTTTCCACAATTCCGTTTCTGCCCTCTGTAAATCCCACAACAGGGTTTCTGTATTGCGAACCAGATATAACTTCTGGTCTTGCTGATCTCTGCCGGATACCTCCATCGTTGCCGCATTGCCCGTCCGCTTTTCTTTCTGAAGGAGAAAGGCTCCGTCTGCCGCTCCCAGTAGTCCACTTGTTCCGGAAATCATGTCAAACTTATCATCCGCATTCTGCTTTCGTGTGTGGTGTACGAGCAGCATACAAAGGCAGTGAGCATCCGCAAAACTTTTGAGTCTCGCCATAATCTGATAATCATTGGCATAACTGTAATTATCTCCTCCAACCTCACGCACTTTCTGAAGCGTATCAATGATAATCAGCTTCGTGTCCGTATGCTCTGCCACAAATCTTGTAAGCTGTTCATCCAGTCCTTTTCCAAGCTGTTTGGCAGAAACAGAGAAGTAAAGATTATCCGTACTCTCTGTTCCAAACATCCGGTACAAACGCTCCTGCAAACGGCGGTAATCATCCTCCAGAGCAAGGTACAGCACCGTTCCTTTCCGGGTTGTATAATTCCAGAGCGGTGTTCCTGTGCTGACATGATAGGCAAGCTGTGCCATCAGAAAGCTCTTTCCCAGTTTTGGCGAACCTGCAAAGATATAAGTTCCGGGATAAAGCAGACCGTCAATCAACGGCTGCTTGCTCCCATACTGCGTATCAAACAGCTCGTTCATGGAAACAGTTTTGAGATAGGATGGGTCTAAGCTCAACTGCATTTCTCGCTGCATTTCCTCAAAACTCTTGATATTTCCCTCATACTCGGATATACTACTGGTAGTGTTTTTGAAAAGTGGCTGCTCCGTATCTGCGCCAACAGATACATCCGGGGCAGTCTTTTCTTTTTTATTTTCCATTCTCATCCTCTCCTTTCAGACCGCCAAGAATAATGGCAATCAACTCAATCACATTCAGCAGCTCCTCATCCACGCTGTTTCCGGCTTCAATCCGCTTTAATTCTGTAAGAACTTCTGCAAGCTCCGTTCTGAGTGCCTTATACACTCTCGGGTTGCCCTGTACCACAATCTCCTGATTCAGGCAGCGGCGGTAGCAGTATTCCTGCTTTGGCAGTCCTGATAAAGCAACTGCCTTATTGATGAGTTCATTTTCTTCGGGTGATACCCGGAATCCCACCGTGATGTTTCTCCAACGGTTTTTGTTATCTCTGTTTTTAGCTGACATTTTCAAACTCTCCTTTCCCTACGTCATCTAATCTATCTGCCATTTCCGTCTGCTTGGACGGGAACAGATGAGCATACTGATAAGTGATGTCAATGCTTTCGTGTCCTACACGATCTGCAATCGCCACTGCCGAAAATCCCATATCAATCAGCAGACTGATGTGGCTGTGTCTTAAATCATGGATACGGATACGTTTTACCCCTGCGGCTTTCGCCCCTCTGTCCATCTCGTGATGAAGATAGCTTTTTGTGATGGTAAAAATGCGGTCTTTCTTCTTCAATCCATAGAGCATCTGCAAATATTCCTGCATTTCTTCACAGAGGAACTTCGGCATCTTAATGGTACGATTACTTTTCTTTGTTTTCGGTGTGGTAATCACATCTTCTCCGTGTAACCGCTGATAAGATTTATTGATTCTGACGGTTTCTTTTTCAAAATCAAAATCAGCTGCGGTCAGTGCCAGCAATTCTCCTTCCCGGATGCCGCACCAGTAAAGCATTTCAAACGCATAAAAGGAAATTGGCTTGTCCATTATCTCGAAGGAGAACTTCTTGTATTCCTCTCTCGTCCAGAACAGCATTTCCTTATGTTCCTCACTCCCCATGTTTCCTGCTTTAGCAGCTGGATTGGAACGCAGCTCGTAATAACGCACAGCATGATTGAAGATAGCTGACAACTGATTATGCAGCGTTTTCAAGTAGGTCTGGGAATACGGTTTTCTCTTATCGTCCCGATAAGCAAGCATTTCATTCTGCCATGCGATAACCTCTTTTGTGGAAATCTCGCTGATTTTCAGCTTTCCGAAATATGGCAAAATCTTTGTGCGGATGATATGCTCCTTGGTCATCCATGTGTTTTCTTTCAGTCGGCTTTTCATGTCCCGGATATACAGTTCCGTAAATGCTTCAAAGCTCATGTCCATGTCTGACGAGTTCTGCAACTGAAACATTCGCTCCCATTCCTGTGCTTCCCTCTTGGTAGCAAATCCACGCTTGCATTTTTGCTTACGCTCGCCTTTCCAGTTGACATATCTGGACATCACATACCATGTTCCATTGCTTTCGTTCTTAAATACCGGCATCACTGCTCCCCCTTTCCCATTCCGTAGAGTCTTTCGTTGAAATACTGGCGGTTCACTCGTCCGGAAATCGTAATAAATCCTTTTTCTTTCAGCTCATCGTTGAGCCGTTTAATCAGCTTATAGGCATACGGCTTTGATACGCTCAGTTCCTGTGCCACTTCTTCGGCACAAATAAATTTGTTGTTCATCTTATCATCCCTTTCCTTGATTTTTTATTGCCGTTCTATCCGAAGGAAGTTCCAGCAGGCATCCCCTGTTCGGTGCTGTGCTGTCCCAATCTGCCGCAGCAGATCAGGTGCTCGCTTGCTTTCTGGCAAGGTCTTGGCGGTTTGTGCTGTTCGGACGGTCATTCAGTTTTATTAAACTTATTTGTTTAATTTTAATCTCATTATACTAAGCATATTTGTTTGTGTCAAGTGGCTTTCCGGAAAATATTAAACTTTTTTGTTTTGTATTATATTGACTTTCATTAAACATATCTGCTATACTCCATGTATATCATGTGTAAGGAGTGAATACTGTTATGGCGATTGGAGAGAGAATCCATTTTTTCCGCCTTTTGCGTGGAATGACACAAAAATATCTGGGTACGATTGTCGGCTTTCCGGAGCGAAGTGCCGATGTACGCTTAGCACAATATGAAACCGGAACACGGAAACCCAAAGCAGAACTTACCGCAGCATTGGCACAGGCATTGGATGTTTCCCCTCATGCCCTCGATGTGCCTGACATTGACAGCTATGTCGGTCTGATGCACACTTTATTTACCCTGGAAGATGTGTACGGTCTGACTGTCAGCGAAGCAGATGAGGAAATCTGTCTGAAAGTCGATACCTCCAAAGGAAAAGAAGCTCACGAACTGCTGAAAATGCTGTATACATGGAAAGAACAGGCTGACAAGCTGTCTTCCGGTGAAATCAGCAAAGACGAATATGATAGCTGGCGTTATCACTATCCGGAGTTCGATACCACACAGATCTGGGCAAAAGTTCCGTCCCAGGAACTCAGCGACGCTCTGGTCAAAATGCTCAATGAGCAAGATTCCAACAAATAAGGGAGTTAATATAAAATGCCTATTGTTCCTATTTATCTCAATATAGACGATAAAACATATGAAGGTGTCAAATCAGGTGCCTTAGAGCTATACGGTTTAGCCAAAAACGTTGACAATAAAAGAATAGCTAAACATATTCCTACCATAACTGATGCTGCCAAAGAAGGTGCATCCAAAGCTATTGACTTTGTTCGATTACACCAAAAGGAAACCTTTATAATAAGCGGTGTCCTTGTCGTAGGCGGTACAGTTGCTGGTACTGTTGGTTACATCGCACATCGTAAGCAAAGAAAACTTGACATGCAATTTGGATTAGCTTTACAGGAGTACGTAGATTCTGCCCGTAACGGAGCTTTAAATATTGACATTTTGGATAATCTTATTAACTCCATCGAAGCAATCGAAAAAAATAATCCAAAGAAGTCTATTAACCTCAATATTTCTGCCGCTCAATTCAGTGACTTAATAAATTGCATATTTGATTTCACCAGACGTTTGGCAGAAGCTAACAATATTAGTACACGCTCCATAAACCGACCAAAATATTTTCATAAAAAAACCTCTGCTGATTTAAAATACTATTTGAATATGCAAAAACAAATTTTTGAACAGGCTGCATAAAGACGACAAAAAGCCCTTAGCTATGAGTTACTACCCACAGCTAAGGGCTTTCTGAATATGGATTATTCGTTGCACAGCCACCATTCTATCATTCTCCAACTCCAAAACCACTGGATTACAAGAATAATGGCTTTCATGCAACTGTTATCAAATTGTTATCAAAAGACTTTTTGAAATGCCGGAAACCCGCATAAACGCTGGATTTCCTAAACATTTTTGTTTATTC
>ERZ781275.1406-NODE-1406-length-16114-cov-3.177408_pt1 | contig 16114 bp, 17 predicted proteins | sample MGYA00375853_ERZ781275 | MGnify/ENA primary metagenome ERZ781275 (study PRJEB29790, sample SAMN03653691) | human gut metagenome | host: Homo sapiens | place: USA: Dallas, Texas | collected 2012-07-23 | study: EMG produced TPA metagenomics assembly of the Gut...
CGCCACCGTGGAGGGTCACCACCTCGGGCAGTGCAAAGTACTGTGCGCCGCGGTCATTTTCCAGCTGGAGGGTACAGAGGGGCGAACCGTCATACAGGTGCACCTTCAAAAGGCGTACCCGCCCGTTTTCGGCAAAGGATTTGTCACTTTTACAGTAGCCGTTTCGGACGAGAAAGCCCTTCAGCTCCATGCTGTGGACAGGTGTGATGAGAAGCCGCTCACCCACGCCGGAGCCGGACGTGCCCTCTACCCAGGCGGTGTCCAGGCTGTTGTCCTTCAAATTTTCGGCGCCGTAGGAAATCCCGGCCATGGGTGTCTTGGTCGAAGATGCGCTGATCTGGTAGTCCTGTGTTCTCGGAATGTTTTCTCCGCCTGAGGCGGCCCGCAGGGTTCCATAATCCTCGTACGCCTTGGCCGAGCCGGTGTCAATTTTTGAGGTGTTGGCAGTGGGTTCGGCTGTAGCGGCGGGTGCTGGCGTCTCCCCTTTCTCCTTTCCTTTTCCACCATCGGTGTAAATATTGACGCAGCCTGAAAAACAAAGACAGACTGCCAAAATGAGTGCTGTTGCTGTTAACCTTTTCACTTCTGATTCCTCACTTTCAAAAGATTTTCTTTTTTCATCATAGCACCTTTTCAGAGACCTTGCAACTGAAAAATGAGCACGGCACACTTTTGCGCCGTGCTCATTTTTTCTGGTTTTCATAGTCCTCCATCTGCATACGGTCCGCAATTTCAAGATCACGCAGGCCGGCCCGGGATTCCATGTGATGCCGAAATTCGTGCCGGAGTGTTTTTTCCATCTGTTTTTTTAACGCCTCATCGCTCAGATAGCCGTACACACGCTCAAAAGAGCCGTAATAAATGACGATATAACGCCCCATGATCTGGTCCCGGTGATACTCGCCCATGATGTAGAGGTCGTCCCCTCTGGCTTTTGGGTGGCGTTTGGCTTCTGGCAGAAGCAAAATGCCGCCGTTGAGCTCTTCATAAAAAGCCGGCGGCAGCGTATTGGCAATGGTGTCAAGCACTGCCTCAAACTGGTCAATATCCATCATTTTTACCCGACTCCTTTCGCTGATGCAATTTTGTATTCTTTACGGCGGTTCTTTAGTATGGTATAGTAAGACTATCATACCATGACATAAGGAGACCAGCAAATGAATTGTGAAGAAACCTTAAGCAGGCTGGATGCCCTGGGCATTACCTACGAAAAATTAGACCATCCCGCGGTTTATACCATCGGGGAGATGGATAATCTGGACATTACCTCTAAGTGTAATGTAGTTAAAAACCTGTTCCTGCGCGACGCCAAGGGGAAGCGCCATTTTCTTGTGGTGCTCGACAAGGATAAAAAGGCTGATCTGACAGGAATCCGTGAACAGGTGGGCTGTTCAAAGCTCAGCTTTGCTTCGGAAGAGCGGCTGATGAAGCACCTTCAGCTGACCAAGGGGGCTGTCACCCCGCTGGGCGTATTCGGAAACCCAGAAGCCAATGTGGAGGTTGTTCTCGATAAGGACCTGGAGGGCTGTCCGAACCTTGGCGTGCATCCCTGTGACAATACGGCTAAAGTTGTCCTCAGCTATGAGGGTCTCGTTAAATGCATCGAAAGCAATGGCAACAGCATTGCATTGCTGAATCTGTAAAGGAAAGGTAAATACAAAATGCGTAAAGCAAACCGAGAGATTAAAGATGAACAGCTCATGCGCCAGACGCTGGAGACAGCGGATACATGCCGTCTGGCGTTGAATACTGGCGGCGCGCCCTATATCGTTCCGCTCAGTTATGGTTATACCCTGGAGGACAATCGCTTAACCCTCTATTTTCACTGCGCGGATGAGGGGCGCAAGCTTGAGCTCATGGCAGCTGATAACCGCGCCGGATTTGAACTGGACTGCGGACAAAAGCTGGTGACCGGGCCGAAAGCCTGCCATTATTCCACTCAGTTTATGAGTATTGTGGGATGGGGGCTTTTGGAAAGGCTGACTGAGCCTGAGGCTAAAAAGGCTGCTCTCAGTCATTTGATGCGCCACTACAGTGGTCGTGACGACTGGGATTATGATGAGAAGGTACTGAACCACACCACCGTTTTAAAACTGACAGTCCATGAATTTACTGGCAAGGCCAATCGAAAGGAGCGCGTATGATTCTATTCAGCAGTGACTACTGTGAAGGGGCGCATCCGAGAATTATGGATGCCCTGGCCCGCACCAATTTTGAACAGACCGAGGGTTATGAGGAAGATCCCCACTGTGACAACGCGCGGGTCTTAATCAAAAGGGCGGTCGGCTGTCCGGATTGTGACATTTATTTTTTATCTGGCGGTACCCAGACCAACATGGCTTTTATCGCCCACGCGTTAAAGCCGTGGCAGGCTGTGATTGCAGCTGAAACCGGTCATATCTGTACACATGAGACTGGCGCCATCGAGGCATCTGGCCATAAAATTATCGCCGTGCCATCAGAGGACGGAAAGCTGACCCCGCAGCTCATCCAGGCCGCGGTAGATGCCCATACCGACCACCATATGGTTGCGCCTAAAATGGTCTATCTCTCGGATTCAACCGAGATCGGTACGATTTATACAAAGGACGAGTTATCTGCCATCCGGCAGGCCTGTGACAGGAACAGCCTGTACCTTTATATGGACGGCGCCCGCCTTGCGTCTGCCCTCACCGCACCGGGCAATGATCTGGCGCTCACAGATTTTCCGAAGCTCTGCGATGCGTTTTATATCGGAGGCACAAAATGCGGGGCTCTGTTTGGCGAGGCGTTAGTGCTGGTTAACCCGGCACTGGCAGAGGATTTTAATTTTACCTTAAAGCAGCGCGGCGGCCTTTTTGCCAAGGGACGTATTCTCGGTATTCAGTTCGAGGAGCTTTTTAAAGATAATCTTTATCTGGAGCTTGGCGCTCACGCCAACAGGCTGGCAGCCCGGCTGAAGTCTGCCTTTGAGGATAAGGGCTTTTCTTTTCTGGTAGATTCTTCCAGCAACCAGATTTTCCCGATTCTTCCCAATGAGCTGATCGCTGGGCTGAGGCGAAAAACCTCCTTCAGAGATCAGGAAACCATTGACGAGGGGCATACAGCCGTACGGTTTGTGACCTCCTGGGCCATGACCGACGCCATGGTGGATTCGTTTATAGAGGATTTAGACAGGCTGTGCCATGAATAAACGGCATTTGGCTTTCTGGGGATTTCTTTTGACCACCGGGATTACGGCGCTTCTGATCCGCCTTTCCACCCTGGTCGTTGACACTTCGCTGTCCATTGACTTTACAGGCTTTCAAGCCTTTGCGCTTGTGAGTTTTGCTCTGTACGCAGCCTTTGCGGTTATCACCCTGATCCTGTCTTTTTTATCGCTGAAAAAGACAAGCGGCTCAGCCGTTCCCGGACAGATTCTTTACATTGCCTGTCTGTTTGTGCTGCTGGCCGTTGTTTTAAACCTGCCGGCCTTTTTCAAAGCTGCGGCTTTCGATTTTTCGAGTGCCACGCCTGCTTTTGTAGCGGTAAATTCGCCGTTTCTCTTTAATTATGGGAAAGGCTTTGGCAGTATTGCCATCGGTGATTTCACCAATTATTTTATGGGCCTTGCCGTTACAGTCAGTATGGTTATGGGCATTATTGCGCTGGTGCTGCTGGTGCGTTCTGCCAGAGAAACACGCGGCTATGGCCGGTCAGCTGTCCCCCGCAGCGCAGCGAATCCGGGAACCCGTTATCCAAGACAGACCAGAACAGATGATTACCGCAGACCGCGTGCGGCTGCCCGGCGCGTGATCTCTGCGAGGCAGGTGGATATCTTTGACAGCAGCAACGATTTTTTTTCGCGCCATACCGAGGATGACATCTTTTAACCTCAGTTCCTGTATTCTAAGTTAAAGGCATTGCTAAGTCAATGCCTTTTCTTTATAATAAGATTAAATGAATCCTGAAAGGAGTCTTTTATATGAAACTGACCGTACTTGTTGATAATCATACCAGCATTGACCACTATTACCTGGGAGAGCCAGGCCTGTGCTACTATATTGAGGATGAAGGCTCACGCTTTCTTCTGGATACGGGTTATTCAGATATTTACATCGAAAACGCCCGGCGTCTCGGTATTGATTTATCCGATATTGACACCATCGTCCTCTCTCACGGCCACAACGACCATACTGGAGGTCTTCCCGCCTATTTTGAACGCTTTGATAACCCGGGGCTTAAGATCATCGCTCACCCAGAGGCACTGTCTGAAAAACAGTTTGACGGCGAAAACATCGGGATAACCCTGTCGGAGATGACCCTGCTTGAAAACAGCCAGCTGATTTTGACGAAGGCACCCTATAAAGTCAGCCAAAATTTTACTTTTTTAGGCGAAATTCCGCAGCTTACAGACTTTGAGCCGCGAAAGGCCATTGGGACGACAATGGCAGAAAACAGCGAAGGCGAATCCGATTTCCTGTTCGATGATTCCGCCCTAGTCTATACCACGCCTGAAGGGATATACATTGTGACAGGCTGCTCACACTCCGGGATCTGTAATATTGTGGAGCACGCCAAAAGGGTTACAGGCGACAGCCGTGTACTTGGTATCATCGGCGGCTTTCATTTGTTTAAGCTGGGTGAACAGGTTGACCGGACGATCCAGTATTTTAAAGACAACCATATCGAAAACCTCCTCCCCTGCCACTGCACCTCCTTCCGGGTGAGAGCGGCTATCCATCAGGCAGTTCCCCTTAAGCGGGAGGTTGGTGTCGGTCTGACGCTGGAGTGGTGAAGCTATGGACGATAAGGTTCGCTGGACTGTCTGCCAGAAAATTCTGCTGGTCCTCACGCTGATCAGCTTTTTCGGCTTTATCATTTATCTGGTTCTGTGCTGGGACCAGATTCCGGAACGGCTGGTCTCAAAATTCAATGCCGGCGGCGAGGGGATCCGCTACAGCAAAAAAGCCTTTACGCTGGTTCCCATGATCATGATTGAGGGCATCCTGTTTGTGATTATCACCATTATCAGCTTTTTTCCGGCAGCGGTGACCAATATAAATGCCACAAAGCATATACAGGATGATCTGAACATTTATAATCAATCCGCCCTGGAGCATATACGCCTGCTGACACGCACCATTATCCTCATTACGGACCTGCTCTTTGTCAATCTGTTTAACGCGGTCTTTCTGTCCATGATTTATTCGGACAGCGTTCTGGTACAGCACAGAGTGACACTCTATATTATCATTGGCTTTGCAGTTTTATTTGCCGGGACGATCCTCTTTTATTATTTTCGTCTGCGGCAGATTATGAAAGGACATTCACGCTGAACATGAAAAAATACACGACGCTTCTCTTTGACGCCGACGGCACTCTGATGGATTTTAAAAAGTCCGAGGCCCAGGCACTGGACCAGACATTCAGAAAATATGGTATTCACCCGACAAGGGAGATTCTGGATCTTTACGCAGACATTAACCACGGCCTCTGGAAAGATTTTGAGAACGGGCTCATCGACAAGGACACACTGGTCACCAGCCGTTTCCAGCTTTTGTTTCTGGAGCTTGGACTGGATATTGACGGAATAGCTTTCGAGGCGGATTATCAGCCAGCCCTGGGACAGGGCGCTTTTCTCATTGACGGCGCCTATGACCTCTGCAGGGTTTTAAAGAAGGATTTCAGGCTTTATATTGTCACTAACGGCGTTTCAAGCACTCAGTACAGCCGTCTTTCAGCCACAGGGCTTGATGCGCTCATGGAGGACATCTTTGTCTCTGAGGACGCCGGCGCTCAAAAGCCCCAGAAGGACTTTTTTGACTATATCGCGGCCCGTATTCCAGGCTATGATCCCAGCGAGGCGCTGGTGGTCGGTGACTCCTTAACCTCTGACATCCAGGGCGGTATCAATGCTGGCATTGATACCTGCTGGTACAACCCTGGCAGGGAGAAGAATCTTCTTGATATCCACCCTGATTATGAAATATACACCCTTGAGGAGCTTCCGGCCCTTCTGGAGCGCTGAAAACCAGAAGGACAAAATGACCGCAAGTAAAATCAAGCGGCAAATGTACGCTTTCTTTATAATAAAGAAAGAGCGGATGAAACGAGGTGGACAGATACATGTATGAATGGCGGAAGCAGATTCAGACCATTGTTGATGAAATTGACAAATGCATAAAAAAATATAACGGCGAAGCCCTGACACTGCGGGTTCTTTCCCGCCATCTGGGTTACTCTGAGTTTTATACAACAAGGAAATTCAAAGAAATATCCGGTATGTCTTTCAGGGATTATCTGAGGCACAGAAAGCTGGCTTTTGCGCTTAAGGAGGTTCGGGACAGTGAAAAAAGCCTTTTGGATATTGCTTTCGATTATGGTTTTTCGTCCCATGAGGCTTTTACCAGGGCTTTTAAGAAAACCTACGGTGTAACGCCAAGCGAATACCGGAAAAATCCCAGGCCCGTCATTCTCCGTACAAAAATAAACCCCTTTGACCGCTACTTTTTAGGATTTGGAGAGATTGGCATGATAAAATCCACAGAAGATATTAAAATCTATTTTGTAACCATCCCCGCGCATAAATTTCTGCACATTAAAAACTATGAGAGCAACGGCTATTGGGATTTCTGGCAGAAGCAGAGCCTAATTCCAGGACAGGACTGCGAAACAATCTGCGGTCTGCTCGACAGTATCAAGGGGAAATTGGATGATGTTGGCGGGAGCGAGACCAACAGCGGCAGCGGCCAGATTATGGCGTACATCAATGACCCGGAAGGCAGACTCTGCGATTGGGGGTTTCCCCGCACGGAGTGCTATGGAGTACGGCTTCCCATTGATTATCAAGGTGAGGTTCCGCCGCAAATGCTCATGATGGATGTCCCTGAGGCAGAGTATCTTGTTTTTGAGCACGGCCCCTTTGACTATGAGCAGGAAAACCGTACGGTAGAGGAAAAAATTGAAAAGGCAATGGCGGATTTTGATTTTACGGATACTGGCTACCGCTTTGACACTTCCCCGGACCGGATTATTTATTTATATTTTAATCCAGAGCAGTTTTGTAAGTATGTCCGGCCAGTGCGGCAATAGGCAGACCGGTACAAAAAAGCCGGTACCCCATCAACACATTGTTGTTTTGGGGTACCGGCTTTTTTTAGTTCTGCTGATTTTTCAGGCTGTCCTTGATGGCATTGAGGATATCTGCGCTCATGATATTGCCGAAAACTGCGTTAACTGCGTTCGTATCAAGATTCACGGTCCATTTTCCGTTTTTATTCACGACTGGAAGCTCCAGCTCAGTGGTAGTTGTTTTTCCCTTGGCCTCCTTTACCAGGTTTAAAAAACGGTCTTCAGAGGGTTCTTCGCCAATCAGTTTATTGATAATCTGGGAGAGGTCGCGGTTGGTAACCTGCACCTTAACAGTTGCTTCACCGCCATTTGTCTGGCTGTCAAGAATCTTATAGGAAAAGTCTTCCGTCAGATTTGTGAGAAGTTCCTGGGATTCAGGATCCTGTGCGTCAGTGAGCAGCTGATTGTCATTCGAAGTCAGGCCGCTCAGCGCGCCGAATTCGCTGCCAAGGCTTATCTCGACATTTTCATTGAGGGTTTTTGCGTCTTTGTCCTTAAAAGCGTCAAATACGATTTTTACAGTTCCCTCCGGGGTTGATGGGTCTGCTGTTACTTCCATACCGGCTGTATCGCCTGGCTGGGTTGTATTATTCTTTTTTACACAGGCTGTCAATGAGAAAACCATGAGCGCCGCAAGGGCAAGGGTTAAAATTCTTTTTGCTTTCATATCATATACTCCTCCTTATCATTTGCCTCTATTCTACCAGAATTCTCTTGAAAAAGCTTAGAATTTCAGATTTCTTCAGAATTCTTTAGAAATACGTCTGAAAAATAAAAAAGAGCCCGAAGGCTCTTTTTTAATAATCTTTTAATTCTGTATTGATGTTTTCGGTAATGTCTTCACCAAACCATTTTTGAGACAGCTCAGCTAATTTACCGTTATCTCTCAGCTTCTGAAGTGTTTCTTCGATTTTCTGGGCGAATTCGGTGTCATTCTTACGCATGGTAATACCGATTGGCTCATTGGACAGCGTTTCAGAAGTAATGCTGTAAACATCTGGTTTTTTGCTGGTGTAGAACTGTCCAACCGGTTTATCAGTTAAGATATAATCAATGGTCTTTCCTTCCAGCGCGGTGAAAGCATCCAGCATTGCGTCAAATTTGCTGAGGTTCATGTCAGTGCCGTTTTCTATCATTTTTTCAGCGGCATAATCAGAGGTGGTTTCAATCTGAACCCCTACTTTTTTCCCTTTTAAATCATCAGCCGTTTTTGCCGGTGTACCGTCATTTCTGGATACAATGACAATACCATTGGCCGTATAAGGTGAAGACATATTGAAAGTTTTCTGACGTTCTTCTGTGATACTGGTCCCTGCGATGATCATTTCATACTGGTTTGAGGTTAAGCCATTGAAAATACCATCGAAGCCGGTATCGACCCATTCCGCTTTAACACCAAGTTCCTCTGCAATCGCATTTCCCATATCAATATCAAAACCAACCATTTCATTGTTTTCATCACGATATTCAAAGGGAACATAGGTTGCATTGGTGCCGATTTTTAGTACACCGTCTGCCAGCGGATCTTCTGCTGTTTTACCGCCGCAGCCAGCCAGTGTCAGGGAAGCTACGAGCATCAGCGCAACAGAAACGCCGACTAGTTTTTTCTTCATTTTCATTTCTCTCCTCCTAATGATTTTAAACTCAAGTCCTATTATACAGCATTATGCATAATAATTCAAGCATTTAAGCAGATGGCGGATTCAAATGAATAAAAGTGCACTGATTATACGATTGTATACAATAGTTTTACTTGTTTTTAACGGATGTTTATGCCTGTTCCAGCGCCTTTAGAGCCTTAGACAGCTGGTCCGGACAGGATGTGGTTTTATACCCGCAGGTGATACCGCTGAGTTTTGAAATGACATCCTCCACCCTCTGGCCTTCGACCAGAGCAGAGATGCCCTTGGCATTGCCATTGCAGCCGCCCAAAAACTCAAGGTTCCTGATGATACCGTCCTCCACATCAAAGCTGATGGAGCGTGAGCAGACGCCCTGTGTTGTATATTCGTATCGCATGATAATCTCCTTTGTATTTAAAAAATTCCAGAGATAACCTTACCATAAATTAATTTTTTTGACAAGCGCTTAAGTCCAAAAGAAAGCACAAAAAATAACTAGAACCGATCTGCTTTTTATAACTTCTGGCAAATCGGCTCTAGCGTTCAATCTCGGTTAGCATGTCTTTCGGACTCACTCCCTTCAATTGATTTTCAAATTTCAAAATCTTCTTCTGTTGTTAAGTAAACACCATCCCAACCTTATTCCCTATTCAATTGTAATCCTCTACTCGTATTTTTCAGTGTATCCTGTGTCTATCTTTTATTATTTATCTTTGTGAGACGCCTTACTCAACAACTTTCACATTTAAGACTCTATACGCTGTAAATGTAATACTCATTGTCCTTCAGATTTGTCTTCACACTCTTTAAGGTTACCTACTAAATGACTTTCGATTATCCGTTTCAATTCTTCACTCAACCGAAACATTAACGATAATTTGTGTTAAATAATTATGATCAAAATATATGATTAACGTGCCTTACTGTTTTATAATAAATTATTGTTTCCGAGTAAGTCACTGTTGCTCTTTATAGTTTAATCTTTGGTCGTTGGGATTTATTTACTTTTCAATGACCTTCCAAATCTGTCATTTTCAACTTTTGTTGATCTTGATCTTTGATTTATCTATATTATAATACGATTACATAGAAATGTAAAGGTTTTTCTTGTAACTAATTTGTAAAATTTAAGAAATGTTTAATTTCTACGAAATCCTGAGAACCAGTATAAAGGCCATGCCGTTTTCCAGAAGCTCGGCTGACAGCTCGCCCTCCATCTGCCTGAGATACAATCTGCTGATATAAAGGCCCAGCCCATTCCCAGGCTGGCCCTCTGCATTGGCGCCTCTCCAGAAGCTGTTAAAAAGGCTGGACATCTCGCTTTCCCCTACAGGCCTTCCGGTGTTTTGGATACGGATAAGCTCGTGCCCTTCTTCGAGTGCGCACTGGATTTGTATCGCGCCGCCGTCCCCGTATTTTACAGCGTTTTCCACAATGTTTCCGATGACCTCTGTCAGACGGTCAGGGTCTCCATATACCAGCCGGTTCTCATCACAGCTCATCGTAAAAAGAATATGACGCTGCTCCAGCTGGGAGGCCAGGCTTTCCCTGGTTTCTCGCATGAAATCGGCAATATAGAAATCCCGGTTATTGATCTGGATTTCACTGATGGCTTCCGAGGAGCTTTTAATAATCTCATCGACTAATCCCTCGATCTGCACAGCCTTGTCCTCGATTAAGTGAGCGCATGCCTCCTGTTTTTCGGGTGTCTGGTACAGATGCGTGTAAAGGGCGCCTGCATAAAGGCGGATAGCGGCCAGTGGTGTCCGGATATTGTGGGACAGGGAGGCCACCAGGGTTTTACGGTCACGCTCAAGGCTCAGACGCTTCTGCCTTTCATCGCTGAGAGCCTCACGCAGCATGTCAAGTCCCCAGATAAAACGGCCAAAATACCGGCTTTTTTCCTCCTCCAGGCCTTCGCTCAGCCTTCCCTTTGCCAGCTCCTCCGGAAGCCTTGAAGCCCGGTTAAAGGGCTTTAGTATTTTTTGCTCCACATAGATAAGTATACCCACAGCGGCCAGCGTGATCAGCGCCACAGAGAGGGCGGCAGTCTCTACAAGCCGGTAAAGGGTGTCCTGCTCCGGTGTGTAGGCGAACCGGGCATAGCCAGATAAAGTGCCGCCGCGGTAAATGGGCATGACCTTGTAGTCCTCAGCCATGCCCGCACCGGCGAAGAATGCTGAAGTTTCCTGCGCATCAGCCGCAGCGGGCAGCCAGTCATAGTTTTTTACCCGCTTCATCTGGGGGAGCAGCGCGCTGGCGCTGTCATCGCCCAGGGAAAGAGCGTTTGTCAGGCGGTTGATTTCAACAAGATATTCGCGGCTGCTCTGCTCGAAATGAAGCTGTGTCTGTGAGATTAAAAATAAAACCGCGGCAATACCGCCCAGAATCAGCGTGAGGATCAGAAGCCTATAGCGTCTCATATCGGTAGCCTACTCCCCAGACTGTTTTAATACGCCTGGGCTTTTTGGGATCGGCTTCAATCTTTTCGCGGAGCTTGCCGATATGGACGGTTAAGGTGGAGGGCTCGCTGAAGCAGTCCACACCCCATACCCTGTCAAAAAGCCAGTCCTTCTGCAATGTTTTGCCGGCGTTTTCCAAGAGCAGTACCAGAAGCTCATATTCCTTAACCGTCAGATTGATGGGCGTTTCATTTAAGTATACGCTGCGGGATGCGGTGTCAACCACCAGGTCTTTATCCCGCAAAAGAGGATTTTCCGCCTGATTCCCATAGCTGCGGCGGAGCTGTGATTTTATTTTAGCCAGGAGCAGCCCGATGGAAAAGGGCTTGCCCATATAATCGTCCGCGCCCAGGTTAAGGCCTGTAATCTGGTCATCGTCACCGCTGCGGGCGCTGATGATGATTACCGGCAGGCTCTGGGCGCTCCGGATTTTCGCACACACAGTAAAGCCGTCAATGTCTGGCAGCATAATGTCCAGCAGCACCAGCTTTACGGCTGTGCGTTCAAGAAAAGTTAAACCATCCTCCCCGGTGGTGCACCACTGTACCAGGTAGCCCTCTCTTTCCAAAAAGTCTTTTATCACAGCTCCCAGAGACCTGTCGTCCTCAATGAGCAGAATATCCGTTGCCATACGCCCTCCTTTGTTTTTCGTATTTTCACCACCCCATGTCCATAAGCCACTGGTTCAGGCCGCGTTCCCGCTCTCTGGGATCGTTGGCTGTCTTTTCCGGCTTGTATTCACCATTGATGTTCCCGTCTCTTATGTAAAGCACCCGGTCGGCCCGGGCAGCCACAGCTGGATCGTGGGTGACCACCATGAGGGCGGTTCCCTGGGCATTGACCTGATCCAGCACATTCATCACCTCCTGAGCGGCGCTTGAATTCAACGCCCCTGTGGGTTCATCGGCAAAGAGAACCTTTGGACGGTTGATGAGCGCGCGGCAGATACAGGCCCGCTGGAGCTGGCCGCCTGAGGTTTCAGAAATATCATTGTCGGCCAGCTCCATGATACCGAGCTGGTTCATAAGTGCGTCGGCATCGGCGTTTATCTCGGACCGGCTGCGTTTGTTGGCCATATAGGCAGATAAGATGATGTTCTCATAGATAGAGAGATTTTTCAAAAGGTACATCTGCTGGAAGATAAAGCCCATCTCCGTCAACCTGAGAGAGGCCATGGCCTCCTCCTTCATTTCGGACAGGCTTCTGCCGTCAAAAAATATTTCTCCGGCTGTGAGCCTGTCCATGCCGCTTACAGTGTAAAGCAGCGTGGATTTTCCTGATCCTGAAGGTCCCATCACCGCGGTGTACTCTCCTTCCCCAATGCTCATGTTTACGTTGCGCAGCACATTGTTCTGCTGCTTATTGACAATATAAGTTTTACAGAGGTCCTTTACCTTAAGTAATGTTTTCATGCTATTCTCCTGTAATATCCCAGATATGGATCTGTTTGATTTTGCCGCAGCCGGTGAATACAGCGGTCATTACCACCACCAAAAGCGACAGCGGGCAAAGAATATAGATTTCAAAAAAGTTTCCGTTAAAGCTGATATGCCCCCCGACGCCAAAGAGGCTGAACAGTCCGTTCATCATCGGTTCCCCAAAGACGCCGGAAAGAATACTCCCTACCATGGCTGAGGCCGTAAGCACCAGAAATATCTGAAGCGCCAGTCCGGCTTTGATCTGCGAGACGCGAAAGCCGCTGCTGCGCATAATGGCAATGCTCTGCTTCTGTTCCAGAATCCTCAGGCGGATAAACAGAGCGGTGATCAGGAATACAATGAGGGCGATGATCATCAGAACGATCAGGACAATGGTATTGAGCTGGTCTGCAAAGCCGCCGCTGTACTGGGCTGAGTAGTCCGCCGGGGTCATAACCTTCAGCTCCTTATGGTTTTCCTTTAAGGTATTGACCATGGTTTCGTGGTCTCCTGCGGGCAGCTTTCCCACAAAGTTCACATTGTAACCCTGCCTGAGGGAGTTACCCGTCCCCAGACGCAGCACATTCCCAAGATTCATGCCGCTGTTGTACAGGCCTGTAATGATAAAATCCTTTTCCGCCTGTCCATCGGTTGTGATCCGTATGGTGTTTCCAACCGTTTTACCGTAGCGTTCTGCAATACTTTCGGTAAGGGCGACCTCATTGTCCAGTTTCGGCGCCGTCCCTTTTGTATAGGAATACTGATCCAAGGGCCAGGCCATCATGGTTTCGCTGACGGTTTCCTTTGTTTTTTCATCGTCTGTACTGATTTTAACTGAAGAGATGTACTCGCTCTGCAGCTCAAGCCCGGGGATATCCTTTCTAAGCTCCGTTTCCATGGATTGGCGCATGGACTCAATATCCTCTGTATCCATATAGGTATTGCTGCCGGCCACATAAAAGTCACCGCCGCTCATACCGAGGTAAGTCATCATCTCTGTGCCTGTAATAAAATGCCGGAGATTGAGCGGAATAATCATCACTGCGATGCAGAGCATAAAGGTGATGGCCAGTACCGTATAGCTCTTGAAACGAGACAGAAGGTCGTTTACGGCCATAAACACCACTGGCGGCATTTTTTTTCTGCGGTACAGGACACTCCGCCCAACAGGTTTAAAGCGTTCTCCTGTGCTGCCCTGACGGATAGCGTCAATGGGCGAGATTCTGGCAATCCGCCTCAGACAGAGCAGACAGAACAGAAGGGTTATGCCGATGACCAGCGCAGCCCCGAGCGCTGCCATGATTATGCCCGAACCATTTTGAGGTATGATCAGAGATTCAGAGATGCTCCTGGACATATAGCGGGCAAAAGGAATACTGAGCAGAAAACCGGTCAGCCCCGCCGTGGCAGACAGAATAATGTATTTAGAAAGGTACAGCCGCCTGATCTGACGGTTTTTAAAGCCAAGGGCCTTCATGACGCCGATTTCGCGATAATCGTCCTCCACTGCTGAGACAATGGTGAAACGTAAAATCAGAAAACTAATGGCTGTCAGAAAAACACAGACCAGAAAGAGAAAAGCCGCCACAACGCCATCCACAGCCATATAGGCGACACGCACCAGCTCTTTGGTCAGGTTGCCCACATCCGGCAGTCCAGCGTCGCTGTAGCTGGTAAAAAGATCGGTGTCTCTGGTCCCCGGGGTGGTCTGTACAGAAAGCAGACTTCCCTGCATTTGGCCGCTGTCCTCTGTGTATTGCCTCAGAAGCTCAAAATCGCTGTCGGATACCATGAGCCTTTTTACACCGACCATAGAAGCTCCCCAGGCGGCGTCCTTTGTAAAGGCTGTGATACGGAAATCTTTTTCCGTTTTCCCAATCCTTACCTTTACGGTGTCGCCCAGCTCCGGTTCAGACTGGCTTTTCAGGTATACCGGAATGGCGATCTCGCCAGGGCTGAGCGTAAAGCGTGCGTCCTGCTCGTCAAAAACAAGGTTCATGTCCTCCGGAATGGTCTGGAGATAAAGCATCGTGGAGGAGGAAACCTCTTTTTCAGAGGCATCGCCGGTAAAAATAAGCTCCTCGGGCTTTAAACTGATCACCCGGGCATTTTGATAATCTGTAATGATTGGGCTGTCTTCGGCCCATCGCTGTATCTTATCGGTCATTGCCGCTTCTGTTTCTTTTGGATAGCTTATGGTGAAGCCAGCATCCGATATTTTGGCCGCCTCAAAGAAATAGTCCAGTGCTGTGGTGGTTGTGAACATGAGGTTCATGCTCCCTGCAGCCAGCATGGAGGCCAGAGCAATAAAAACTAACAGCACGATATTAGTGGTTTTCTTTTTTCTCAGGTCATTTTTGAAAATTTTGAAAAACAAATTGACACCTCTCTCTCAAGTGATGCCTTTAGTATAGACGGAAAGTTATTAAAAAATCCTAAAGTGCCAAAAAATTTCAAAAAAGTCGAAAACGCCCAAAGCTATTTGGAAAAATAGTCTTGGGCGTTTTCGATCGTTCTGATTAATTCTTCTTACACTTGCAGCTTGCCAGAACAGCTTCTTCGTTTCTGGACTCTCTGGATTCCTGAAGCGGATTGTGGTAGCCAGCGCTCGGCGCCTTGTCCACTGCGTCTTCGTCCAATAACGGGTTAGCGTACATTTCAGCCTTCACTTCACTTCCGGCGTTTTCTTCGGCCGGCGTTTCTGGTGCCATATCGTTCGGGTCGTTCTTTTTGCATTTGCAGCTTGCCAGAACAGCTTCTTCATTTCTGGACTCTCTTGATTCCTGAAGCGGATTGTGGTAGCCGGCGCCCGGTGCCTTGTCCACTGCGTTTTCGTTCAATAACGGGTTTGCATACAATTTTTCTTCCTGTGTTCTCATTTCTCTTACTCCTTCAACTTTTTTGAATTTTTCGGTAATTGCTTTTCCGATTTATTCGTAACTTTTTTTGTTACTGTTTATACTGTAATTATATTTGTTACATATTGATTTGTCAAGCATTTTTTAAAATTATTTGGAATATTTTTTAAAAAAAAATGAAAATAAAAAAAGCCCGCCAACTTCACATAGAAATCAGGCCTGGCCTCAAAAAATGACTAAGACCAGTTTTACTTCGTTTCAGCGTTTCTGTAAAACTGGTCTCAGCGTTCAGATTCAGTTAGCATGTCTTTTGGACTCACTCCTTTCGAATCTTTAAACCAAATATCAAATTTTTCATTCAGTATCTTTATATCTTTTTGAATAGTTCCTCAACTTGCGATCCTTACAGTCCTTTACTGGGTTACACGTTCAAAATCCTTTTTGATATGGAACACGTTTATGTAATATCACCTACTCCATGGATTCTTCGACGCTTAAGTCTCTATATGCTATAAGTCGTGTACTCCTCCAGCTTTAGGCTATGCCCCTATCTGATTTTCTACTTATGTACTTTTCAAGCCAGCAAGTGATACCATTAGATTGTTGTTATCTTAGGGTTTATTAAATTCTGAAATTCCATTCGACCATTAACATCTTACTAC
>ERZ781275.1409-NODE-1409-length-16081-cov-3.829215_pt1 | contig 16081 bp, 9 predicted proteins | sample MGYA00375853_ERZ781275 | MGnify/ENA primary metagenome ERZ781275 (study PRJEB29790, sample SAMN03653691) | human gut metagenome | host: Homo sapiens | place: USA: Dallas, Texas | collected 2012-07-23 | study: EMG produced TPA metagenomics assembly of the Gut...
TCGGGAATACGATCAGCTGCCCGCCGATATCGACACAGCTGCTGCTCTGAGACAGCTTGAAGAAATTGCGCATGTCATCAAAATTGACCTTGCGGCGTTTGAACTCTTCGTCAATGATAAAGGGAGAGGTAGCGTTCGGAGCGATGAGGGGACGGTCCGTTGCGCCGATGTTGACGGAGCGGTCTGGGTTGGCCGCATCCAGTATGAAGGATCTCGGAGCAAGCTTCATACAATCTTCAACAACCTTTGGTGGAATCTTGATGATATTGCCTTCAACTGTCGCGCCGTGTTTTTTAAAAATTTCATGGGCACGTTCGTCGCACATTTCAACGCCGCATTTTTCCAGCACATCCAGGGTAGCCTGATGGACGTCTTCGATCTGTTTTTTAGTCAAGGGTTCGTAAGTAAAATTCATTTTTCTTTCCTCCTAATTTTGTGCATATTGTGTTATACACTGTGCTTGTATTGTAATACGATCCTGAAGGCTTGTCAAGAAAAATCTTAAAAAAAATCTATTTACAAATAAAAAGCTAAGAAAACCTTTAAAACAGGTGGATTTAACCCATGAAAAACTTTTTGTTGTGATTGAAACTAAAAACGTGTTATAATAAATAAAATTTGAAAAAGCGGAATCAACCAAAAATATATTTTGAACATATAATATTATGCACAGAAGCTGTGCGGATAAGGTGAGGAAATGAAGCTTTTTAAAAACAGGAAACCAATGCTGGGGATTCTTTTGGGCTGTGCCGGCGCTGTTACTACTGGCATCTTCGGTATCTTTTTTAACTATTTTGATTTCATTGGTCTCAGTGAGAGCGGCAGGACGATTTTAACGCCCTTCTTTGTATTTGTATGTTTTTTTTCAGTGACACTGGCCAAGAATCCTAAAAGCCTGATCCTGAAAAATAAGCTTTTATACCTGACAACCATCTGCCTGAGCGGCGGGCTCTTGTACTCCACTTACAATTATACTTATGTAAAAGCCATCGAAAGCCTGCCCCTGGCCATCACCTCACTGTTTAATTTTTCCAACGCTGTGGTGCTGGTACTTCTGATGCGTTTGTTTTTTAAAGAAAAAATTACCGTTAAAAAGGTCATCTGCTGTCTGATCAGTCTGGTTGGAATCCTGTTTGTCCTTGAAATATTCTCAGGAGGAGACGGCAATATTACGACCATCGGTATTTTCTGGGGTGTCTCAGTGACGGTGAGCCTGGCTTTTGCCTATACTATCGACTATTTTCATATACAGAAAGAGATCCCCTTTTATGTGGTCCAGACCTACACCTGTCTGGGAGCCATAATCGTCTATTCCTTCAATTATTCGGTTTGGGATCTTTTTAAGGAGCTGAGCAGTATTACCATCCAGCACGGCGCTGTGCTGTGGCTTGTGCTGCTGCTGTACTTTGTCAATGTTGCCATTTCTTATGGCGCCACCACAGCGTCCTATAATTTCATTGACGCGTCTTATACCTCCATGACCTATGTTCTGGAGCCGACCGTCGCGGCCACTGCGGGGTTCCTTCTCTATGCGCAGAGGCTTTCAGCCGTTCAGATCATCGGGATGGTCATATCCGTCAGCGCCATTGTCTATATGCAGTATATTGAGAGCAAAGGCGAAGGGTAAAACAGGAAAATGATGCTGATAAAGGTGGGAGAAGGCTTTGCAGTGTCAATGAATTCTAAATTATGATATAATCAGTAAAAATAAAGAACAAGTTTGAGCATATAATTATGATATACAGGAGGCAAGCGAATGAACTTAACAGCATTGACCGAAAAAGTCGTAGAGCTGGAAGATGAAATGGTGACCCGCATTGTAGAGCGGGCGCTGGATCTTGGGGCTGCCCCTATGGAAATTGTCAATGCCGTCAACGACGGCCTGGACAAGGTGGGACTGCTTTACGAGCGCGGAGAATACAGCATCTCGGACCTGATGATGGCTGGCGTTATCTTTGAGGATATACTGAACATGGAGGGAATGCAGTTTCCGGCAAGCCAGCAGGAGGAGGTTTTTGCAGACACGATCCTTCTGGGAACCATTGAAGGCGATATCCATGATATCGGAAAGACGATCTTCCATTCTTTGGCCGTTTCAGTCGGTTTTAACGTCATCGATCTGGGAGTGGACGTGCCAGCCAAGCGTTTTGTGGAGGAGGCGAGGCGCTGCCACCCCAGCATTATTGGTATCAGCGCAGTTCTGACTAACACTGTGGGCGCCATTCAGCGGGCCATTGACCTGATTAAGAGTGATCCCGTAACAAAGGACATTACCACCATTATCGGCGGCGCTATGGTCAATATCGACATTGCAGCCATTTCCGGTGCCGATGCATTTGCCAAGACAGCCAAGGATGGCGTTACAGAGTGTATCCGTCTGAAAAAGCTGTTTAACGAAAAAAGACAGGATAAAAGCAATGAGTAATTCTAAATTCAAATACGAAGAAATCATTGAAAATATCAAGCATAAAATTTACACCAATGTTTATAAAGACAACGACCCTCTTCCCTCGGAGACATGCCTCTGCTCTGAATACGGCGCCAGCCGGATAACCGTCCGAAAAGCTATCTCAGTACTTCTATCAGAGGGGTATCTTTACTCCATTCAGGGGAAGGGTAACTACATCAAAAATGTCAAGAAAAATAAGTTTTCCATGCGTTACAGCTGTAAAACTATTTTTAACAATGGTTATGACGAAGCCAAGCTGATCTCATCCAGTCTGGTAACACCGGATGTTTACATGGTTTACAATCTGAACATCGCACCCAATGAAAGGGTTGTGGCCTTAAAATGGCTGATTTATGAGGATGGGCTGCCCATCGCCTATGACGAAAAATATCTGCCCTACTTTGCCGGGATCAATATTTCAGAGAAAAGTCTGAAATACAAAGATTTCTCAGAGCTGGTTAAAAACAAGATTTCTGTTTATGAGATGTACCAAGACCTTCGGATCAAAGGTGTCAATGCTGATGCGGATGTGGCCGAAAAGCTCAGGATTCCAGTGGGCAGTATCCTCATGCTCGTCGAGCTTAATGTCTATGACCAGAGCGGTTTGCCCTTTGGATGGGGCAAGCTTTATATCCTGCCGGATAAAACACGGTTTTTTGCCAAGACAGAGTAGGAGGGATCGTTGTGAAAGAATATGAAAACATCGTAGAGAACATAAAGAATAAGATCATCAATAATAAACTGGTCGCCGGGGATAAGCTACCCTCCATCAAGGAAATGACCAAAATCTATAACGTGAGCAGCATTACTGTGCGTAACAGCCTGTCCATCCTGTCTAATGAAGGTTATATCGAGACCCGGGAGCGTTCCGGCTGCTATGTTAAGGAGAGCGAAAACGATCTGTTCCATATGTTTTTTAATGAGATCACCAATATTAAGGAGACCATTCTGGACACCAAAATCCTGAGTATCTCTCAAATTTTTGACTTCAATGGCCTGGAGGAATTTGACAGCCAGAGCAGCGAGCAGATCCAGACCATTAAAATCCGCCGGACCTTCAATTCCTATCTGGACGCGCCGGTATCCTATGATATTAAATACCTTCTGCACCACTTCAGCGGTGACACTAAGAAAATGTTTTATTACGACAACCTGCGCCGGATCGACTATTTTCTGGAAAAGGAAATCAACAAGACTCTTGAAATCCGTATGATCCGTCCAACCCAGGACATCATAAACGCCTTGAGTATCTCTGAGAACACCCCGGTGTTTTATTTTAAGCAGAAATACTACGATAAATACGACCAATTGGTAGCCGTTGGCCAGACCTACACCATTGCGGACAGCATACAGGTAGTGGCCACGAGTCGGAATGGCGTATGAAGTGGAGGATGAAGTAATATAGAATTTTTGCTGAAAATTATGTATATAGTATTAAAATAATATTTTTAGTAAATAAGATAATATATAGCGGTATACGCCGAAACGACGTATACCGCTTTTTTTAGTTTTCTTAAAAAGTGCGTTCGAAAATAATGCATCAATTTGATTGTAGAAACTTGTGCAAAAAAGAAAAAACTCGTGAAATAGTACCATTTCAAGAGTGAAGTTTGTTCCAAATTTCGATAAGAAAACTATTAATCCTACCAGTTGGGGATATTATATCATCTTTGTAAAATAAATGCACGCACTTTTTTACGTGTAAAATAGAAAAAACACCATACAAATCCATTTCTTGCCCTTTGTTTTAGATATAATTGACAAAAGTATGGTCAAAATAATGGTCATACCAAGGGAGGAAAAACGATATGAAGAACTACCGTAAAAATGTAAGAAAAAGAGCGGATGGGCGTTATGAAGCGCGGTGTATTGTAGGTTATAACAATATTTATGGCAAGGCAGTCTATCGGTATTTATATGCAAAAACCTATCAGAAGGTAGTTGAAAAATTAGAATATTGTGAAAAAGAAAATTTTGAAGAAGTTGAACTGCAAAGAGTCTTAAGAAAAAACAGGAAGCGTAAAAATTCCAGTGGTGTCATAACTGAAAAATTTCAAGAAAAGGAAATTATAAACTCTGAGGAGTATTCTGCCTTTTTGCGGGAATGGCTGACGGACTGGCTTGAAAACAGCAAAAAAACAGAAATCAAGAAATCCTCTTATACACAATATAGCAGTGTTGTCTATAATCATCTGATTCCTACAATAGGTGACTATAGGCTGCAGGAAGTAACCAGTGACGTTATTCAAAACTATGTAAAAGCAAAATTAAGCCACCATCAAAAGGCGTTGTCAAGCACAACGGTCAGACGCCATATTTCTATTTTATCTTCTGCACTTAAACAAGCTGTGAAATTAGGGATTATCAAGGTCAATCCTTGTATAGATGTGTGTATTCCCGCAGCAAAGAAAAGGAAAATGGATGTTTTTAGCAAAGAAGAATATCAGAAGCTTGAGAAAACTTTGTACTGTGACCAAGACAAGGTAAAGGCGACAGCTGTTCTGTTGGCGTTAAAAACAGGCGTACGGTTTGGAGAATTAGCGGCTCTTCGGTGGTGTGATATTGATTTTGAGGAAAAAACAATGATGGTGCGCGACGCTGTTCATCGTGTGAACACATCAGAAGATGCTGGTGGTAAAAAAACGACAATGATTTTTGAAGGAACGAAATCCTATTATTCCGAAAGGAATATTCCAATGAATCATGAGATTTATACATTGCTAAAAGGCTATGAGGCAATCCTTTCGGTGAAAGGAGAGTTTGTTTTTTTAAGTAAAAAAGGATCATTTATTGATCCAAGAGTTTATCAAACCTATTTTGCAGATGTCTTAAAAAATGCAGGTATCAAGAAAAGGAATTTCCATATTTTAAGGCACACATTTGCCACAAGGGCCGCAAGTAAAAATATGCAGTTAGCTGTCCTGAGCAGGCTTTTGGGGCACTCCAATATTACTGTCACATTAAAGAGCTACATCCATCCGCTGACAGAACAGGATCGTATTGAAATGAATAAATTATCAGAGATTCCAATAGATAAAGAAAAATAAAATGGTCAAAAAAATGGTCGAAATCTATCAGGATGGTGTAAATAAAGGAGTTAGCGATTAAAACTCGTGAAATGGTACTATTTCACGAGTGAATTCAAGACTTCTTAGTTTACGCATCATTGTACTTTTATTCTGATATTCAGAGATGGCAACTCTAGAATATAAAACTTTTTGTAATCGCGGAGGATGGCCTATTCCTCCGCCCATTTCTCAACCCAAATCGTACATAGTGTACGATATTAAAATTAAATTTACGTTAAGGTAAAGAAAGAGGTGAAGCCTGCAACAAAAATGTGTGAAAGTATATGGGATTAGGGATTCAAACAGGAGGTAAAAGAAAGTGAGAAAGTCTAAATTAAAACAGACCATATCAATGCTGCTCGCAGTATTGATGGTATTCATGTCCATGAATTTCTCAGTGTTTGCGGAAGAATTAACCGCTCCGACCGACGAGACCAAAACACCTGCCGTCGAAGCGCCAGCTGAGGAGCCAGCAGAAGAACAGACACCAGCCGTCGAGGCGCCGGCACTGGTGGATGAGGAAACAGGGACAACAGAAGAAAATACAACAGACAATTCGTTACAAAAGGAGCAGTCGGCATTACTGCAGACACCAACAACAAATGGAGAAGTGATTGCAAAAATTGATGATCAGGATTATACAGATCAGGCAACATTTCTGACAGCATTTAACGCGCTTGCGGGAGTGCATACCGTTCAGCTATTGGCAGATGTTGATCTTGGTATAATCACGACGAATAATGCTCAAGGACATGCACAAGCCAATGATATTTTTTTAGTGAGACAAGATGCACAGATAATCCTTGATTTGAATGGTTGGGCGATTACTGGCGATCTTGCAAGCGGAAACAACTATAATGATGAAGAGATTATTGGCAATTTTGGTGTTTTGACGATTCAAGATAGTAGTGCGGATAAAACCGGTAAAATAGAAAACACTGCCGCAAATCCAAATATTTGTGTGCCAACAGTTTCTAATGAATTTAATGCGACACTGATCGTTGAGGGAGGAACTATCCAGTCAACAAAAGGTAACGCCATCACTAATTATGGAAAAACAACTATTTATAGCGGTACTATTAAAACAAACTCACCTGCTACTGGTGGTTGGGACAATGGCGCGGCAGCCATTCATAACCGAGGTAACCTTGCTATAGAGAAAAAGGACGGACTCTCTGAGCCTGAAATATCGACCAATCGAGGTTATCCTGTCTGGTGCGGTGATTCCAGAGGCATTGGTAATGCTCAGATCTCGGCCGGTAAATTTACAACCAATCATGATATGGACATAAAGATTCAGACCGGTCATTTTGACACTGTCGTTAATGTTACCGGCGGCACATGGGATAAAGATCCAACTGATTATGTCAGCAAACCTTATATTGTAAAAAAAGATTCCGGTGGAATATATACCGTTGTTAAGGGAGATGATGGAACAAAAGAGGCAGCTACTTATACAGAATTAAAAAGGATTTTATCAGATACAACAGACAATTGGGTAGAAATCCTTATCACGGACGATATCACCGTAACTGATGATTTGACGATTCCATTAAAAGCAAATGTTGAAATCCAACCGGGTAAAACGCTCAAGATCTCTAATGGAAAAAAGGTTGAATTGAGTGGTGAACTAATAAATAACGGAACTCTTGATATCAGCACTATAGACAGCGGCTGGATCAATAATATTGACCAGTTCAAAAATAACGGGCAGATTATCGGCCTTCCAACCCCCGAAAATAATGTTTATAAAATTTCGACTGTTAACCAGCTCCAGTTTTTACAGTATGTGATGGTAGCTGGAAACGGGCCCTTTACAGGAACCATTGAAATTCAAAACCCAATAGATGCGCAGGGGTACAAGTTCCGAGCATTGGGTGATAACACAAACGTTTTTTCAGGAACTTTTGATGGAAAAGAGAATGAAATCAAAAACATTACCGTCGACGCTTTCAATAATAGTGGCTCACTATTTAACCGCGTGACAGACGCGACTTTTCAGAATCTGAATCTGACAAACTGTGACATTTACACAAACGGTGGTTATCTTGGTCTGCTAGCTGGCAGCGCCAGTGGGACAACAATTGTAAAAGATTCAACATTAGGTGGGAAATTGTCTGCGGACAATACCTTCTTCGGGGGTGGACTTTTTGGTTCTATCACTCCAGGCGGTCTCTTCAATTTTGAAAATTGTGTAATGGACCTCGATATTACCGCGCCATATAATGTCGGAACTTTTTGGGGATCGACGGAAAATTCGTCTGTAGAAGTTACGATTGTCAATTGTAGCAATGCCGGCGACATCAATGCGACCGGTGGCTCCTATGGCACCATTGGTGGCTGGGGGCATGGTCTGCCCTTAAAAGTCACTGTTTTCGGTTATGATTATACAGGAACAGTAACCGAAAATGGTAAAGTGCAGGAAAACCCAAAATACTGTACAAAATCGGATAATGATCAGTTCATTGTAGCAGCTGCGAGAATTCAAAACTCAGACGGAAGCACTCAATATTATGGAAGCATTCAGGAAGCAGTGTCTAATGCTGCTAATGGAGATATTATTGAGATCGCGCCCGGCACATACAATTTAGAATCAACCTTAAAAGTTGAAAAACCATTAACCTTAAGAGGCATGGGGAGCGTTGTCATTATGCGTGATGATACCTGGAGTCCTGCTCAGGCGACAAGCGGTGAACAAGGTTCTCTTATAAACATTGACAGGGTCACAGGTCCAGTCGTGTTGGAAAACCTTACTGTACAGGACGCTCGAAATATTGATGGAGCCAGCGGACATGGCATCAACATTGTGCAGTCTGCTGACGTAACCATGAAGAACATCACCTCAAAGGGTAATGCCGCCGCAGGCGTAGTTGTCAACGGCTCTACCGTAACTGCCACAGGCCTGTATACCAGCGGAAATGGGTGGTATGGGGTTAATGTGGATCAAGGGAACGGTGTGACTGATGATACTCTGTTCACGTTAAAGGCACCCTATCGCTTTGGGGAAACTTATCAAATTGTATCCGATAAATATAATTCAAATGATAACATCGAGGTAAATCTGCCGGATGCGTTTGTACAAAGTGATTTGGAGAATGGATCCGTTTATTGGAATGATTTTTCAACAATGATCAAGAATCAAAATAAAAACAGAACCTACCCAACTATTCAGGCAGCCATTGATGATGCGAACCGGAACAATACGATTCTGATTCCGGCAGGAATCTATGCGGAAGACCTGAACATCGAACAATCCGTCACTCTGAAGAAAGCGGAAAATACAGAAGGTGATTGCGTTTTAGACGGAAATATTACAGTGGCTGAAGGTAAAAAAGTAACACTCAGTGACCTGAACGCGGGAACAAATGCTGCCGTTATGGTTAAAAAAGGTGCGAATTTAGCACTGGTTAACAGTGATGCCTTTGTTGAAAATCAACATATTACTGTCGAGAAACTCTTCGGTACAGAATATGATACCAGTGTCATTAAGCAAAATGACCAGGAGGTTGCAAAAGATAAACTCTCATTTGTTTATCTGGGTGAAGAAATAAGACCAGATATGAACCTTTTCAGAGCAGATGAAGTATCTTATACGGTTAAAACGCCAGCCCAATTCTACTGGTTATCGCAGCAGATTAATAAAGGAAGCATTGATACTTCAAAAGTAACGATTAAATTAGGCAACGATCTTGATTTCCATAATGACGAATGGTTACCCGTAGGGGTAGAAGATCATGAGTACAAAGGAAATTTTGATGGACAGGGAAAGACCATTTCCAATTTATATATTAATAGGCCAGGTGAAAATTACCTTGGACTGTTTGGAACGGCCAATAATAACAACGCATTAAGAAATATAACATTTGACAAAGTGGAGATTATTGGAAAGAGCTTATACAATGGTGGACCAGGTGGTCTTTATGGAGGTAATTACGCTGGTGCCCTTGTTGGTAGATTGTTAACTGGCATGGTAGATAGTGTTTCTGTTAAAAGCTTTTCCTATAATTCTGATAGAGATACAGCAGCTGGTAACTTTATTGGTGGTGTCATTGGATCTGCTGAAAGTATTAATCTGTCCAACAGTAGTGTCAATACTGGTGTGTTTATGACAAGTGGTGATAATGTTGGTGGTGTTATCGGCTTTATCGAGTCAAATGCCAATGTTACAGATTGTCATGGGAATAATATTGACATAGCAGAGAACTGCACCGGTGATGCTGGCGGTGTTATCGGTACAGCAACAAACGGAAACGTAAAAGTTTATAATTGTAGCGTTAAAAATAGTACCATTAGAATTTCAACGCCGATCTATGTAGACCCAGACTACACTTACCGAGGTGAACTTATTGGCGAGATGCGTTCTGGTATTCTTTATCTGTATAATTGCACCTCTGAAAATACAACGGCAATCAACGTAAAAATTCCAAATGATGAAAGTCAGCTTGTAGGCGGCGACCAAACAAAAATTAAAATCCTGACTGTCTACAATGAAAACACTGATACACCATACGCAACCATTCAGGAAGCAATAAACGCAGCTAATTCTGGTGATACGATTACCATTGGCGCTGGCATCTATGATGAAGCTATTAATTTAAATAAAGCTGTGAACCTTGTTGGGCCAAATGCGGATATTAACCCGAATGGAGATAATGATCTGCCCTCCAGCAGAGGCGAAGAAGCAATCTTGACAGGTGGTATCAATATCACCTGTCAAGATAAGGACAGTAGTGAGTCAATCAGTATTAAAGGATTAAAATTTACAAAAAGCGGCATCTATTCAGTTGGTTGGGGGAATAACCCTAATTTGAATAGTATCACGATTGAAAACAATGTGTTTGAAAATATCGCGAATGAGTTAAATAATAGTAAAAAAAATGTATCAGCTATTCACTTTAATTTAGCGGATAATCAACCAGTTCAGAATTGCACCATCAAAAACAATCGTATTTCTGGTGTTGCCAATGGTGACTCCAGCGGGATTAATGTTTTTACGGTCAGTGGAACAACAACCATTACTGGTAATTACATTGAAAATACCAATCATAGCGCATTGCAAATTCCGGGCACAGCCGCAGGGGATGTAATGATTACCGGTAATACCTTTAAAGACTGGGATCAGGATGTAGCGAACGGCGGACGCGCCATGCGTTTTGGCAAGTTTGCAAAGGTCGACTCAATGACTGTTACAAACAATAAGATGATTCGAGACTTAGAGCCTGGTGAAGATAAAGATCAAATGGCAAAATTTGACACAATACCATATGAAGGGTCACTTGACTTTAGCTTAAACTACTGGAATGGCAAGCTGCCAGTGACAACCTATGGTAAAGCAGAAGACAGCTCTGTCATTGTCATATCAGAAGGTAATGCAAAAATCGATGCATTGCCATATTACGCTGACGAAGAAATGAAGAGACCTTTAGTACCGGTTGAAGTAAAGGACAGTACAGGGAATTTAAAAGGAAATTACTTAACGATCCCTGAAGCTGTTGCTGACGCAGAAACTAAAGATCATATTGTAATTTCCGAGGGTATCCAGACGTTATCAAGCAGTATCACCATTCCAAGTGGAAAAGACCTGACATTTGAAGGGACAGTATCCGACAGTGGCGCATTACTGACAACACTGCAGAGAAGCGCTGACGATGGTAATAACATCATTTTTTCAGCAGCACAAGAAAATGTTCAAACAACGGTTAAAAACCTGAACTTTGTCACAACAAAAGAAGGAGCATCCACTTTCTATTCAGACAAAAAATCAGCAGAATTAACCATTGAAGGCTGTAGCTTTAATCCGGCCGAGGGCATAAATTACGGTGGAAATATTGTAATGGGTGCTGGCGTTGAAAATACAGGCAAACTGAGCTTTGTTAACAATAAGGTAAACTTCAGCTTCCGAAATGGTATTAACGCAGCAGGAAACAATAGTGTTATTACCGGGAATGAATTTGTATATACCAGTGACAGAATTAATGATAGTAACAGAACCTCTGTCCTTTCACTGGTAGCTGATGATAAGAGTGGAATTATTACTATTACAGACAATATTTTTAAAAACGCGAACCGCGCTATCGCAGTAGATAATTCAAAGATGCTAAGCGGGAATAATGTAACCATCAAAGATAACCAGTTCATTGACGTGCGTTATGGATTTGAATTAAGCTCTACGGTCAACAAAGGCTGCGGCGTATATGATTTATCCAAAAACTACTACGCTAGAACACAACCAGATGGCTCAGAAATAGCCGCTCCGATGTTAATTGAGGACGCCGATATTTCTGAAGGAACACATTTTGATGGATCAAGAGATTACAAAGGCGATCAGGTCAACGTTTATCCATATTACGTTGATAAGGAAATGACAAAAACTTACGCGCCGGTAGAAGTACAGCATAAAGATGAAGGCGCAAAAACCGAATACTTCGGCACCATTGCCAAAGCATATGAAGCGGCACATGCAGGCGATACTATCGTCATCAACAGAGCTGCCAATGGAAGCGACGCGGTCATTGATGAAGCGGTCGATATGAACACAAAAGATGCGGACCTGAAACTCATGGGCAGCACAACCTTTAACGGTACTTTTGCGGGATCAACCCGAGCCAGCCTGATCTTACAGAATGGGACAACCGCGACCTTCACAAATACAGCGCAAAATGCGATTCAGTACTTTACCTCGGTTGATGTCGAAAACTTCAATGCAGAGGCTCCGACACAAATTGTTGCGCCAACAGTTAACACCTCACAAAACTCCTTCATCGCCAAAGGCGGCCTGATGGACTATGTCAAAGGTGATCCGAACAGTACATGGACCTACGGCAGCCCAAGCGACCGTTTTAACGGAGGTGATGGAACAGCCGAAAAACCATGGCAGATTAATACGCCGGAACAGCTGAAGCTTGTTCAAAGTACAGATACTACCGGCAAATACTTTAAACTGACCAATGATATCACAGTAAATGACTGGACACCACTGGCAAAATTTGAAGGTAACTTCAATGGTAATGGCTATTCAATTACTGGCAATAACGTGAACTTTATTGATGAATTAGCTAAAAGTGCTAAAGTCGAAAAACTTCGGTTTGAAGGCTTTACCAATTTAGTGAATACCAATAATGGCACCGTTGAAAACTGTTATACCGTTGGAGAAAAAACCACCGCGATTGTCAATATTATGGACAAAAATGGAAAACTGACCGACAGCTTTACAGCTGGAACAAAAGCGGTACAGACTAATGAAGCGCAAGGCACAATATTACGTGTCTACTATTGCGGTGAAACAGGCGGTATCGGCACAGCCATGACCAAAGCGGACATGCAGAAAGCACGCTTTGCTAATACGCTGAACAGTGAAAAAGAAGGTGTGTGGGATTATAACGCAGATATTGAAAGCCCATCGGCATATCCGTTTGTGATGAAGGATGACAAGACAACAACGATTCAGAAATTAGGTGAAGTTAAAGTTATCTGTGATTCAAGTATTGGTAAAGTATCAATAGTACAACCAGACGATGGAATCTATGCAAAAGATACCATCACCTTAAAAGCTGAAATCACAAATTCAGATTATGATTTCTTGTCTTGGACAAATGTAAGCGGCGAAATTATTGGAACAAATAGGACCTGTGATTATACGGTGCGCACAAAAGATGATGTTGGAACATTTACAGCAAACTTTACACGCAAACCAACAATTACAGTAAGTGCATTGAATTTCAATGCAAGTGCAGGAAGTATTAGCGTAAATGGCATCGAAAATTCAAATGCTGTGAATGCTGAGATCAATGTTGGTACTATGGCAAGATTAAAGGCAACACCAAAGGCTGGCTATAAATTTGTTAAATGGACGACTCTCCAGGACATGAACACCGCGGTTTCAGTTGAAGATACGTTTACGATTTATGCCGGAACCAGCAATTTACAATATCTCGCGCATTTTGAAGAAATTCAGGCTGATAAAGTAACAGTAAGTTTCAAAAACTCTGTAACAGGTGCGATCATTGGACAACCCCAGACCATTGATAAAAATGGTGAAGTGGCTGTACCAGAAGCGCCAGTCTATTTGGATAGAGACTTTGTCGGTTGGTATGACGGCAATATAAAAGCAAATGTTGTGAATGGCAAGATTCAAAATGTCCAAAAGGATACAACCTATGAAGCCCGTTATACACAAAAACAAATACAGTATACTGTGACCGTCACTAAAGGGAAAATTGACGGTGAAGAAGAAACAAACGTGAAAAAAGATGCTAATAGCCGCGTAACAGTTATTGCAAATACGCCGGAACAAGGCAAGCAATTTGCCGGATGGAAATATACAAACGGTGATTCCATTATCAGTTACAACGCAACTTATACTTTTACGCTAAAAGCAGATACATCAATTGAAGCAACTTATTCAGAACTTCCAGTAGAAAAGCAACCAACGGTTTCTATTGATCCGAACCCTGTTCAAATTGATCAGAGTGAAGGCCTGTATAAGCTACGCTTTATTGTAAGGTCAGAAGTTCCAGATGATGGTGGTTACACGCCAATTAAATGTGGGATTGTGGCAAAAAAAGCAGATGTAGCAAACCCAGAAGAATTAGCCTTAGGTGCAGCTGATGTAATCGTAGGTGGAAAAACAAATATCGGAAATCAATATACCTACACAGTAAACTTGGGAAATTTGGCGGTTAGTACGACTGTTTCCGCGAGAGGATACTTGACTTATATGAAGAATGGTGAGACATATACTATCTACACCGACATGGTCAAGGGAACTGTAGTAGCGAATTAAAACATAAACGCCATGGCAGAGGGCTTTATACTCTGCTATAAAAAACTTAAGTGGAGGTGAAAAATTTGAAAGACTATCTAAAACCGGGACTCGATATTCAGGAATTTGAAGTAGAAGATATTATGGTGGATAGCAGTGGTGAGGAAGATCTTTAACCTAGTGAATACTATATGGATTCTTCACTGAGCAACAAGTAAATTTGAATAGGAAACTTTATTGTAGAATAAAGTTTCCTATGTCAATATTTAAGGTAAGTAAAATAATGAATAGATACATAATAGCTGAACTTAATATCAAAATGGCAATTTTTGGAAAAATCTTGAAAGATCAGTCCAGAGCATATCAATCATTGATTAGTCCAGAAAAATATAAGTTTGAATTTAGAAGTGATCAAGATAGCATACGGATCGAAGGAAATATTATTCAAAAAACTAAAGAAAAGATTATCTCAGAAACCATTGATAAATGGATATTTTATCGCAAAGAGGACAAGATCCTGAAAATACAAAAAATTTATTATAAAAACAATAATAATGCGGAATTTCGATACAGAGAACTTTTAAAAAAATATCCACTTTTAAAATTTGATGATTATGAGTATATCAATACCGGCTTTGCCTTCTCAAGAGCACTGCTCGATTATAACGGCTTTTGTCTCCACTCCTCAGCGGTAGCGCTGGATAACAAAGCGGTTTTGTTTTCTGCGCCTTGCGGTACTGGAAAATCAACCCATACCGGATTATGGCGAAAGTACTTTGGGGAAGATAAAGCCATCATCATCAATGACGATAAGCCGGCCATCCGCTTGATGGGCGATACCTTTTATGTGTATGGTACACCATGGAGCGGTAAATCAGACTTAAACACCAATGCTAAAGTGCCTCTGCAGGCCATTGTGTTTTTGGAACAGGCATCTGAAAATTGTATTGAACGACTGAGTAATAAAGATGCCGTCAGATGGCTATATTATCAGAGCTTGCGACCGACAGGCCCTCGAAGTGAAGAAAAAACAAGTAACTTACTTAATCTTTTGGATAAAATAGTATGTCAGATACCCATCTATAAAATGGGCTGTACCATCAGTGAAGAAGCCGTAGAGCTTTCATATAATACAACAATACTTGGTAAATAGTATAGGAGAATCTTTTATGAAAATAAAAAATGGATATATGCTGAGAGAAGTTGCCGGAGAGGCTGTTGTCGTGCCCACTGGTGAAGCAACCCTCAATTTTCAGGGCATCATCTCTCTCAACGAAACCGGAGCTCTTTTGTGGAAAGAGCTGGAGCAGGGCTGCGAGAAGAAGGATTTGGTTCAGGCACTTTTAGACGAGTATGAGGTTGACGCTGAAACAGCCGAGAAGGATGTGAATGAATTTCTTAAGCGGGCAGATGACGCTGGACTGATTGATGGCTGAACCAGGCGGCCGTCGGGTTGATCTGGAACATATGCATCCCATCATCACCGAAAAGCTGTCCTCCGGCGGCGAGGTCATTTTCACATCTGCCGGTACCAGCATGCTTCCGACACTTCGTGACCGCGAGGACCAGGTCTGTATTGTGCGGCCTCCGAAACGCCTGCGCAAGTATGATCTGCCATTTTACACCAGAGACAGTGGTCAATATGTGCTGCACCGGATCGTAAAGGTAAATGCAGACGGCACCTACACACTCCGGGGAGATCATCAGTTTGTGAATGAAGAGGGGGTGCGTTCCGACCAGATCATCGGCGTTGTCAAGGGCTTCTGGCGCGGAGGCCGCTACATCTCCTGCGACAATCCCTGG
>ERZ781275.1410-NODE-1410-length-16071-cov-3.374313_pt1 | contig 16071 bp, 8 predicted proteins | sample MGYA00375853_ERZ781275 | MGnify/ENA primary metagenome ERZ781275 (study PRJEB29790, sample SAMN03653691) | human gut metagenome | host: Homo sapiens | place: USA: Dallas, Texas | collected 2012-07-23 | study: EMG produced TPA metagenomics assembly of the Gut...
AACCGCCACGAATTCGCCCTTTGTGATATTAAAGGAAACGTTTTTCAGGGCTTCTACACGGGCGTCGCCGTCCCCGTAAATTTTTGTCAGTTTTTTTACTGTGAGTAAATTCATGTTGTTTACCACCTTTCTTGATCTGCTAACAGGATAACACGGGCAGCTTACGGGCAGATGTCCCAAAGCTTACAATTTTGTCATCTTCAAAAAGGTCATGGTAAACAGGGCACCCTGGCCCGGGCTGCTCTCCACCGAGAGCGTGCCCTTATGAGCTTCGGTGATGGCCAGAGCCAGAGGGAGCCCCAGCCCGGCGCCCTGGGTATCCTGGGAGAAGCGGCTGCGGTAAAAGCGTTTGAAAATATGGTGGATATCCTCCGGGTGGATACCGCTGCCGTTGTCCTGGACCGTGATGCGGGTGACTGCTGCGCTCTCATCCCATCCAACTGCAATCCAGCCGCCGGTGCTGGTATGGTCAAGGGCGTTTTTTATCAGGTTGCTGACAGCCTCGGTGAGCCAGTCGGGATCGTAGAGGAGCCGGGCAGCCGGGCTTCCGGAAAAGCGCAGGGCTTTCTGTTCCCGTCTGGCCCTTGTCTCAAAGCTGTGTGACAAATCCTCCATCATCGCCTGAACAGGCCTGAGGACTGGTCTCAGGGTGATGGCGCCTGCGTCCAGACGGGTGATTTTAAGCAGGTTTTGAATCAGGGTTTCCATACGGTTCAGCGAGTCGTTTACCTTATCTGTGAAACGGGCCAGCACCTCGGGGTCGGCGCCGTCCTCCTGAAGAATTTCATTGTACATTTTCAGGGCGGCCAGCGGTGTTTTCAGCTGATGGGAAATATCGGAGAGGGTATCCTTGAGAAAGGACTTTGCCTTTTTTTCTGTATCCAGATGGGCGGTGAGGGAGGTGGCCAGGCTGTTGATGTCCGCAAAGAGCTTATACAGGCTGCCATCCGCGTCGCTTTCCAGACGGGCGCTGGTGTTGCCGCCCATGAAGCGTTTGAGCTGAGTTTCGGCCCGGGTGATTGTGCGCTGCTGCGCGCGGAAATACAGCACACAGAGCACTGTGACACAGAGGGTGAAGAGAAGCCCGTAGGAAAACAGCGAGAGCATGCTGCTGTACCGAAAGGCCGACAGAAAGGAAAGGTAGGCGGCAGGGGTGTCCGGCGTGTAACCCGCCCGGGTGAGCAGCGCCGAACCGGCCTCGCCCTCACTGGCGGTGAGGTCCCGGGTAAAGACATCAGCGACTTCCTCGGCAGGAAGCCCCTTATCCAGCAGCGCGCCGGCCAGCTCAGTGTCTCTGGTGTAAAGAACACTTCGGGCGCTGGAGGAGAGAGAAAAGGCGATGAGCTGTCCGGCGAGCAGCAGAAAAATCGTCGCTATGCCTAAAGCTGTAAACAAGCGCCGGATATCCCGGTTGTTAAAAATTGTGCTCATGATCAGTCACCAGCGCTTTCGGACTGCCATTTGTAGCCCATGCCGCGCACAGTGAGCAGCCGGGCAGGATGGTTGGGATCATCTTCGATTTTGCTGCGAAGGCGTCTTATATAAACCGAGAGGGTGTTGTCGTCCACAAAATCGCTCGGACTGTCCCAGAGGCGTTCCAGAATGGAATTCCGGCTCAGTATCATGCCGGGATTCTGTAAAAACATGATCAGCAGGCGCTGCTCCGCGGCGGTGAGCTCCAGAGACTGGCCGTTTTTAGTGGCGCTGCCTTTCATCAGATCCACCGCGATGCCGTGGCTTTCGAGGATGGGAGACCGGAGCTTTCGGGCGCGGCGCAGCAAGGCCTTTATTCTGGAAACCAGCTCACCCAGATTAAAGGGTTTGGTGATGTAGTCATCGCCGCCGATGTCCAGACCCATGACAACATTGACCTCCTCATCCGAAGCTGTCAGAAAAATGATAGGCACCTCAGAGTGCCTGCGGACACTGCGGCAGATATCAAAGCCGGTGCCGTCGGGCAGTGTCAGATCAAGCAGAAGCAGATCAAAGGAGTCCTTTTCGAAAAGGAGAAGGGCCTCCTGCACGGTCTGGGCAACGCGGACATTAAAGCCGTTTTTGACCAGTGTATATTCGAGTCCGTCAATGAGGCTTGTGTCGTCTTCAACTAAAAGGATACGGTTTTGGATCATAAAAAAACCTCCTGTACATAAGTGCTTTTATTATAGCACAGGAGGTCAAATGGTATTCTGAAAAGACAACATTTATTTAAACGGTCGTTTTTCGGTTTAAACGGTATAGAAAGGGATGTCAAAATTAGTTATAATAATACAAAAAGTATCAGAATGGAGGAAAAAAGTGAAAAAGAAATCATTGCCCAAATCATGGAAAGGACGAATTACCGCAGCCATCCTGGGCGTAACCCTAAGCTTTACGGCTTTTACCGGCTCTGTTGTGCTGGCAGCGCCGGAGATTCCAGTGGATACTAGCGGTGTCGATAATTATGACGGCGGCCGCCTGCCCGCAGGGCTGGATTCATCCTATTACACTCTGCCCCAGGACACCAACGGCATCACGCCAAGGGGCGTGACGTTACCGGAGCAATACGACCTGCGGAATAAGGGGCTTGTGACCGGCACCCGGAATCAGAACCCCTGGGGCTCCTGCTGGTCCTTTGGCAACACCTCCAGCATCGAATCCAACGCGGTGCTGAAAGGCGCTGGCAGCGCCGGCAGCCTGGACTATTCCGAGCACTATATGGCCTGGTTTACCTTCCAGCCCTACCAGGGCGAGGGGTATGAGATCGTGGAGGGCGCGGCAAATGTCCTGGACTTTGGCGGACGTCGGCAGATGGCCACAGCGGACACCACAGCCTGGTTTGGACCGATTGATGAGACGCTGGCGCCCTATGTCAACGCCGCGGGAGAACGGGATGACAACGGTATTCCGTTGAAAACCGGTGACTGGAGCCTTCCGGAAAGCCTGCGGGATGAGGCAGAGGAGGTGCACGTGCAGAACGTGGATTACCTGCCTGAGACGGGCGTCTTTAAAGGCACAGCGGTGGATAAAGATGGTATAACCTATAAAACCGGTTACTCTTTTGACGAGGCTGCCCTAAAGGCCGTTAAAAGCGCTCTCATGGAAAACGGTGTGCTGGACGTGTCCTACTATGCGGCAAAATCACTTCCAGATCAGGATGAGAATACCACTGAAATTTTTAATACCGAAACCCATGCTCAGTACAGCCCAAGAAATGCCTCGGCCAACCATGAAGTCTCCATTGTGGGCTGGGATGATACCTATAGTGTTGATAATTTTAGCACCACGCCGCCGGGACCAGGTGCGTGGATTGTTAAAAACAGCTGGGGCAAGGGGAACGGTGGCGCAGGCTCTGTGGATGCAGAAGGCTACTTTTATATCTCTTATTATGACCAGACCGTCAGTGAGTTCACTTCCTACCAGGTGGACGTGCCGGAAAACGGTCTGTTCAGTTATGATAATAATTATCAATATGACTTTTTAGGCTATAAGTCCTTTGTGTCCGTTCCGCCGAGCGAGGACAACAGAGGTAACAAGGTAGCCAACATCTTTACTGCGGAAAAGGATGAGGTATTAACGGCAGTGTCCGCCATTACCGTGGATACGAACAGTACCGTTGAGGTTGAAATTTACAAGCTCGCCGATGGCGCAGACCTTTCAAACGCGGGCGAGGCGGTTTCCACAATCACTGCCCAACCCACCTACGGCGGCTATCACACCATTGAACTGAACAAGGATGTTGAGCTAAAGGCCGGCGAACGCTTTGCCGTGGTCGAGACCATTACGGGAGATAGCGGTGGCTATCTACCGATAGAGATGGGCTATAGCGGTGTTATTACCCAGGGCAGCGGTGGTAAAATCCAGACCATTGCCAAGATTGAACCAGGCCAGAGCTATGTTTTTTCCAAGGAAAATGGTCAGTGGATTTGGTCTGACATAGCAAATACGCCTCCAACAGTAGTCGGCGATGAAACCAGTAACTATGGCAATGCTATGATCAAAGCCTTTACCGTCGATCAGGATGACGCAGTGGCAGCGGCTCTGACCGTTGAAAGCCTTGACAGCCAGAAGCAGTCTCTGGGAAGCCAGGAGGTAACGGATTTTGCAGCCCCGGTGCTGCTGCCAGCCGGGACAGAAACTATCCGCCTGAGCGCCACAGCCCAGAACGGAACCGCCAGCCTGAGCGTGGCTGAAAATACCGAAGTTGCCAAGGAAGATTTCCAGAATACGCCCATAGTCCTCAGCCTGACCTCTGAGCCAAGGGGGAACAACGGGGCAGAGTATACCCTGAGCTTTAACATTGAGAAAGTGCTGGTATCTGAAGATGGTAGTACAACTCTAATCGACAATCAGGAGCTGCTGCCAGAGGGAACGATCTTTGATGCCAAAGCGCTGACAAAGGGCGACGCCTACGAACAGGCAAAGAAGACATTGAAGGATGGGCATGACGCTTTTACACTTTATGAAGTTACAACGCTGGATAAGGATAACAAGCCTGTCACCCTGGCATCAGGAAAAAAACTGACCATGGAATTCAGACTGCCGGATGGTTACGAAGCGGCTAAAACCAAGATTTATACCATCGGTGATGATGGAAGTCTTAAGGATATGAACGCCGCTGCAAAAACTCCAGAGCCCCAGGCCACTGTACTGCGTACTGCTGAGGCGGCAGAGTCCAAAACCGTGCTGAGTGTGGATACTAACGTACTCAATGGCACCTACGCTATCGCCGTGGTTAAAAATGACACTTCTGGCGGCACAGATGAACCCCAGCAGGGCAGCGGCGGCACAGAAACCAAGTATGCAGAAGCGCCGGCTCAGCCGGGGGTTCTGACAGGCCTCACTTCCGCCGCCAATATCGTACTGCCCATTGGCATTATCGTTTTGGTGATTGTCATTGCGGGTGTTTGGATCTATCTGCGAAGAAAAAATAAATAACGTATACTGAGACCTGGCTGCCTGCCGGGTCTTTTTTAGTACGGAACAGAGACAAAAAGATGATAGGATACAGATGTTGAAGTAAAGGAACAGGTGCCTTTATATGAATGAATCAAGAGAAGATGATCTGTTTTTAGAGCGTTTATCACTTCACTAATGCTTTTCAAACTACAATTTGCTATAATAGAATCATGAGCAGAAATGGAGTGATTGTAAATGAAAATTTTACTATGCGAAGATAATCCGGCAGATCTGGAAAAAGCCCGGGAACAGATCGAGGCAGCTGCAGAAACCTACCCGGAGGAGAGCATGCTTGAAATTTGCCAAACTGCAGAAGCCTGCAGAGCTTATCTGAAAAGCGAGGTGCCGGATCTGGTTTTTATGGATATCTTTATGGCAGAGACCTCCGGCGTTGATTTGGCCCGTGAAATCCGAAGCCTGAGTACAGATGCAAAGATCGTATTTCTGACCAGCTCTAATGAGTTTGCGGCCGAATCCTACGAGGTTGGAGCCATGGATTATATCCTTAAGCCCCCGACGCAGAGTCAGGTGAAAAAAGTATTTGAAAATTATATGAAAACCCAGAAGTCCCAGAGGCGTTATATTTTAGTCAAGCGGGGCAGAGACGAGGTTAGAATTGAGGAAGCTGGCATTCTTTATGTCAGAACCATCGGCAATGAAACCAGTATCCATACAAAAACCGGCGTCATCAGAGCCTACTATCCCTTGAGAGAAATTGAAAAGCAATTGGACGTCAGCCGTTTTCTGAAAGTCCGAAAGGGGCTGATCACCAGCATGGATTATATCGAATCCATGGAAGGTGATTATTGCGTGCTGAAAAATGGCGAGGAGTATGCCATCAGCCGGAAAAACAAGTCGGAAAACCGAAAGAAATTTTATGACTATCAGTTTTCACAGATTGAAAGGAGGTAAAGGGTTGCTCGAATCCAATGTTTTTTTGCGGTATATTCTTGGCTTCTGGGTGCAGGTGGTGCCTGTGGCAGCCCTTTGCTATCTGGCCTTTGACCCGGAGGATTACCGCCTGAGCGTCAAAAAGACCGCTTTTCTTAACCTGGGGGTCATGCTTCTGCTGTCCATTTTGGAGACTTTTTTGTGGGTCTGGAATGAGCAGCTTCAGGGCACTGATTATGAGGCGGCCTTCAGCGGCAACAGTACCATTTTTTACGGCTTTCTGCTGCTTTGCTTCTTTTTGTTTCTGGCCTGCGTGCGCAGTACCCTGGTCAAGAAGCTGCTGGTCTTCTCGATGGGTTTTGCCTACGCGGTCTTTGTGGCCTCCGGCGCCAACACTTATCTGACTGTTTTTCCTGAAAGCAGTTTTTGGGATGCTTCCCGTGAGGCAGGGGTGATGCTGCAGGGGGGCTCCATCTATGTGATTATCGTGCTGGAGTGTGTGACACTGCCGCTCATGATACTGTTCATGCGAAAAATCGTCCGGCCGGCACTGCGGGTTCTGGATACCAAGACAAGCCGTTATTTCTGCCTGGCCATCATTATTATGCTCATGCTGTACTGCGCGAGCTATACCCGCATCACCTTTAATTTTGACACCGTACTGTTTGTGTTTTACTGCCTGACCCTGTGTGTGTTTGGGTCCTTTGGCATCTTTTTTTACACAGCCGGGCAGATGAACAAAAACAGGGAAACAGAAGAAAAGGCACGCCAGCTGGAACACCAAATCCAGCTTGAGGAGCTCAATTACCGGAATATTGTCGGCAATCTGGAGAATGCCCGCATGCTCCGGCACGATGTGCGACACCATCTGCGGCTCATTGGCGAGCTGGCCGAAAGCGGCAATACCAAGGCCATTCAGGATTATATCCAATCTTACGACGACCGTATCCAGTCTGAGACCACCGTACAGGCTTCCGACAATTATATCTTTAACAGCATCTATCAATACTACCTTGCAAAGTGTGAGGAAAGCGGTATCGAGCTGAACGTGAAGGTAAAGCTGGGGCAGACACCAGGTATTGACCAGGTGGATCTTACGGTTCTGTTTTCCAACATTCTGGAAAACGCCTTTAACGCCTGCCAGAAGGTCGTCGGCCAAAAGCCCTTTATCGACCTGCGGGTAGGGCCGGTGGGCAGTTCCATGGTCATTATCATGAAAAACAGCACCACGATGGTCAGCGAAAAACAGACCCTGACCACCGCAGAACTTCAGCGCCTGAAGGAAAACGGGCGTAAAAGCCTTGGACTGCAGAGCGTTCAAAGCATTGTGGACGCCCATCACGGGTATGTGGAGTACCACTGCAGCGAGGGCGTGTTCAGCACGAAAATAAGTATCATCTGTGCCGCAAAAGACACCGATGATAGCAGGGAGGAAAGAATATGAAAAAAATAATATCAGGAATGATGGCGTTGGTCCTCTGCTTTACACTGGCGGCCTGCACTGCCGGGTCTGGTACGGGTATCGCAGGAACCTGGAAGGAGGAGACCGCAGCCGAAACAGACCAGAGCGGTTACCAGCTGACTTTTAAGGATGACGGCAGCTTTGAGGAAAGGATTGAGCCAAAAAGCGATCAGGCATCGCCCACCACTGTCAGCGGAAAATACACTGTGGACAGCGGCAGAATAAAGCTGGAGGTCACCAGCTTTTCCGGAGGCGGTATAGAGGCGGAAAACCTCATGAACCTGGGCGCTGGCAGCAATGTGGTGGAGCGGCAGTACGAAATTGAGGGCCAAACCTTGTATTTGTACGAGAACGAAAAACAGGAGGGCCGTACCGAGAAGGCCTTTGAAGGAAAGTTCATCAGAGAATAAAAAACAGATAAAATGTGACGAGTGGTCAAAACTCGATGTAAACGGTATGCTGTCCGTGGGAAAAGTATGATATAATAAAAAGGATTTAATAAAACCTGAGAGGAGAATCATGTGAAAAAGCGAATTTTAGGCATTATGCTGAGTCTGCTTATGGTCTTTTCCACCGTGCCGGCAGGAGTGCTGGCCCAGGAAGACAGTCCGGCAGATTATGGAACACCCGGTGTAGATTACGCCGAGGGCGAGGCCATCGTCTATGTTGACGGCGGCGCAGCAGCGCTGAACAATACAAACAGCCGTAGCCGTAGCGCCTCAGCCTACGAGACCGAGGAGCTCATGACCGTAGAGGCAGCGGCAGAGCCCGCGGCCGAAAACAGCCCCATGCTGCGCAGCGCAGCCGCCCAAACGGGCAAAAGCCTGGTGCTGGTAAAAAGCGGCCAGGACACCGAAAGCCTGATCGCGGACCTGCAAAACAACCCCAATGTTGAATTTGCAGAGCCGAACTATTTTGTGGAGGCTTATGGTGTAAATGAGCCAACAGACCCGGATTATACTTACCAGTGGGCTTTAAAAAATCAACTGAATCCCGGAAGCACCAGCATTCCGTCGGCGGATATCAACGCTGCAGATGCGTGGAAAGCAGTTGATACAACAGGCAATACCCCCGTGGTCGCCGTGCTGGACAGCGGCGTGGATTATCACCACCCTGACCTTGAAAATATTATGTGGAAAGACGGCTTGAATTACAAATCTCTTACTGATATGGGCGGTGGTGAGTATGGTTACAATGCTATTACAGGTGAGGATAGCAAAGATCCCATGGACACAGATACTGGCCATGGCACCCACTGCGCGGGCATCATTGCCGCCGAGTGGGATAACGATATCGGCGTTGCCGGTGTCAGCCCAAACGCCCAGATCATGGCCGTACGCTTTCTCGGCCAGTCTGGAAGCGATATGGCCGGAGCCATCCGCGGTTACGCCTATATCCAGGCAGCAGCAAAGGCTGGCGTGAACGTGGTCGCCATCAATAATTCCTGGGGCCCCAGCGCCGTTGAGGGCCGGCAGCTGCGGTCTGTTTCCACGGCAGCCACTGCCATCGGCAGAGATTACGGTGTGGTTTCCTGCTTTGCGGCAGGCAACTCCAATACCAACAACGACCTGAACAGCGGCGGCATTGTCAACAGCCCCTATGTGGTAACCGTTGGCGCCATGGACAGCGAGGGCTATCGCAGCTTTTTCTCCTGCTATGGTAAAGAAACCGTGGATGTTTTTGCACCCGGCAGCCAGATTTTATCGACCACCACCACCTTTACGGATGCAGCGCATCCCATGAACACACACGTCATGCCTGTGCAGTATCTGCCGCAGATACAGGAGGATGGGGATTCTTATTTCTATGAAGATTTTGAGAACACATCAAGGGTGGGTCTGCGCCTTTTGGACGCAGACGGTAAAGTTGTTGAAACAGCAAAATCATCCGTTTTATCCCCTGGCTATGCCAGTGACAAAGGCCTGCAGATTTCTTTAGACAGCATCCAAAATGATGAGGCTTTCGCCATTGAGATGGTCTTTAACCGGGATGAATTAAAGAGCATTGATACAAACGCGCTTTTCAATATCGCATTCCAGGCAGGCTGTGACAACGCCATGTACGGCCAGACCTTCCTGCTCCAGTATCAGGATAAGGACGGGAATTGGCAGGGCATTGATTCAACTCAGGTATTGACAAAAGATCCAGTCAGCTATTTACCTGCCCGTCTGCGCCTGTCTGACCACAACTGGAACCAGTCGACCCAGGAAGTCAACTTGCCTGATTTTATGGAATATAAGAACCCAGAAGCACAAAATGAGGTCGTCTTACGTCTCATCCCCAAGCCGGCCGAAGAAGGGCAGCAGGGCGTAATGAGCGGAAAGACAGCCGATACCGCCACCTTCCGTCTGGACGATGTGGGCTTTGGTAAAAAAGCCTCCGACTATTTTTACTCCGACGGTACCTCCATGGCCACCCCAGTGGTCACCGGGATTGCGGCCCTGCTGTCCACGAAATTTGACAGCGCAGAAGAAGTCTGCGCACGCATCAAGGGCGGTGTCAACCGCGAAGAAGCTCAGGAGGATCTGAAAAACGCGTCCGTTTCCCAGGGCTTTGTGGATGCTGGAGCCGCCTTTGACGATACACAATGCGTTCCAGTCCTCAATGATCTGACCATCGACGGCGATACAGCCACCCTTAAAGGCTATTTCTTTGGAACACAGGGAACCGTCAGCGTTGGCGGACAAAACGCAGCTATTACCGGATGGGCAGATAACACCATCACTTTTACCATGCCCCAGGGCATAAAGGGAAAACAGGAGGTTATTGTCACGCCGGAAAATAAAGATTACGGACGGAATATTTTCGAGGTCAGTACCTATGTTAAAGGCTACAGCACCCTGGCAGCCCCAGATCTTAAGCTCGATGAATTCGGTGATTACGACCTCAGATCAGCCGACCTGTATCCTCTGACCATGGCAGCCACCGAAAACAAGCTGGCCTATCTGGGAATTATACTGGAAAGCAGCAAACTTAAGATGTCCGTTTATGACATCGCGGCAGGAAAATGGGATGAAAAGCCCGTTTCGTTGCCAGAAAATATGGTAGAAACGCCAAACCTGTCCTTTTATTCAATGACCGCGGGGAAAACGAAGTTCTACTTATTGTACAGTGCACAGGAAAAAGTGATTAAAGACGGAAAAGAAACCACAAAAGATATTGTCCGGATTGGCACCTATGACCCGTCAGCAGCCACCTGGAAAACAGTGGACACAGAGCTGGGCGGCACCGAAAAGCTTGTAGTCTACGGCGATAAGCTGCTGGCCGTCGGCGGCGATGATATTACCGTAACAGATAACGGCGTGACATCGACCGCTAAAAACAGCGTGCTCATCATCAATCCAGAAACCGGTGCGACCACCGGCAGCCTGAAGGATATGCCAGAAGGCCGCAGCGGAGCAACGGTCAGCGCATCGGGCAGTACACTCATGGTTCACGGCGGCAACAACGGGCTGCTGAATCCAGATCAAAAGACCTATGACAATACCTTAAGCTACGACGGCAGCAGCTGGAACACCTATGACGACAGCTTTCCGGCCGCCGGGCAGTTTGATGCCAACCAGACCCTTGACGCAGCCTATACCGCTCTCAACAACAACGGCATGCTGGCAGTGGGCCCGGTTAAAGACCTGGACAAAGCCGAGATGATGGACACCTGGAGCTTTAACGCCAAAGACAAAGCCTGGGCAGGCGATGCCGGCAAGCTCTACAGCCAGACCAAGACCACCCAGAACATTGGCGCGGCCTCAGGCAACCAGTTTTATGTTTTAGGCTATACTGGAAGAGACACAGAACCGCTGGTATTCCGCTCCACCACCGTGGACTATACCGGCCCGACTGGCGACCCGTCCGGTGACCAGCCCACACCGCCGGAGCCAAGCCCCAGTGTGAACCCATCCCCGACAGCGGCGCCCGCAGATAGCGGCACTACTGGAAACGGATCAAACGCGGGAACTGGCCTCTTTGGCGGCGCCTCAGGCATTGCCCTGACCGCCGCGGCGCTTCTGCTGCTGGCAGCAGGCGGCGGCCTGGTACTCTACCGCAGAAGAAAAGGTTAAACCTGAAAACCCCCGCAGTACAGCTGTACTGCGGGGGTTTTTTAGTGGCTTATTGTGGCTTATGATTGTTTTTTACCCACACGCCGCAGATAAAAGGCACTGAGGCCCACGTAAAGCACAAAGGTGACCAGAACAGTGGGGCTGACACCGCCTGCAGCGCCTGCCGAAGCAGACGGTGAGCCAGCAAGATACTCGACAGCCACCGCTGGGACAATGTCATTGACCGCGTGAAAAATCATCGGCCCCACAAGATTGCCTGTGCGCAGATAAATCGTGGAGAGAAACAGGCCCATGCCAAAGTTGCTGATCACCTGAGTCAGGGTGTAGGAGAGATCTGCCTGGCCGATGAGGTTAAGGCAGTGGGCCAGAGAAAAAATAAGTCCGGCGATCACCGCTGTTTTGATGGATGAACTGCGGGAGGCGCCCAGGCCGTTCTTAACAAGGTTGACCACGCCAGCCCGAAAGACCAGCTCTTCAAAGAAAGCAACCGAGGTCATAAAAACAATTTGAGCCAGCAGCCAGCTCCAGCTAATCCCTTTGTCCGAAACATTGGCAGAGATAAACGAAAGTGCCAGAATGCCAGCAAAAAGTAGAAAAAAGGGCCAGGCGAGTAAAAGGGATTTTCCAAGTCCCTTTCCGGTAAAGCCCAGCTTTTCTGCAACCTCAAGCTTCAGGAGCAGTAAAATCATAAGGGCTCCCAGAATAAAGCGTATGGCCGTGGCCGATAAAATACCAGGCAGCCCAAGGCCTCGGATTAAAAGTACCTCAAATCCAAAAAGAACCGCAATGGCGGCAACACCGAGAACAAGGGCAGCGAGAATACCGTGCCGGCGGCACCCGTTTTTCAGTAAGTCCATATGAAACACTCCTTTACTCAATAATCTGTTTCTATTTTATGCTAAATAAACAGGCCTGTAAACAAAGACTATGCAAACGGTCGTTACTCGGTTTAAACGGTATAAAGAAATGGTTTGAATTATGATATAATAAAAATAATTTAGAACAATGAATATAAGGAGAAAACGATGAAAAAGCAAAAAACATCAACGGTTCTGCTGCTTACCCTGCTGCTCACCATTTTGTTAGCCACACCAGCGCTGGCACAGCAGGCCGCAGTGGTGGATAAAACCGGCCCCAATTACGAGGGAAAAGTGATCATGGCCGAAAACCTGAATCTGGGCATTGGCTCAGACGAGGAGCTGGCCAAAACACAGAACACCGGTATTCCATCCAGTGCATTCGGGAGAAGACCGGGAAGCACAGCAGACAGCACACACATCGAAGAGCCGGAAAACAGGGACGCGCGCTGCCTGACCATGGCACTGCCACAGCATGATTACCCGGAACTTTCCCGGGCGCCAGAGCCCAGAAACGCTCAGCCAGAGGAATATAAAACAGGGGACACCAAAACCATCTATTCCGATTATTACGCAGACGGCAGCGGCAGCTTTACCGCCGAGGTGGCCGCCGTCGGAAAAACCTGTACCATCTGGCGGGATACCGCCCACCGCGACCAGCTGAGCGATGAAGCTGCCCAGGATTACGCCGATGCCATCGATACCCTCATCCACGATCCGCTGGAGAATGCTTTTGGTGGATGGAGCAATGCAGACGTAGACCAGGACGGCAAAACCGCCTTTATATTCTACCCCATGGACGGCAATGCGGGCTATTTCTATGCGGCTGATCTCTACACAAAAGAGCAGGCCGAGTGGGCTACCGGCAATGTGATGGATATGTTGAACATGAACATTAAGAACACATCCAATGTTATGACCACACTGTCCACCCTGGCCCACGAGCTCCAGCACCTCATCAACTATGCCCAGACCGGAGGCGACAGCGACAGCTGGCTTAACGAGACCTTTTCCCAGAGCGCCATTGCCATCGCCGGGCTGGCCAGCACCGAAACCGTCTATGAGGTGCCAGCCTTCATCAATTGGACACAGGACAAAGGGTACACACATCCTTTTATCTTTAAAGAATGGTATGTCCCAGGTGGGAGCGAGGCTGGAATCCCCTACGGCAGCTGGTACCTTTTTGGCCGGTATCTGGCTCACCAGACCCAGGATCTGGAAGGCGGAGGCGACAGTATCTATCAGACCATCACAGATGTCAATGATGGCAGTACCAGGCTTAAAGATATCGAAGACGCCCTTGTTTCCATTGGTTACATGGGCGAAGGAAAAACAGTGGCCGATATGGATGAACTCATCACCAACTATAACCTGGCCCTGTACCTCAGAGAGCCCTCCGGGCCCTACAGCCTTTCCGGCAACGCCCAGGAGCCCTCAAACCTGGACGGCGTGCAGGTCGGTCGGCTGTTCCAGACACCAAATGCCCCAGAAGCCCTGCCCGGCGGCGGCGCGGCCAGCTGGAGCCTGATTAAGGGCGACGACAGCGTCACCCCTGTGGCCTTCGGCCCCAATGTTCACTTTGCGGGCATCACTACTGAAATCATGGAAGGAGCTGCTGCCGAACCCCGTTCAGGCATACTGCTTTATGGTGACACCGTTCGTCTGAGTACTGCCGATGAAAACGCCGAGATCCGTTACACCCTGGACGGCAGCGATCCGGTCAAAAACGGCATGGAATATACCGAGCCCATCACCATGACCCAAAAGACCACGCTCAAGGCCTGTACAGTACAGAGCAGTGGAAATTATTCCCCGGTGAGCACCTGGGAATATCAGGTTAAGACTGGCGCCGTCAGTGCCAGTGTGCCTTCGGGGCGGGTAGAAACCGGCACCCCGGTTACCCTGAGCTGCGCGACGCCGGGCGCAGAAATCCGCTATACCGTAGACGGCAGCGAGCCTTCGGCCACCAACGGAGCCGTCTATACCGGACCCGTCACCATCAGCCAGACCACCACCCTCAAAGTCGGCAGCCTGATGCCCGGCCGCAGCGATGTGCTGCCCGGCGACGTGCGCACCTTTGCCTATGAAGCCGGCCAGGGGATAGGTGACCGCTATGAGCCCAACAACAGCATCACCGCCGCCACAGCATTCAGCTTTCCAGGCAGGCTTGAGGGCACCATCCACAATCCCGAGGATGTAGATGTTTACGCCTTTACACTGGAAAACAGCGCAAAGCTCAGCCTGACCCTGACACCGCCCGACGGCGCATCCTTCAGCCTGACCCTCTGCGACGAAAAGGGCAATATCCTCAAGGAATCCGCCTATGCGGGAAAGAGCCAGAGTATCCGCTACAAGGCGGCCTCGGGCAGATACCTGGTAAAGGTAGCCGGCATGGACGGCAGCGCCTCCGAGGTTCAGCCCTATACCTTAAGCCTGACCAGAGAGATGGAGGAAAGCGCAGTTAAAAGCCTGGATATGTCCGAGATGAACATGCTCACAGCCTTGACCGATAAAAGTGACACCGGCAGCGACTACGCCTGGGATTGGGGCTTAGAGGGCGGCGGACATTTCCTCATGTCCATGGCCTATTATTCCCATTGGAACGGGCCTGTCAGTGAAAGACTGGATCCCTTTAGTGAAACCGGCCCTTTTAATTATCAGAACCATTCCGGACAGGCCGAGTACCATGTCCAGAACGCACTGTACCTGCCCAATGACCAACGTCAGAGCAGCATCGAGCACATTAAAAACGCCGTGTACAGCTACGGCGCGGCCGATATCTACATCATGTCTGCCAATGCCTACTGGACCCTGGACAAGGTAAACCTGTACGTAGATAAGAATAACTACGATTATGAAATAAAGGGTCACGACGGCGGCCACATCGTCACCATTGTGGGCTGGGACGATGCCTACAGTAAAGAGAATTTCAAGGGATGCCCAGAGCTGGCAAAAGCCTGGGGCTACGAAGATGTAAGCATCCCGCAGCCCGAAAGTGACGGAGCCTTTATTGTTAAAAATTCCTGGGGCGATAACGCAGGTGAGCAGGGGTACTTTTACCTGTCTTACGAGGATGCCTTTATGCTGAACAATAACCCGACCGTCTACATGGCCGACGATATGCCCGACAACTATAACCACCAGTACATCAACGATCCTTACGGCACTTTTGATTTCTGGACATTGGGCGATGCCTTCACAGCCACCGAGCGGTTTGTCAACGAAAAGGAAGCGCCAGAGCTACTAAAAGCCGTGTCCTTTGTGACCGGCACAGCCAATACAAGGTACGAGATCAGCGTGACCCAGAACGGCGAGACGAAAAAAGTGGCCGAGGGCGTCAAGAAATACCCAGGCTTCTACACCGAACGGCTGAACCAGTCCATTACCATCCCACAGGGCGGCACCTTTGACATTAACGTGAGGGTTGAGAGTACCGTACCGGGACAGAGCACCAGCATTGGCGTCAGCCTGAGAAAAGAGGGAACCACCAGCGGGGTACAGCCCAGGAGCGATGTGGCCTTCATAACCTTAAACGGTATGACCGAGGACGTTGGAAAAAAAACCATCTTCCCCAATATCCGAGCCTATACCTGTGACGTCAATACCCACGCCTATACCGAAAGCGGCATAAACACCGAAGCGGCAGACCAGAAAACAGAGGCGGCTTCGCAGACACTTCCTGAGGGAGCATTGCAGAATGTCGAGATCACCGGGGAGGATACCGCCTCCGTCAACGGCGCGGTGGCCCTTTCCATCAAAGACTCCGGCAGCGCCCAGGCCCCAGCGAGAGATCTGCCCGCCAGGTTTGACCTGAGGGATACCAGCACCCTTACCCCGGTGCGTAATCAGGGAGCCACATCCGCCTGCT
>ERZ781275.1416-NODE-1416-length-15976-cov-2.766598_pt1 | contig 15976 bp, 13 predicted proteins | sample MGYA00375853_ERZ781275 | MGnify/ENA primary metagenome ERZ781275 (study PRJEB29790, sample SAMN03653691) | human gut metagenome | host: Homo sapiens | place: USA: Dallas, Texas | collected 2012-07-23 | study: EMG produced TPA metagenomics assembly of the Gut...
CTGCTGGGAGGTGCGGACGGAAAGATTGTTGCGGATCACTGCGCCAGCCGCCCCCACAAAGGCTACCCCCAGCATAATGCCCCCAAAAAAGAGCACTGTGCCCACGTCCTGGTTTTTTACGCCGTCATCGACAATGTGGGACATGAGCGTGGGCTGGAGAAGGTCGCTGAGGGACTCGACCGTCAGGAAAAAGATGGCGGTCAGAAACAATCCCAGATGTTCTTTGATTTTGGTTATGATCAGCTTCATGGTAATCCCTGCCTTTTATTTTCATATAGGTCTATTGTAGCATAAAAAAACCATAAAATGACAGTTAAGGGGGTAAAAGTAAATCCTTTATTATGCTTTTCAAGGCATTTTTATGTTTGCAACAGGCGTGGCTTTATTGATTGAAAAATTTTTTTGAGGTTCAGAATACCTTATTCTATATATTTCCTTTAATTTGCATTAATTTTGTGTTAAAATTGGCTTGTTTGTGGAAGCAAATATAAAAAAATAAGGAGGAGTATTTATGGAAACAATCGATGTTGGTTTCTTATCGCTGTTACCACCGATCATTGCGATCGCTCTGGCGTTATGCACCAAAGAAGTTATTTCATCGTTGTTAATCGGAATACTTTCAGGGGGACTTATCTACGCGTTAAACACAGGCGGCGGCATCATTGAGATGAGCAGCGTAGCCTTCGGCGTTACTGCTGAGACCGTTGGTTCGCCTGGCAAGTTTAACATCATTCTCTTTTTGGCCCTGCTTGGGGCGCTGGTTTATGTGGTCACAATGGCCGGGGGCTCAAGAGCCTACGGTAACTGGGCTTCAACTAAGCTGAAAAGCAAGAGAAGCGCACAGCTGGCTACCAGCTTTCTGGGAATGCTGATTTTCATCGACGACTATTTCAACTGCTTAACGGTCGGTACCGTTATGAAGCCCGTCACAGACAAGTACAATGTATCCCGCGCAAAGCTGGCCTATATCATCGACGCCACCGCGGCGCCGGTGTGTATCATCGCCCCGATCTCAAGCTGGGCGGCGGCTGTCGGGTCAACCCTGTACGAAACCGGTGCCTTCACCAATGAATTGCAGGCTTTCTTCGCGACCATCCCATACAATCTTTACGCTATTTTATCCATTATTATGGTACTGGCGCTGGCCGCAACCAACCTGGAATTCGGGCCGATGGCTAAAGAAGAGTACAAGGCCGAGAAAAAGGGTGACCTTGGCGCTGTGAACGATGACCTTGAAAGCAACCAGGAGGTTTCTGATAAAGGGACCGTCTGGGATCTGATCATCCCCATCGGCGCGCTGATTGTGTTCTCAATCATTTCCATGCTGTGGAATGGCGGCTACTGGGCAGGCGAAGGCCTGACCATCGGGGAAGCCTTTGGGAACTGTGACGCCTCTGCGGCCCTGGTACTGGGCGGCTTCTGGGCGCTCGTTGTAACCTTCCTGCTGTTTATCCCGAGAAAGCTTGTGACCTTTAAGGAATTCATGGGCGGCATCGGCGAAGGCGTCAAGAGCATGGTTCCAGCATACATTATCCTGACGCTGGCGTGGACCATCGGTTCCTTATGCCAGGATTACCTGGGTACAGGCATTTACGTTGGCCAGCTTGTGGAAGCCAGCAACCTGCCGATGGGCCTGATTCCAGCCATTGTATTCCTGGTAGCGGCCGGCCTGTCCTTCTCGATTGGTACTGCCTGGGGAACCTTCGGGATCTTTATCCCAATCGTTGTATTCATCTGTCAGGCATCCGCGCCGGAGCTGATGGTTGTTACCCTGTCCGCAACGCTGGCAGGCTCTGTTTTCGGAGACCACTGCTCACCGATCTCGGATACCACCATCCTGTCTTCTACCGGAGCGGGCTGTGACCATATCAAGCATGTGGCCACCCAGATGCCTTACGCCTGTCTGGTAGCGGCGTGCTGCTTTTTCGGCTACATTGTCGCCGGATTCTCGTACGGCAACATCGCCCTGACACTTGGCACTGGCATTATCCTGCTGGCTGTTACCCTGTTCGTGCTTCACCGTCTCTCCAGCAGAAAACTGGAAAAAACAGAAGTGACTGCCGAGCCGGAGGCTTAAAGCAGGCCATCCGGTTTTGTGGAGAATCCAGAACTTTCTGTTGTGGATTCTCCATTTTTTTACCCTTAATAAAAAGAATTTTTCAAGCAAGTCGTTTACAGATATGTTATAATAAAGAAAAAAAGGGGGCTTGAAAATGGGCGAAAAAGTATTATTTAAAGAATGGCTTTGTGCCAGGTATTCAGACGACGCGTCTTATTTTGGTGATCTGGCAAAGGATGTGGCCGAGGATAAAGGCTTTCCGGATGACGGCTCAGCCGATGATTTTATCAGCTATATCGAAAGCCAGGGCGCCAGTGAGGAAGCACTGAAGGTGATGAGCGACGCCTACGCACTCTTTATAAAGGGCGATAACTAAACAAAAGAGAACCTGTCTTTTAAAGATGGGTTTATTTTTTTGCAAAATTTACTCCCAAGCCTTGCCGGAAAACAAAAAAGAAAAGCGGAAACCCGTTAAGGCTTCCGCTCGGTTTCCTATAGAAAAAGGGGAGTAATTCTAAAGGAAAAAGGATTATATGTGATATTTATTATTATAGAGTTATTGATCCCAAGTTGCAAGGTCAAATTTTGCAATATCGTTTGCAGATTTTAATTTATGAACTGAGATAAATAAAAAGAAAAACCTGTGAACAGAATGCCTCTGAACGTCAGGTTTTTCTTAGCTTTCAAGGGTTTTTTTGCCCCCTGTCAGATTCCAAGATTTTTATTGGCGGTTTCCATCATCAGCTTGATCCGGTTGATCTGGTTAACCTCGGAAGCGCCGGGGTCATAATCAATGGGAGCGATATTGGCCTTCGGATAACGCTTGCGGATCGGCTTGATCATCCCTTTGCCCATAACGTGGTTTGGCAGGCAGGCAAAGGGCTGGACACAGACGATATTTTCAACGCCCGATTCGATGAGCTCCATCATTTCAGCGGTCAGGAACCAGCCCTCCCCGCCCTGGTTCCCCAGCGCGATGAGCTCCTTGGCTTTCTCCGCTTTTTTATAAATGGTAGAAGGCGCATGGAAATGGCGGCTCTTATCCAGAGCCTTCTTCATGTTTTTGCGGTACATTTCCAACACCTTAATCCCGGCGATACCTGCGACTTTGCCCGATTTGCTGCCAGACAGCTCGTCATACTTGTAAATCGAGTTGTAGCAGCAGTACAGGAAGAAGTCAATGAGATCCGGCACTACCACCTCGGCCCCCTCGTTCTCCAGCACCTCAATGAGGTTATTGTTGGCGGTCGGGTGGTACTTGACCAGAATTTCCCCGACGATAGCGACCTTGGGGATTTTCTTCTCAATTCTGGGCAGGCGGTCAAAGTCCTCGACAATCTGAGTGACATTGCGCTTAAAGACCGACCATTTCGGCTTGCGGATATCAATCTTGACCCGCTCCTTCCACTTATTATACAGGGCCATGGCAGAGCCGGGCACCTGCTCGTAGGGCTTGGTGGCGTAGAGCACACGCTGGAACAGGTCGCCGTAAACCATGCCGATCACGGCGCGGTTCGTCAGCCCCGGTGTGATCTTAAAGCCCGGATTGTCCTCCAGGCCCACCAGGTTCAGAGAGATAACCGGCACCTGTTCCATGCCCGCTTCCCTCAGCGCCTTGCGGATAAAGCCCACATAGTTGGACGCGCGGCAGGGCCCGCCGGTCTGGGTCATGAGCACAGACACGTTGTCCAGATCATATTTGCCGGATTTCAGCGCCGCCATGATCTGTCCGGTGGTGATGATGGTCGGATAGCAGGCGTCATTGTTGACATAGGTCAGCCCTTCATCCACAGCCTTCTCATCCACACTCGGCAGCACCTCGACATTATAGCCGCTGGTGGCCATGGCGTCCGCGATAAACTCGAAATGAATCGGCGACATCTGGGGGGCCAGCAGCGTGTGGCGTTTGCGCATTTCCCTCGTGAACACCACCTTTTCAGGCAGTTCTTCACACGGGAGCTTGACGTGGTTCTTCTCACGTTCCTCCATGGCGGCCTTCAGCGAACGCATCCGGATACGGACCGCGCCCAGGTTGTTGACCTCGTCAATTTTGATAAGGGTATAAATGTTGCCCTTGCTCTCCAGGATTTCCTGAGTCTGCTCAGAGGTGACCGCGTCCAGGCCGCATCCAAAGGAGGTCAGCTGTACCAGCTCCAGAAAATCATACCGGGCGACCACCTCTGCTGCCTTGTAAAGGCGGCTGTGGTATTTCCACTGGTCCAGCACCCGGAATTTCTCCTCGTCAATGTCTGTGACCAGGTGGGCAATGGAATCCTCGGTGAGAACTGCCATGCCAAGGCCGGTGATGATGTTGTCGAGTCCGTGGTTGATCTCAGGGTCGATATGGTACGGCCGTCCGGCCAGCACGATACCTTTTTTATTGTTCGCCTTCAGCCATTCAATGGTTTCCTCGCCCTTTGCGCGCATGTCATCGCGGAAGCGGTCCTTTTCACCCAGAGCCAGCTTGAGGGCAACGCTGATCTCTTCCTTTGGAATACCCAGCCCGCCAAAGATTTCGATGAGCCGTTCCTCCAGGCGTTTGTGGTCATCCAGTGCGATGAAAGGATTCAGGAAGGTCACGTCGTTTTCCCTCAGAGATTCCATGTTGTGCTTGATGGTTTCGGGATAGGACATGACAATGGGGCAGTTGTACCAGTTGTCCACTTTTTCAAATTCCCGTTCCTCATAAGGAATGCAGGGATAAAAAATGGTTTTGATTCCCCGGTCGATCAGGTCCTGGATATGGCCGTGCACCAGCTTAGCGGGATAACAGACCGATTCGGATGGGATGCTGGCCATGCCCTTTTCATAAACCTTGCGGTTGGACTCCTCAGACAGCTCGACCCGGTAGCCGAGGCTGGTCAGGAAAATAAACCAGAAGGGATAGTTCTCATACTGGTTGAGCACACGCGGGATGCCGATCACACCGCGGGACGCCTGGTTGGTGGGCAGGGGCTGGTAATCGAAAACACGCTTGTACTTATACTGGTAAAGGTTGGGCAGGTCCTTGTTTTTGCGCCCCTCGCCCGCCCCAATCTCGCAGCGGTTGCCGGTGATGTGGCGGCTGCCGTCATTAAAACGGTTGATGGTGAGCAGGCAGTTGTTGCTGCATCCACCGCACCTTCGGTGGCTGACCTCCACCTCAAAGCTGTAGAGCCTGTCCAGATCCAGAAGCGTGCTCCTGTCCCCCTCGGCATAGTTTTCCCGGGCGATCAGCGCAGCCCCGAAGGCACCCATCAGCCCGGCGATGTCGGGCCGCACTACGTCCTTATCGGTAATCTTCTCGAAGGCGCGCAGCACCGCGTTATTGTTGAAGGTACCGCCCTGGACAATGATATTCTCGCCCAGATCCTTGGGATTATGCACCTTGATAACCTTTTGCAGGGCGTTCTTGATAACCGAATAGGATAAGCCGGCCGAGATTTCCCCAACCTCGGCGCCTTCCTTCTGAGCCTGCTTTACCTTGGAATTCATGAAAACCGTACAGCGTGTGCCCAGATCCACTGGCTTTTCGGCCAGAAGCGCCTGAGACACAAAGGCGTCCATGCTCAGGTTCAGGGACTTGGCAAAGGTTTCAAGGAAAGAGCCGCAGCCGGATGAGCAGGCCTCATTGAGAATAATGCTGTCAATGGTGCCGTTTCTTATCTTCATGCACTTCATGTCCTGGCCGCCGATGTCCAGGATAAAATCGACCTTTGGCATGAAATATTTGGCGCCCTTATAGTGAGCGATGGTTTCAATCTCGCCGATATCCACCTTGAGGGCTGTCTTGATCAGCCCCTCGCCGTAGCCGGTGACAGCGGATTTACCGATGACCGCACCGTCGGGCAGCTTGTTATAAACATCCTCCACAATCTTAATGGCCTGATTAAGAGGGCTTCCCTCGTTGCTGCCATAGTAGTGATACAGAAGCTCACCCTCACGGCCGATGAGTACGGCCTTGGTGGTGGTAGAGCCGACGTCGATGCCCAGAAAGCACGCGCCGGTGTAGGCTTCAAGGCTTCCCCGCTCCACACGGTCCTTTTGGTGGCGTGAGAGAAAGCTGTCCAGCTCATCCTGGTTTTTAAAGAGAGGGTCGAGGCGGTTGACCTCGCTGTCACCCGCCCCTTCAGTGTTCTGCACCCGTCTGACCAGCTCGGAAAGCGGCAGTGTGCCGTATTTATCGGAGGAGTAAGCAGAGCCCACAGCCACAAACAGGTTGGAGCCTTCCGGGAAGATCACCTGCTCTGGCGACAGCTTCAGGGTCTCAATAAAACGCTGTCTGAGCTCAGACAGGAAGTAAAGCGGGCCGCCCAGAAAGGCGACATTTCCACGGATGGGGTGTCCGCAGGCCAGGCCGCTGATGGTCTGGTTAACCACTGCCTGAAAAATGGAAGCCGCGATGTCCTCTTTGGCGGCTCCCTCATTGAGCAGAGGCTGAATATCCGTTTTGGAAAATACCCCGCAGCGTGAAGCGATGGGATAAATGGTCTGGTGGGTTTTCGCCAGCTCATTGAGGCCGGCGGCATCCGTTTTTAACAGGGTTGCCATCTGGTCGATAAAAGCCCCGGTTCCCCCAGCGCAGGTGCCGTTCATTCGCTGCTCGATATTGCCCTCAAAGAAGGTGATCTTGGCGTCCTCGCCTCCCAGCTCAATGGCGCAGTTCGTTTCAGGAATCAGCCGTTCAACCGCAACGGTCCCGGCCACCACTTCCTGAATAAAGGGAATGTCCAGCCATTTTGAAATCATCAGCCCGCCGGAGCCCGTCACACAGACTCTGGTCGTGATGTCGCCCACCTTTTCAAAGGTTTCTTTTAAAAGCTCTGCCATGGTCAGCTTGATATTGGACAGATGCCTTCGGTATTCTTTGTAAATAATCGTGTCGTTCTCGTCCATTACAACCACCTTAATGGTGGTTGAGCCTACGTCAAGGCCCATTTTGTAAGTTTTGTTCATGTATTATGCCTCATTTTTATTAATCATCAATCATTATTTGTAATGCTTGCTTGTTATTGCGCGCTCTCGATTTTTCCCAGCCGTTTATAGAGCGGTTTATAGCGCTTATACGCTCTTTTGTACACCTTGCGGTATAAATCAGCGTAAAGCTTGTTTTCTTCGAAATCTGGCAGGAAACGGCGTGATTTTCGCACCATCTCCGCCCCGGCTGTCTCAAGGTCCGGGTAGACGCCCAGGCCAACATAGGTGGCCATGGCGCCGCCGAGCCCGGTTGTCTCATAGGTCTGAACCCGGTAGACCTCCCGGCCAAAAACGTTGGCCATGATCTGGGCGATGTTGTCACTGCGGGAGCCCCCGCCGGACAGGCCGATGGTTTCCACCCGAACGCCGGATTTCTTCTCAATGGTTTCAAGGCCTTCCAGGAGCGCGAAGGCCAGCCCCTCGATGATGCTTCTGTAAATATGGTACTTACTGTGGCGCTCGCTGAAGCCGATGATTGAACCCTTTGCCTCAGGTTTAAAGGATTCCTGCCCCCAGTAAGGCTGCAGCACCAGGCCGCCGGAACCCGCGGGCACCGTAAGCAGCTGTCCGTTCAGATAATCAAGCAGATTCTCGCCCCGCTTCTCACAGTCCTCCCGCTCCTTACCGGCAAAGGTTTCGATAAACCAGTTGATCATCCAGAAACCGTGGTAAACGGTGATCTCAGGGTTAAAGGCCTTTGGGTCCACCCCGGGGAAGGGCGGATAAAAGGGAACCAGCTCATAATAACGCCTGGAGGTTGTCTCCACAGTGGCCTGGGTGCCAAGGGATACGCTGGCGCAGCCTTCGTTCACACAGCCGACGCCAATGGTCTCACAGCCCTTATCGGTGCCGGAACCTACAAGGGGCAGACCTTCTGGCAGTCCTGTTTTTTGGGCGGCCTCGGGTGTAATGACACCGATGACCTGGCAGGAATCCACCAGGTCACAAAGCTTTTCACGCTCGATCTGGATGATCTGGCGCTTGATTTCGTAAGGACCGCACCATTTCTTATGCTTGAAATCAAAGGGAAAGTGGCCCGCGATATTGGAGGTCGCGTCCACCATCCGGCCGGTCAGTTTATTGATCAGGTAAGTCGAAAGAAAAATGTATTTATCTGCAGCGCTCCACAGCTCCGGCTCATGCACCTTAATCCAGTGCGCGTGGGTGCCGGTGTTAAAGCTCTCGGTAAAGGCTTTTTTGCCCGCTATCCAGAAGGCGAAACGGTAAGGCTGCGGAATCGTCAACGGTTTTTCCAGCGTCCGCCGGTCCATCCAGCTGATGAAATCCCGCAGCCCCTCGCCCTTCTCGTCCACAATGGTGGCAATATCGCGCTGCACCGCGATGTTCATACCCGAAAGCGCCGCGATGTATTCAGGATAGCAGCGCTTCATCTCCAGGGTAACCGAAGCCAGATCCTCCCAGAACATGGCGGGCGGCGCCTCCACGTAATGCGGCTTCTTAGAGTAGTAGCCCTCAAACCTTTTCTCGGTCTTTGCCAGCGCCCGTCCTGTTTTGTCGAACACAATGGCCCGAATGCCCTGGGTGCCACAATCAATGGTTAAAACTAATTCCTTCTCCAAACCTTAACCTCAAAATCAAATTTCTTCTTATTTATTATATAGCACTTCTTAAACGACCACTATTATAACAAATCTTCAAGAATTTATCAAAGTTTTCTTTAGAACTATTTAAATCAGGAAAGGGTTACAATTAATTGAAGTTTTCCCCAGGTAATTAAAAACTTCTTTCAGTCTTTTCAGTTATAATAAAAGAAACCGCAAATTATGGCGAAAAAACCGGAGGTTCCCATGAAAACAAAGTTCGCCTGCTGTCAGATGCCGCTGACAGCGGATAAGGAAACAAATATAAACACTGCTGAAAAAATGATCCGTGCCGCTGCGGCGGATGGCGCCGGGATGGTGCTGCTGCCCGAAATGTATGTATGCCCCTATGCCGGGAGTGATTTCCTGACCGCGGCCGAGCCTGCGGACGGGCCTGCCAATACCCGTATGTCCAAACTGGCCGGGGAACTGGGAATCACGCTGTTCGCTGGCTCCATCCCCGAGCTGGAGAATGGGCATATCTATAACTCCTGTTTCGTATTCGGCCCGGATGGCCGCCTGCTCGGAGGGCACCGGAAGGTTCATCTTTTTGATGTAGACGTCAAAAACGGTATCTCCTTTAAAGAGTCACATGTTTTAACTGCTGGAGATTCCATCACCGTTGTGGAAACCCCCTTCGGCCCTGTGGGCGTGGCGGTTTGTTTTGACATCCGGTTCCCTGAGCAGTTTCGCATTATGGCAGAACACGGGGCAAAGCTGGCAGTACTGCCCGCCGCCTTTAACATGACTACCGGGCCTGCCCACTGGGAACTGGCGCTGCGCTCCCGGGCTGTGGATAACCAGCTCTATATCGCAGCCTGCTCCTCTGCCCGGGATGAAAAAGCCAAGTACGCGGCCTGGGGACATTCCTGCGTAATTGGCCCCTGGGGCGATAGAATCGCCGGTCTTGATGAAAAGCCCGGAACGGTCTCGGTCGAAATCGACACTCGTGTCGTTGACACAGTCCGGGAGGAGCTGCCCATTCTGTCAGCCAGAAGAACAGATCTGTACAGAGTGGAGGAAATAAAGTGATTGAGCTTATTTTTAGAGACAGCCCTGCCGGAAGTCTGAAATGGGCAAAATCCATGAAGCGCGGTTGCCAGAGATACTGAACAACGTAAAAACGACCGGATCGCTCCGGCCGTTTTTGTTTCGTTTACGGATCTACTGGTCCTGGTGGGAATAATTATTCCGCATTTTCACATAGAACAGGCGCCAGTATATCGACTCAATCAGGTTTTTTAACACTATTTTTCCACCCTCGATTCTTTAGTTTTTGTAAACGAATTTGTACTTGTATTATATACCCTGAACTCAGAAAAATCAATTGTATTCAGGAAAATACACGCAGGCTTTAAGAGAGACCGCGCTATAAGGTTGTGTTACGTAATATATATAGAAGATACATGTCTTGATATTGTGTTTTGCACTCGTTTGGTGTATGATATACAAAAGCGGAGGTGTACGATGGATAAAAAACATACCGTCGATAAGCAGGTCTTTGGCCAGCGTCTAAAATACCTGATGACAAATTTCAATGAAACCACCTATTCGATGTCCCGGAAGTTTAACCTTTCTCCCCCGAGTATTTCACGTTATACCCGGGGCGAGATGGCACCAAAAATCACCACCATCCGGGAGATGGCAGCGTACTTTGACGTCAGCCCTCTGTGGCTGATGGGCCGGCCGGGCTCCATGTATGAGCGCGAGGTGCTCGACGACACCGAACCCTTTGGGGCGGAGGTGACGCTTTCGGTTTTCGGGAGCATCAAATACCAGCTGCCGGTTTTTTCCAACGAGAAAACCATCCACACCCTCACACTGCCCAGCGACCAGCTGGCAAAATGGGGCCCGGTCTTCGCCATGGAGATTACCGACGCCAGCATGGAACCCACACTCATGAAAAACGATTTTGTGGTGGTCAGGCTCAACACCTTTTTAAAATCCGGCGATCTGACCGCCCTGCATGTGGGCGAGTCGGATCTCAAGATCCGGAAGGTCTCTTTCCGGAAGAATCAGGTTATTCTCCAGCCCCACAATCCTGCCTTTGAAGTGGAGATTTATGACCTTAATAAGGACAATGTTCAGGTCATCGGTTCCGTTGTTTATCAGAAACGCGTCTTTGAGCGCTTCTTTGAATGTTATTAATTTTATTTATAGGAGGACTTATGAAATCTTATCGAAAAGAACTGCATTTTAACCTGCCGACCCGCAGAGGTCTTGTCAATATTACACCGGATGTCGAGGCGGCGCTGGCCGACAGCGGAATCCGTGAGGGCCTGGTGCTGGTCAACGCCATGAACATCACCGCCAGTGTGTTCATCAATGATGACGAGAGCGGCCTGCACCACGATTATGAGGTATGGCTCGAAAAACTGGCTCCGGAAAAGCCCTACAGCCAGTATCATCATAACGGTTTTGAGGATAACGCCGACGCACATCTCAAGCGGACCGTCATGGGCCGCGAGGTGGTCGTAGCGGTCACAAATGGCCGTCTGGATTTTGGAACCTGGGAACAGATCTTTTATTTTGAGTTTGACGGCAAGCGCGATAAGCACGCGCTCATCAAAATTATCGGCGAATAGAAAGAGCACGGCGCATTTTTGCGCCGTGCTCTTCTTAATAAGCTTCTCTTTTTTTGTGGGACAGTATGGTCAGCAGGATAAACAGCGGGATCTCCACTGCGGCAAAAAGAATATAAGCGTAGGGCAGCCACAGGGTAAAGCTCCCAAGGTGAAGGAACTCGAGGCTGTTGAGTGTCAGAGCGTAGTAGAAGCTGTTCTCTATGGCCGTTCCGCCTGAGGGCAGCAGCGCGTACAGCCATTTTACATTAACGCCCGCAAAGCCCAGGAAAACAGGCAGAAGGGTGACGCAGAAGCTGATGATGAGCGCTGTTGTGGGCGATTTGCACCGGGAGGACACAAACAGGCTGCAGGAAGCTGTGGCCAGCAGGGTGAGAATACCGGCAAAAAAAGTCATACGCACCATATCGCCCACGTTCATGGGGGCGATCCCCCAGGCCGCAAAGGCGGTCTGAAGGGAGGATGAAAGCCCCTCCCAGCCAAAAATGCTGTTTAAAATAATCAGATAAACACCCATGCTGACGACTGCTATGGCTAAAACCAGGATAAGCACCGCCAGTGACCGCGCGGCGCCCAGCCTGCCTCTGCCATAGCGGGTACAGCGCTGGATATCATCGGCCCGGCTATGGTAGTCCGCGGAAAAAACCGGCGCGGCCATGGCGGTACAGAACAGCCCAAGAACCAGGAGCAGCAAAACGATGATATCCGGACTGGTATCCCCATAACCGTAAACATAATTAAAAGGAGTTTCTACCCTGCTGTTAAGCGCCAGTGCCGCTTGCTTTGCCTGCGGCGCGTTGGCGTATTTATCCGCCAGCTGGTTTTCAATATTGCGGAGGCGCTGGGCGTAAAAGCCTCCCACCTCGTCGGCGCTTGTGATTTCAGAATCGTCAAAGGCGCTGAAAATCCAGCTGAGGGCCGGCTGAATTGGCACTATTTTTTCTTTATAAACCGAGGCCGGCATTTTTTCCTCATAAGCATTTGATGTGTTGATATATGTTTCAAAGGCGGACTCCAGCTTTTCAGGTGTAACCGCCCCATAAAGAGGCCTGTAGGCTTCCTTGACCGCTGCGACTGCCCCCAGGCCAATTTTGGCTTCTGGGTCATCCCGGCGGCCATAGCTGACGTTGTCCACCACCATCACGCAGAGCAGCAGAGCGACCACCAGAGACGCGGCGCACAGTATCCATACCATACGGCTCCGGAAAAGACGTTTAAATTCCATATAGAGTACGCTAAGCATCACCGCACCTCCTCTGTGCCTGAATCCTCTGGGAAAAGCCAGAGGTATAAGTCCTCGAGACGCGGCGTTTCTGGCGCTGAGCCCGGCAGTACGGGGTTTTCTGCCAGATAGCGAAGTGAGACCCGCCCTCCGGATTCGCTCCGGATATTGGCGATACGGACAAGGCGCTCACATTTAAACAGATCGCTTTCAGACACCTCGGTACGCCATACGCGGCCCTTCATAACGTCCACCAGCGCATCGGTGCTGCCTGCCGCAATAATCCGTCCGTCCTTCATGACAGCGTTGCGGGTGGCAATGTTTTCCACGTCGGATACAATATGGGTGGAAATTAATATAATCCGCTCTTTCGCGAACTCGGCCAGAATATTTCGGAAACGCACCCGCTCGCCCGGGTCCAGGCCGCTGGTGGGTTCATCCAGAATCAGGATTTCAGGATCGTTGAGCAGGGCCTGGGCAATCCCTACTCTGCGCTGCATGCCGCCGGACAGCCTGCGGATCTTTTTGTTTTTCACATCGCTCAGCGCAAGCATCTGGAGCAGGCGCTCAATTGTCAGAGACGCGTCCTTTTTGCCAATCCCCTTCAAAGCGCTCATATATTCCAGATAACTTTTTACTGTAAATTCAGGATAAAAGCCAAAGGTCTGGGGCAGATACCCGAAAATATCCCGATAGCTCTCCCCCAGGTCGTCAATGCTTAAACCGTCGTAAAACACACCGCCAGAGGTCGGCTTTAAAATGCCTGCCACCATGCGCATCATGGTGGTTTTTCCCGCGCCATTGGCACCCAGAAGCCCCCAGATGCCCGGCGTCAGCTTCAGGCTGACATTGTCCACGGCCAGCTTATCCTTATATTGTTTGGTCAATCGGTTGATTTTAAGTTCCATCGTTTCACTTCCTATTCAATGTGATAATCTCTGATGAGCTTCCGGCACTGCACTAAAACAGCCGCGCCGCAGAGGACCGCGAGCACCGCCAGCGCCCCGGTCTGCTCATAGATGCCTGGTTTCAGATTTCCAGCCAGCCACAAAGCCAGAAAAAGCACGCCGCAGAACAAAGTGCCAAAGAACAGCAGGCGCTCTCCGGGCGCATGCCGGATGATCAGGAGGCTGCCAAGGCAGGCGGATAAAAAGGGCAGCAGCAGATACACCGCAGCGTCCAGCCCGCTCAGGCTGGTCTGCCAGATGGCTGCGGCAAAGGTGACGGCCAGAATGAAAAAGTCCGTCAGCCCCAGAATGAGCAGCCGGCACAGAATGAGACCCGGCAATGATAAACGTGTCGCTGCCTCCATCTCAACCATACGGTACCTGAAAGAGCGGCTGATGCCCGGCAGGCTTGTGGCTGCGATTAACACTGCGCACAGGCTGAGCAGCTCTGGCAGGTGACGCGGCTTTATGGCGTTTAAATCACCGCCAAGAACGCTGTTTAAAACCAGAAAGAGGGCAAACAGGGCACCGCCCTGCAGAAGCCAGACCCAAACGCCGCAAAAACGTACCTGCGCCAACAGAAACGCTGGAAAGGATATTTTCTGCCGCTGACTGCGGCCGGCATAAAGCCCGTATGCAGCCTCCTTTGTCGCTTCCAGATGCTCCTCGGATACTGGAACCGGCGCCTTTAAGGCTCTCCTCATTTTCTTTTCTAATTTATGATTCATGGCATAGCTCTCCTTTTAACAGCTGTTTTTTAATTTTTTTCAGGGCTGCCCTCAGGCGTGACTGAACAGTGCGCATGGGAAGCCCGGTGACCTCCGCGATCTCCCGCAGGGTAAGGTCCTGAGCGAAGCGCAGAAGCACCAGCTCACGGGCATCCTCCGGCAGCGCCTCTACCATACGGATAAAATCCGCGTCCGATTCCGCGCGGCCAAAGCCGGCTTCATCATAGGTGAGGTTTTCCGGCAAAGGTTCCTCGTCAGCTTTGCGCCACGCGTCGCGGCACACATTGGCGGCGATTTTATAGAGCCAGGCCCTGAAATGCCCCTGGTGCCGGTAGCTGTCCCAAAAACGCACCACTTTAAGAAAGGTTTCCTGGGCAGTGTCCTCAGCGGCGGTTCTGTCCCGGGTGTGCCAGAGGCAGTACCTTAAAATATCCGGATAATAGTCATTAATCAGCCTATCCAGTGCCTGCCGGTCGCCATTTTCAATTTTTCTCAGTAAAATATCTTCACGCGTCAAGTTTTTCCTCCTCCGGGCGTCCCCTTGTATTATATAACGTTTGAATCGGCCATGAGGATTTAATTTAAGAAAACTTTTTTTAAAAGAGCACAGCGCAGAAATGTGCTGTGCTTAGGGCTGTATAAAAACTTTAATATAAGAAGCAATGCTTTAAAAAGAGTGTTGTTTAATGGAGAATGTAGAATTGAGAATTGAGAATGATTGGACCCTTTTTCTGGTGAAAAAGCGATTGAAACAGCGGCCTTTGGCCGCAAATCCAATCAAAATGCGCAGCATTTTGTCCCTCTAATTCTCCATTCTGCATTCTCAATTCTCCATTGAAGCAGCTTTGATTCAGGCTTTCGGCTTTTTTCTTATCTGGATAAAAGGCGCAGTCCCGGGCTGTGCGTTACAGATATTCACGGTAGAGGATCAGGGAGAAGTGGCCGATAAAGCTGGGAGGCTCCTCCGGCAGGGGCTTACCAAAATATCGGACAAGCTGATCGAGGGTGTAGGCGCTGATGGAATCGCCCCGCTCAGCCCTGAAGATCGTTTTATCGCTCACGCCAACGGCCTCTGCCAACTGAGGCTGGGTAAGGCCTCTGGCGTTTCGATTGCCACGTACCCAGCGGGCAAGCTCAATGCTCATTGTTCGTCTACCCACTGGAGCCTGAGCTTAAGACCCGGTACATTGTCCTCGGCATGCCCCAGGATATCGGCAAAGGCATCCTCGGCCTCGGAAAGGGTGCGTGCCATCAGGCTGATGTGCAGGGTGCCCTCGGCCATGCAGTCATACTCGGTATAGGCAGGGTTGGTGTCGAACCGCTCACCGTAAAGATCGGCGTAGGTTTCCTTTAATAGGCCCATTTGGCTTCCTCCTCTCTTGCTTTCTGCTCTCTTAAGTCCTGCTCTGCCCAGAAACGCTGAATATCATTTGGGTATTTCAGAGCCAGTTCTCTGCGCTCCTCCTCGGTGAGGGCCGGGGGAATCCAGAACCCGCAGGGATTCCCGGCCTTGGCGGAACCCATGCCGTTATCCCCCGCTGCGGTCCATACCCGCAGGCTGGTGTGGTCCTCCAGACAGATGGTCGTCTGGATTGTTTTGTGGTCAAAGGGCTTTAAGGCATACTGATAAACGCCGCCGGCCTTCCGGTAATCGATGCGCCCATCCCGGATCAGCCGGCTTCTGTAGTAGGCGACCTGCCGCCGGTCCTCAATGTTCAAAAAGGCTTTGAGCCCGGGATTATCCACCTCAAACCATACGGGCCAGCGCCAGTCGCCGCCTGGGTCTCTGACAGCGCTCTGGTTGTTCTGGTACAGCAGATAAATCCAGAAGCCTTTTTCGCCTGGCTCAGCCGCCACCCCAGAAGGGGGCTGGAATACAAA
>ERZ781275.1418-NODE-1418-length-15952-cov-3.828269_pt1 | contig 15952 bp, 17 predicted proteins | sample MGYA00375853_ERZ781275 | MGnify/ENA primary metagenome ERZ781275 (study PRJEB29790, sample SAMN03653691) | human gut metagenome | host: Homo sapiens | place: USA: Dallas, Texas | collected 2012-07-23 | study: EMG produced TPA metagenomics assembly of the Gut...
TGTACATCAACAGTCCGAAGTTTGAGGTAGGTAACGTTGTTTCCGACTGGAACGAGTCTCCGTCTGATAGCGCCAGTGCGTCGGCTGTGGATTCGCTGACAACGAAAGTGAATCAGCAAGGCACTTCCATTAGCTCTATCGGAAATCGCACCACATCGCTGGAAAACGGGCTGTCGACAGCTCAGAACAATATTGCCAAGAAGGCTGATGCTTCAGCATTGCAGGATCTCCGGAACACGGTGACATCTCAGGGTGGCGATTTAACCGCGGCGAACAGCAGCATTACCAGCCTGCAGGCCTCGATGAACCGTCGCACTGTGTTTACTGTAACCGCACGGGGTAATGGCAATAGCGTTACCCATGGGGTGTTTGATGAAAGCGGCAAGAACCTGTTTACCCCTGGTCGCAGTTGGGCGCTGGTCACTTTTGCAAAACACAGCGACGGATCAACGGTGATTGCGACCTCCAAAACATACGATGTCTTTGGCAGCGCGAATAATGGCGCCACGATGTCGGCTGATATCGAGGCACTGGCCAGTGGGACTTACGTTTGCGTCCTGACATTCGATGAGCCATCTGGCAACCGAGGTAAGATATTGTCTGCTCTGGAATCTCTTGGTGGTACATCCGAAGTCGTCAACTCCTTGCCGTATCGTGGTGCCTACATTCTCCTTGGCCGCAAAGGCATGAAGCCTGGCGATGGTCTGGAACTGCGTGCGCCAACCGGTGGCGACGGCACCGCCCACATTTCGACCTCAGTCGAGTTTGTGAACGGGGTAATGATGGGGTTGGGCGCCGCTGGCGGTGTGATGATGAAGGCTGATGCGAACGCATCTGCAATTACCACGCTCCAGAACACAGTGAAGACCCAGGGGGATAATATTGACTCCCTGAGCTCCTCGACAACGGCGCTGGAAAACAGCCTCGCGTCCAGTAACGCCAGCGTGGATGCAGCAAGCCAGATCCCCGGGAACCTGATCGTAAACCCGTCTTTTGAGCGTGGTACGGAGGGCTATGCAGGCTGGAGCGGGATTGCCACGGTGGTAACGCTGCAGGTTCCACATCTTGGCACCAAAGCCGCCAAACTGGCGGCGGGTGGTTCTGCAGGCGTGGGCCAGAAGATCTCCTTCAAAAAGGATCGGTCGTACAAAATTGGTATCTGGGCAAAGCAGGACCCTAATACCACCATTCAGTCGACTGACAACACAAAATTCCGTGTGGCAGAAGGTAACGGTCTAATCGCAAGTAAGGCTTATGGCCCGTTTACTTCGAACTGGCAGGAAGTGTCCTGGACCTGGAAGGCGACAAAGGATGTCGTTGCTGATGTTCAGTTCACTGCTTTCTTGTCCGCAGGCGCGATGTACTTTGATGATTTTTATGTCGTCGATGTGACCGACTCTGTTGAAACTCAGGCGAACTCGAGCGCGATCACTAAACTCGATAGTCGTGTGACCAAAACAGAGAATGATATCACCAGCCAGGGCAGCCAAGTTACGCAACTTAAGAATGACCTTGCGACCACAAACACAAATGTTTCGAAGAAAGCTGATGCGGCTGCGTTAACGGCATTAACGAATCGCGTCACGCAGAACGAGAAAGAAATTGAAACCCAGAGCAGCCAGACAACTTCGCTCAAAAACTCTTTGAGCACTGTTCAGGCAATGGGTAGTAACCCGTGGTTTGATGGTTCTCTGGAGACGTACTCCGAAAACCAGCAGATCAGCGGCTCGCGTGCGGTCGTCGTCAGCTCTCAGAAACGAAGCGGAACGAAGTCGTTGCGTGTTTCCCGCGGCGCCGGTGAGGGCGGAAACAGCGATAAATCCATTGGTAAGTGGATTGCTCTGCGAGAAAATGCGGTATTCCGCATTGAACTCTGGGCGATGATGCCGGCAGATCAGTCGCCATCATCCGGGTGGTCAACAATCGTTGGTTTGCAGACCCAAAACGCTGCCAACAATAACAACTGGCCGTCGGCGATCACCATCACTGAAGGTTCGTTGGGGGGCAGAGGGACCTGGAAGAAATTCACTGGCACGCTCCGTGTAGCGACTGGTCACACTCGCGGCGTGTTCTGGATTTCTACCCGCGGATCAACTGGCGCCGGTACGCCGGGGTATGATCTGTATATCGATGATGTAGTTGTCACCGATATCACGGACGCAAAAGAGGCACAGGATTCGGCTAATGCGAACGCATCCGCGCTCACCAGCCTTACCTCACGTGTTACCTATGTAGAAGGGCAGGTGACATCCCAGGCGTCTCAGCTGTCCTCTTTGACGTCCCAGGTGAATGATGCGTCTTCGAAGGTTGATCAGATGGCGCAGACCATCACCAACAACGAGAAAACGCAGTCGTCGCTGAATACCAGCTTGCAGTCGCAAATTGACGCGCAGGCATCGGCAAACATCAAAAACCAGACGGAGTTGAATAACGCCACCACCTCTCTGGCGGCAATTAAGTCAACTCAGCAGACCCAGGCCACAACGATAAGCGCACTGTCTCAGCAGCAGACGAATTTGACAGCTCAGGTAGGAGGCCAGTCAGCCGAGCTGCAGGAGCTGAAGAAAACGGTTGTCGAAAACGGCAACGTTAACAGTACCTGGATGGTCAAAATGGAAACCAACAGCAACGGTAAAAAGTATGCTGCTGGTATCGCTTTAGGTATCGATGGCAAAAATTTGCAGAGCCAGTTTCTGGTTCAGGCTGATCGCTTCGGCTTAATCAATACCTCTAACGGAAACACGACCACACCATTTGTTGTGGAAAATGGCGTTGCCTACATGAATGCCGCTGTGATTAAGGATGGCTCCATCACCAATGCAAAAATTGGCGGTGAAATCCGATCTGACAATTTCGTTAACGGTTCAAGTGGCTGGAGAATTGGAAAAGACGGTAGTTCACAGTTCAACAACGTAGTTATTCGTGGTGAAGTTCACGCAAATACTGGTGTGCTTAATAACGTGACTATTAACGAGAACTGCACTGTGCTTGGCACTGTTCAGGCCAATAAAATTGTTGGTGACGTTGTGACAATGACCGACCGTGTTGTTAAAAACTGGCCAGCTTCCGGGAATACCTCATCCGGCACGCGCTACCTGATTGCAACGATTGACGGTATGCCCTTTGAACGGCGTATGGTGTTCAATGGTTCCGTTGCGATTGTTCAGGTATGGCGTCAGAACGTAACAATTCGCGTTGATGAAACGACCGTTTGGACTTTTGACTCTGGAAACGATGGCAAGGACTTTGAAACATCAATCTTCTCAATCCGTATCCCGGCGTCAAACTTCGGTCAACGTCACCAGATTACCATTCAGTGGCCGAATCGTGGCGATAGCGGTCAGTTCCGGTTTACAGGGGTTGTCTCGATGTACAGAACTACTGGCTCCATCTCTCTGGCTTAAGTTTCAGGCGGCTCTTTGAGAGCCGCTCATTAAAATTACAAGGAATGTAATTATGGCAATGTATGAAGTTGGCACCGTAACGGGTGCAGCAAACCAGGCAAAGGTTACTGGTATTTCAACAAAGTGGTCGGAGCCCGCACTTGGTATTCAAGAGGGTTCAATTTTAGTCATTTATCGCAATGGAAGTGCTGATCTGTATGCCATCAAATCAGTAAATAATGACACTCAACTGACCCTGACGAGAAACATAACAACTGCTTTTTCTGGTGCGAAATATGGAATTATCACGTCAGAAACTGCCAGCACATCGTCTTTTGCGAACCAACTAGCCAGTGCATTTACTCTTTGGCGTAACGTTGTCCAAGGATGGTCTACAGCCCTGACCGGAAGCGGCGACATTACGATGACAGACCCTATAACAGGTACGTCTGTGACTGTTCCTGCTGTATCTGGGATGGCGAAAGCATCTGACCTCGCGGAACTCAGGAACTCACTGAAAGATTCAGCGAAGACGAGCGCAGCAAACACGTTCACACAGACGCAGATATTCAGTAAGGGGGTTACTTTCAGTGCCACTATAACGGCTGCAGGGCAAATTCTCAGGAAGAATAGCAATACACAGTTCACTGCCATCGACGCCGGAAACCTGGAAATCAGCAGCGACACAACGCCGTACATTGATTTTCACCACAAAGGTAGCTCTGCAGATTATACGCATCGAATTATCACCGAAGACGGGGCTTTAGCGGTTTATCCGGGGCTGCGAGTCCGTGGCGGTCTCGGGGTTTATGGCATTGCTACGCAGTACGGCGATCTGTACGGGCAAGCCTTCATTGCCAGATTAAACACTGACCCTGGAAACATAGCAAATGGCACCGTGTTACAAGCGCCACGTTTTACGTCAAGATTTAGTACGCGCGGTAGTGATGGCAACGTTGATGGCGGACAGGCGGCTATGTGGTTCGAAGAGCAGGTAGGGACAAACCACCGACTAATTCTTTCTGTTGGTGGTTTTTCGCAACCAATACAGTATTGGCAATTCCTGGCCGACGGCAATATCTACGGAAGCCAGCGCGGTAGCGTTCAGTTTCTGGGGACGTCTGACGCTCGCCTGAAGCACGATATCACGCCTACTGATGGGCAGCAGTCAGTAGACCGCATAAAGGCGCTGGAGCTGGTGACGTTCGTCTATAACGACGACGAACAGAACCGCGTCCGCCGGGGGATCATCGCGCAGCAGGCCGAGGAAGTAGACGAGCAATACGTGAAACACGTTAATATTTCGTACCTGGATGGTAATAAGCAGATTAACAGTGAGCGCCTTCAGCTCGACAACAACGTGATAATGATGGACACACTGGCGGCGGTGAAGGTACTGATTAAGCGAGTTGAAGTGCTGGAGAACAAACTTAACTCAACAGAGGAGAAAGAGCCCCCCGTGATTACAAACCAGAATACTCTAGATGCTGGCTTGGCTATGACCGATGAATACAAATAAATAACAATTAATTGTATGTAAGTACTTACCTACAATTAATCTATAATTTATGATATAAATCTGCCATCCGATTTGACTTATTCATGGAGGAAGACATGTCAAACGAGATGGCAGGCGTGACGCCAGAGCAGGTGGAACGTATTGCCGCCATTGTTGCGCGCGAAGTCGTAGGAAAATTAAGTAAGGAGCTTCGCGATGATATTGGCCAGGAGGTCAACGATCAGCTGCGAACCTACTTTGGTGATATGACTCCGGCGCAACATAGCATTCAGCATTCCAACCTGGACAAACTTCTTAATCGGCTCGACACGATTTCAAGCGGGTTCTTTGGAGGCATTATTTCCAAGATTACCTCGTTCCTGATCACCGTGCTGCTTTTGGGTTTGGCCGCTTATGGCGTGAAAAATGGACTGCAATAACAGGAGAACAAGGATGAGTACTCCAAGAGGCATTCGTAACAATAACCCTGGTAACCTGGATAAGGGGTCGCCGTGGCAAGGGCTAGTAAACAATCCGGCGGAACCGCGGTTCTGCACTTTTAAAGACCCCGTATGGGGGATTCGAGCACTGACAGTAACGCTCATCACCTACCATGATAAGCGCCGCGCAAAAGACGGTTCCAGCATCGATACGATCCGCGAAGTCATCGAGCGTTGGGCGCCGCCGCATGAAAACAACACGGCCGCCTATATCAATGAGGTCTCTAAAGCCGTAGGCGTGGCGCCGGATATGATCATCGATCTGCATGACTACAATACTATGCGGCCGCTGGTGGAGGCGATTATTCGTCATGAGAACGGTCGTGGCCCGTTGAAAACACTCAACAGCTGGTATTCGGCCGAAGTTATTGACGAAGGTATGCGTCGCGCTGGTGTCGTTAAACCTGTAACTGCAGTGAAAGCCGTACCTGTCACGAAAGAAACTGCAGGCGCAACGGTGACTGCAGGTATCGGTATTGCGCAGCTGGCGGACGTAATGCCGCAGATCTCCGTTGCAATGGATAAGGCACAGGGACATATCACCAGCGGGGATACCGTTCGCATTATCTTCGGTATTGCGACCATTGTTGTCGCCGGCTTTATTGCCTGGTCGCAAGTTCGTAAGCATCAGGCAGGAGTGGTGTAACCATGAACGGCAGCCTGCTTTCAAAGGTCAAATCGACCATCATGACTTTGGCTGCCGTCTTCTTTGTGCTCGTTGGGGCGTACACCTGGGGTGGACGCGCTGCCCGGCGGGCCATGGAGGAAAAGGCGCAGAGAGAAACCAACAAACGGCTTCAAGGCACAGTGGATGTGAAAAATGAGACGATTAATGAAGTCAGGACTAAGGATGCTTCTGCCGTTCATCGCGAGCTTCGCGATAAGTGGATGCGTGATTAAACCTCAGACCGTGGGCGTACAATTCTGCGATGGGGCTAACCCTATCTACATCAGCAAGGACGACGCCCTGACAGAAGAGACTGAGAGGGAAATCCTGATCCACAACACGCTGGGTGAGCGGTTGTGTAAGTGGTGATTGCATTACTATCAATATCAGGTAGAAGGCGCTTTGGTTAACACCAAAGCGCATTTTTTATCAGCTATCTGTAAGGTCGTACCAGTCGCTGTCAGGATCTGCATTTGAGTCTGAAGATATTATTTCGATACCTTCTTCAGCGATTAGCCAATTATTATCACGATAAATAAGAGGAACATTTGCTGTTAAGAAGAATGATGTACCGGAGAAAAAATGGTCTGGCATTTGATCACCTTCATAACTGAACGACACCGTCATGTTCAACAGTCCCTTTTCCTCGTCATACTGAACTTCAGTTGGCTCGAGGTCATATACTGCAAAACCATTAGCATTTGTTGAAACAACCGCATCGCATAAAAGTTCGTCAACAGCCATCTCAAATTGAACGTAAACATCACTCGAAAAAATGACGTTTTCGAAGTGCGTCTCACCAAAAGCGGCCTTCATTAACCGAGGTTCTAATGGAAATCGCTTCGCCACAGATGAAAGTTCATGGTAGTTCGAAAAAGCTGCATCGATAGCGATGGCTTCAAGAGCTTCCGTTAGCTTAATTCCTTGTTTTTTAGCTAAATCTTTAGCTTTGCTTTTGAGAATGTTTAAACCAGAGTAGTTAGACATGGCTATGTTTCCACACATTAGACGCATACCGATAGCCTGTTAACCGGGCAGCGTCATAATGATGGCGGCCAAGTGTTGGGTACTGCAGAATGATGGGCTATTGCTTTGCGAGACAGGCGCCAGGTGACCATCACCACCTGGTGAAATACTAACCTGTGAATGTAGAGGCGTCAATGCAGGCGCAAGGCGATTTTATACACTTGATATGAACCACCTACCATTTAACCTTTACACCGCAGCCGTAGGCATTTAGGCTATATCGCATATAAGAAAACAAGTTGTTTCATACGACGATAAATCACACGTAGGGATATCACGAATGACTCAGATCATTGTGGTGGGCGGCACCAAGGGTGGCCCAGGCAAATCGACTGTTGCTCAGCAAATTGCAGCCTGTCTGAAAATCAAAAAGAAAAAGAAAGTCCAGATCACTGATATCGACATCCAGCGCACCACGACAGGGTGGTGTGAAGACCGCCGGCACAATGAAGAACTGGAGCTGATCCCGTTCGCCTATGTCCAGGATGACATCATCAAACACATCACTTCGCTTCGCGGCCGTTACGATTACGTCGTAGTCGACGCTGGTGGTTTTGACTCCGAAATTCAGCGCCACGCAATGTTGATGGCTGACGTGATACTCATCCCGCTTCGCCCGAAACGTCGCGATCTGAAATCCTTGCGTGACATCGACCCTATTGTCGACAGCGTTAGCAGCGTGAATGACAAAATCAAAATCCGTGCTGTAATGAACCAATGCCCGTCTCTGCCTTCCCAGGCGGCGCGCATTCTCGCTGCAAAAGAAATTGTCGAAACCTTCGGTATCGAGGCGGCACCGGTGAACCTTTATAACCGCAACGTCTATGACGATGCCGAAGAGGCGGGCCGTTCCATCTTTGAGATGACCGGAGCCGAACGCGACAAAAAGGCTGAGGCCGAGATAGAAGCATTAGTAGAATACGTAATGACCTTGGAGAGTGAATAATGTCCATGAAAATGGGTGATCTGGCAAAACGTCCGGTTGCTGAAGCCGCTACGCCTAAGAGCAGCACACCGATGCGCCAGCCTGTCCGTCCACAAGGCCGTCCAACACGTGGCAAAGAAAAAATCAAAAGCCGCACGATGTCGCTTGAAGACGAGTATTTCGAATTACTGGAGATGATGAAGTTCATCCCTCGTTTTGAGAAGTTCACCCGTTCTGACGTGATTCGTGCAGCCATTTTCCATCTGGCAGAGAAGTCCCCGCAGGAAATTGAGGACATCGTAAAGATGAACGAGGCGATCACCGCTGCTGATGTGACGATGCGTACTGACGAAATAAAGCGCGAGTTGATGAAGAAAGGCTGATATAAATTTCTAAGGCTGGCCTGCATTTGGCAGCCTTAGAAATACAACGTTCTATGACAGTTATTCGTAGTTAAGCTCACCGAACAGACTGAACATCAAGTCACCATCCAGAACTTCAAATGGCAACTCAACATACTCATCCTTATGCCTCGGAATCGCTTTGCCGTCGTTGGGGGCGTTCTTGGTGTAGCCTTTTACATGCTCACCGTTTTCCTTTGTATACGGTAGCACGACTATTCGACCGTGATTTTTTGAAATGATTGTACCTTCTTTCCAGAGTGTATTGCCTCTTGAGGTAATTTCGCTGTCATTCGCTTCTTTAACACTCCACCCTACCTGATTTATGTCTTCGAACCAGAAAACAAAGCTGCCAACGACGATTACCTTTTGTCCATTCCGGAGAGCCTCATCCAGCATTCTTTTTACGCTGGCGAGTTGTAGTAGCTGGTTGGCACGTGGCAGAAGCATTGAGCGAATAGTTGCTTTTGTTTTACCCCAATGTGCTGTGCCTGACAAACCAAACCCTCTGGCGATACGTTCCTGGTAGCAAATTTTGGATGATTTTGCTCTGGGGCTTTGCACTTGCTCCCAGGTGTTAGGTTCTGTTAGTCTGAAACATGTCTGAAAGGTGGGTAGGAAAATGCAATGCAAGTAAGGCATCTCGTGTAGTACGTCTAACAGGTAGGGACGTACGATTAACCCTTCAGGTTTGATAATTAGCTCATCTGATGACAAACGTCGATCTTTCGCGTGTCTTCTAATGGCCTCATTTAGCATCATATGCTCTTCATCCATCAGTCGCGATTTTGAAGTGAGCGCCTTATCAATTTTTAAGCGTAGTGATTCTCTTTGCTGCTGAGATAAAGGTAGATCATCTATATTGAAAGCTATGTTTTTATTTAGTTCTTCCGCCGCTTTTCTTGCATCAAGATAGTTATCGTAGATGTCATCAAAGGCGAGGTTTGGCATACCTCGATCAACATATCGCCTATACCAAGCAAGAGTTCCATCATCACGAAGTTTCAGACAGAACATAGACCAATTATTTCGTTCATATTTAGGCTGAGGCCAGAAAGCCAACTCGGGAAGACCATATCCGGGAAGTTTATTCATGCGCATAGTGACAATCCTCACGAGGATAAAACGCTAAGTTTAACATGATCAGCCTTAGTTAATCTGTCAGTGACATAGCATCTGGGAATTAAATCAAATTATGTGGTTCTGGGCATCTTTTTTGGAGCCTGCTTTTGTATATAAATACTAAGTTACATATTTTTATATGGAAACAGGCTTTTTTATACCAACTTCCCAGACACATTCCCTTTCGTTTCCACTTCCAAAAACAGTCACTAGTCGCTATGATCTGCCAAATAATAAGTAAGTGATTACATATCAGTGAGAGCATGAGCCAGATCTTTTTTGACACCATAAACAACGGCCAGTACGACTTCATGACAGAGTGGGACACGGTCGCCATGGACAAGTGGGTTGCGGAAAACATCGGTCTTTCACGATGCCAAGGGGAGGCTGAGCTCTTTGATACAAAGTGGTTTGACTATCGCGATATGCACCCGCTGATGGCAACCTGCCTGTTCACCGAAGCCTATAAGCGCGCATACTCACAGATCATGCTGTCTCATGGCCGCGAGCATTTCGAGACGGCGCCATTCAGTACTGGTCTGAAACGCCTGCCTTACCAAGAGCTTTCGGCGGTGAACAAAACCTCTCTCTGGAAAGCTCGCCAGTTTGCAGATCGGTATTGCTGTTCTTATGACTATTTTATATCAACAGTTCTTTCTGCAGCTGCGCGCCGCCTCTGGGACAAATTACCTCGCCCTCAGCATCTTTGGCAGCCAGAACTGATTGAGATCTTCGAAAGCAAACTCGCCAATCGTGCGGGAACGCGTCTGGATGACTCTGTAGTGAGTTTTAAGCGCTTAGGAGACATGCAGCATGACCCAATTCAGGAACGTTATTTTGAATGGATTCTGGAGCGTTTGAAGCATATCACAAGAGATAAGCGTATCCGCACCATCTTCTCTGCTGTCTGGTTGATGGAGCTGGTGCCTGAGCGCGTTATCTATGCCCATTACCCGGATGAACTGGAAGAAGCACGGCGACTGTGTTGATTGCCTGCTCCATATTTTTACGATTAGAAAACAACTTGTTTAAGCACCAAAGGATATCAAACACATGACCGAACTTTGCCACACGGGACGAGGGTTGTCTGAAGAGTTCGACGACGACTTCCAGAATCGTCTGGCGGCGTATTTTTGCCGCGATCATGAGTTTCTGACTCGTGCCGGCGATCTGGTTGCCCCCAACCAATTCTCCAATGCGGCGAACGCCATACTGGTGAACATGGTATCGGGCTATTTCAGAATGTATAAGAGCGCGCCGTCATCGGCGGCCATCCTTGATATGTTGAAGCGTGCTAAACGCGATAAGACGATCAGAGAAGAGATGTTCCCGGACGTTGTGGCGGCGTTTAAGCGAGTGCTCTCGGAAAAACTCTCTGATACAGCTTACATGGTCGACCAGGTCGCGACGTTCGCTAAAAGTGTAGCGTTCGACGATGCGTTGATTAAAGCGGCCGAGATGAAGGAGAAGGGCGACTTCCAGGGAGCGATGGCCATCATGGCCAAAGTGCAGCAGATCGGTTCTAACGAAGCGACGGGCATTTATGACTATTTCGCCTCTGCAGCGGAACGTTACAAGGCTCGTGAATATGAAGCCTCTGATGATTACGTGCCGAACAGCATCACCACTGGCCTGCCGCTGCTTGATCGTATGCTCTATCAAAAAGGTTGGGCGAAACGTGAGATGGTACTCTTCATGGGGTTTGCGAAATCAGGTAAATCGACAGCGATGGGGGAGTTCTCCATTAACGCAACGCTGGCCGGCTACAATGTTTTGTATCTTTCTCTCGAAGTGCATACCTCGATTCTCTCCGATCGCTTCGATGCACGGCTGTCTGAAACGGAGATGTCAAAGCTGGTAGAGCAGCGTGACGACGTTCACCGGAAACTCGCAGAGCTTGGCGCGACGAAAGGGGTGGGGAATCTCTGGGTGGTTGAGCGCCCGTCAGGAAGCATGTCGCCTGCAGATTTGGATCGTATGCTCAATAGCATGAAAGCGAATGGCATGATCCCGGATATGGTGGTGGTCGACTATGCGGATTTGATGCGTGCCAGTTACGACCTCCGTGACGACCGGGCGAACATCCGTTCCATCTACACCGATCTGCGTGCTCTCTACGATAAGCACAACGTTGCAGGAATCACGGCATCCCAGACCAACCGTGAAGGTGGTTCATCCGAAGTGGCCACCATGATGCACGCCGCGGACAATATCGAAAAAGTCCGTATTGCCGACTTAGTCATCACTATCAACAAGACTGAGGAGGAAGAGGCCAAAGGCGAAGCACGACTCTATTTCGCTGGTTCTCGTAACCAGAAGGGCGGGGTGAGTATTCGCGTTAAGCAGAACCTCGAACAGATGCGCTTCATCGAGCGGATCATGGAGGTTCTTTAAAAAAATAGGCGTGGGGCAAAGACGGATAAGAGCCCCACGCCCGTTCAAATAACCTTTTGTTTAATCACAAAAGGAAAAACACATGAGCCTCTATGGTATTCAAAAACAGAGGTTTATCAAGATATTGCCTTTTAAAAATTGCGGTAAATGACAATGAGTGACCTCAAAGAGTTACTGTCCGAGCTGGATTTCGAACAATGGCTGGATATGGAAGGCATCATCTATCGTCGCGGCGGTGTAAGCGCCCGCGGCCGCGAAGTGAATATCAAAGAATGTCCGGTATGTGGAAGCACAAACTGGAAGGTCTATTTCAACCTGAACAACAACGTCGGGAAATGCTTCGCCGGCGATCACCCAGAAGAAATTCAATTTAATAAGCTGGTTTTCCTCAAACACTACAGCGGTAAGTCGCGTCATGCCTTTGAGGAATACGTACATAACGCACTCCTGTCTCAAGGTTGGGCGCCAAAAAAAGAAGAGGTTGTGCTGGCCAGTGCTGTGGAACTTGAAGGCCCGGTAGCTTTACCGCGGCATTATGAACTGCCAATTGACGGTCGGCTGCCGGACTATCTTGTTGAGAGGAACATTACCCCGGAGCTGGCCAAATACTTTGACCTGCGTTACTGCGTCGAGGGAAAACATGCTTATGTCGACCCATATACAGATCAGGTTAAAGGGCAGGCATTCGATATGCGCATCCTGATACCGATTTACGATCTGAATGGGGTGATGAAGACATTCCAGGGGCGTGACGTCACCGGCGCAGCAGAACGCCGATATCTCTTCCCAATGCAGCTGCCGGCATCCGGGAGGTTTCTCTATAACGGGCATAACGCAGTTGGTAAGCAAACCGTCGTCGTCTGTGAGGGGGCTTTCGATGTCATGGGGGTTAAGCGCGCCATATTCGATGAAGAGACGCTCCGGGACTACGTAGAGCCCATTGGAACGTTCGGGATGCACTTGTCCGGAAATACAACTGTAGACGCAGAAGACCAGCTGGGCGCTTTTCTGTCGTTAAAGGCAGATGGTCTGCGAAACGTCATCATGATGTGGGATAGCGAGAAACAAGCGATCCGAAACACAATGGCGGCCGCCAGACGATTAACCAGTATAGGGTTAAATGTGAAAATAGCCTGTCTTGGAGAAGAAGGGCTAGATCCCGGAGAGGCCACCCAGGAACAAATTCTCAAAGCCTACTATCGTGCAAAACCCTACTCTAAGCAACTGGAGCTGCAGAGCAAGGTTCTCGGTATTAGTGCATTTAATTAGTTCGACTCATGGCTGTAGTTCCATATCCGTGTCGGAAATACCATATTTTTTTTATGGATGTAGGTATCTACTTAAATATTTTAATGTAATAAGTAACACTTTGGTTATGGAGGACATCACATGAAAGAAGGTATCGAACAGGCAGTTTTAGAGATGATAAGGAAGTCAGGCGTGGAGCTTGGGGAGGGCGCACTGGAGAGCATCATCGATGCCTCATTCAACACGGCATCAGAGCATATATCGAATGCTCTATCCTGCATTCCTCTCAAAGAAGGGGCGACACATACGTCGGTGTTGGTGTGGTACGCAAAGACGCCTGAAATGCCCGGTACTGTTCAAAAGCGTGTAGCTCTGGTTGCCTTCATCGTCCCGTCGCTTGAGGCCGGCATTGGGCCAGTCGCGCGTTTTGGCGCTTGGTATGACGACAAAATCATCTTCTCAAACTGCTACCAGATGGAAAGCAGAGAATCCCTTGAGAAGAGCGTGAACGTGACTCTAAGAGCCGTAGAAAGCAAATGCGAAACAGTAGGAGAGGCTTTCGTCAGCGTCATGACCTCTCCCGATGTTGAAAAGCGCCATGTAGATCTGGTGGCACCACCAGGCTTGTTGGAAATGATTGTCTCTGGAGATTACAACAAGGCTATAGCGCGTGTTCGTGAGCTGGACTATGGGCGTATCTGCGACTTGTGTCGTAGTGATCTGGATTTAATCAACGTGATCGTTGAGGCTGGCCGCGTCTGTGATGGGGTGTTGGCGCAATACGCAAGTAAGATCAGTCGCTTGGCCAATGAAATGCCTATGCTGATTCAGGAAGCCAAATCCCACGCCGTTCATGCTGCAAACGACCTGCTAACCCCTTATCGATACGAAGCCGCAAGTGACAAGATGACCGGCTGGGCCACCTGGTAAGCCGTAACTATGTACTGTGTCCCCGTACAGAGTTATTTAAACTGATTAGTAAGTAAGTACAAGATTATCATTTAGAGAAATGGCTACCAAAACTGACTTATCAAAAATCCCTTCGATCTCTGGACTCAACGGCTACTCGCTGCGTTGCCCGGAAGTGAAGCTTAACGGACATGACTCGTACTGCAGCTACACCGTCTGTCAGCACACGATCCTTGCCTTCAAAGAGAAGCGACTGCCGGCGTCATCGTTCACCTCGTGTGCGAACGCCATTTCGGCCGGAAAATGCCAGGCGCTGAAAATGATGGTGGAGGAAATCCGGCAAGGTGAGTCGCTGTATTTCGTCGATATGCCGGCGCTCATTGAAGAGGTGGAGGAACGAAACCGAACAGCAAGAACTCTGCAGCCGAAGAGAGGCAGTGCATCTATCTACAGTGGAATTAAGGGGAAGCGCCAATCTTCGAACGTTGCTGAAACTGGCCGACTGCCGGATGCCAGCGAGATTTATTCAGAACTTATCAAAGAAACCTTAAAGGAGAAGACCGACTAATGGAGAAGCTGATCGCGCTTAAACATAAGCTAGACGCCATAAAAACAATGGGAACGAACGCCAAGAAAGAGGCGCTGGCCAGTATGGATGACTTCGAACAAAGAATGGTGTCACTCATGCTGAACCCGTTTGTTCGTTTCGGGGTGAAGAAATACAACGAGGCCGATCCACTTAGCAAGTCCGTACCCAGTGATCAGAAAGCGATGGAGCTGCTGGAGCAACTGATTGAAGCAGGAGAATACTCATGATTCCATACATCGTATTGTCTTTTTCTGGAGGAGTCGCCCTTGGCTTCATCATCTGTCACGACTTGATCAAGCAGGAGCTAAAGACCAAAACACTACGTATAGGTAAGAGGGTATATCGCGTCGTTCACGAGACAGGGGTATCAAAATGAGCAATCTAACCTCCATAGACTGGTGGGTAGGCTTGTACTTTGTGGCCTCTGGTGTCGCAGTGGCTTTCACGGTTGGCCAGTCTCTTGTAAAGCTACTGCTTTTAAGATTCGCCAGTCGCAAGCGTATCGATGACACGCTTTGGTGCCTTGGTTCTCTGCTTGAACAGCGGTACGGCGAGCTGAAGGAAGATGAAGTCCTTTGCATAAAGGCAAAAAGATTCACGGCCACAATCCAACGGACGCAGGATGACAAGTCAAATCTGTTCAAAAAGTGAGCAAACAAATGCGCGAAATAATAGGTAAGTATTTACTTATTATTTTGATACAACTATGATTGGCTTGTTTTCGTTGAGACGCGACTGTTTGAACGTTTAAAGATAACTGCAAACGACAATCAGTATCTGGCAGTAGCCTAAAAAGCCAAACACCAGCGAGGTCAGTTTCCAGCCTCGTCACCGAAATGGGACACACTAAGCGAGTGTGATTGCAAAACGCAGGTAGGGCATCTGGTTAACCAGTGCCCTTACCGATGAGGTAACAGAATGGGCGGTTGGGTTTTATGTCCAACACATCCCGGCTCCCAAAGGCCCGACCGTCTATCCTGTTACGTCATTTCTGTTACTTATGTCGTTTAGTTTTGGGTTAAAAATGGCGACGTAACCCGGCTGGTTAGGTGAGCCAGCACGCAACGTTGAGACCACTGGTTTTTGCATCACAGAGGCAGAGCCGGCAGACATGTAGGGCCAAGTACATTAATCCGTCCCAGTGGTCTCAACGTTGTGGCCACGGATTCATTATCCTTCTGGTTATAGCCATTGTTGTCACTGCCTCGTGGCCACAACGATTAAATGATTCCATACTGATCCTACCCGCGAATAGTGGACACGCGACTAAGTGAGTAAACTCCCAGACAG
>ERZ781275.1419-NODE-1419-length-15948-cov-3.391619_pt1 | contig 15948 bp, 9 predicted proteins | sample MGYA00375853_ERZ781275 | MGnify/ENA primary metagenome ERZ781275 (study PRJEB29790, sample SAMN03653691) | human gut metagenome | host: Homo sapiens | place: USA: Dallas, Texas | collected 2012-07-23 | study: EMG produced TPA metagenomics assembly of the Gut...
AGATAAAGATTATCTATACGCCGGAAAAAGTAGAAGGCGCTGGAAACAACAACACAACCGCCAGCCTGGTCAGCGACCAGCAGGGAACGATCTACTATCACAATGATAATGGCCGTATGATGGCGCTAACTGGGCATATTGATCAGCCTGATTATGTTTTGGGCGATGTGAATGGTGACGGAGCGATCACATCTGCCGATGCTTTACTAGCCCTTCAGGCATCTGTCGGTAAGGGAGACTTAACAGAAAAGCAAACCCTCGCAGCGGATGTTGATCATGATAAAAAAGTAACCTCCAGCGATGCCCTGCTGATCTTGCAGTATTCTGTTGGGAAAATAATAGAATTTTAAGGCTGAAGCCAACTCTTTAAAAGAGTTGGCTTTTATTTTACTGTTTAATAGATATAATGTGATTATTCTAAGTGAATGTCTTATATATGCGGACAATTACAGTGAAATGTCTTGCTTAGGAATACAGAATCGATTATAATAAAAACAATTGAATAAGCCAAAATATTATAGGAAGAGGGTTAACCCACAGCTCCACCGCTACTGTGAAAGTCAGGAACTCGTTTTGGAAGTTTCGTGTGGAAACAGGATTGATTTGTACAAGGGGGTTTCCGTCAGTCGTGTGGGAAATTCTTTTTTAATTGAATAAAAGTAGGGAAATGAGGCGTGATTCCTCAACAGAGCCACTTCTGTATTCCGGTTTACCGGTCAGTCAGACACCTGATAACATACCATGCTTGGCAGAGGCAGGGGTATGCTGTTTAGGTAAAGTGACTCTTTTTTTATTCCTTTTAAGACCTTTTCGGCGTACCCGGCCGGAGAGGTCTTTTTAGGTTACTGCTGCGATATGGCAGTTTCAATAAAATAAAATGAGGAGGTTGTAAGAGATTAAATAATAAACATATTTTAAGTATTGCTGTTTATGAGAGTAAAAAGAAAGGAAAAGAATAAATGGAAGCTTATAAGGGCAGCGCAGTCAAGCGCTGGTTAAGTATTATGTTGATTGTGGCAATGGTTTTGTCAACCTGCGCACCGTTTCAGAAGGCCTTTGCGGCAGAAGAAAAGGCTGGGGAAGAAGCTGTTGTTGTATCAATTGAAAAACAAACGATTGATGTAGAAAACGGAAGTCTCCTAAATCCGACGCGGATTGTTCCATCGGAGGTAGATGGTAAAAATGCAAAGGAGTTTATCAAAAAAGCATATGGAGCAGACAGCATCAAAGAAGGACTTGATGATGATATTAACTATAAAATTACAGGGGTTAAAGATCAATCTCAAAGTTCTGGCTTTTTAAATGATGGTGATAAAGGAGCGGCTTCAAATTGGGTGTGCTTTGTTAATTCTAAGAGAGCACCAGAGCCAGGTTTCATTCATGTATCCGGCGGAGATGTAATCCGCTTGATTTATACCGTTGACGGCGGAGCAGACATCGGTATGGAAAACGGTGCGCTCAGCGTGAAAAAAGACGCTCTGATGGGCAAATATGCAGGAATTTCGAGCGATCAAATTGGAGCACCGATGCCGATGAACCCTTTGTTTAAGGCCTACCAAGACGCGGGCAAGTTACTTAAAGATTTAGACAGCACTCAGGCGGAGGCAGACAGCGCGCTGGCAAAGCTTGAAGAGCTTTTCCCAGTTGGAGAAACACCGGAACCAGCGCCGGTAGAAATAAGCGTCTCGCCAGAACAGACGGCCCTGCTCCCGGGAGAAACGGTACAGTTAAAGGCAGAGGGAGCCAAAGAGGTCACTTGGTCCAGCAGCAATGAAGCTGCCGCCTCAGTAGATTCAGAGGGACTTGTCACCGCTAAAGCGGAAGGAAACGCGACCATTACAGCCGAAGCTGGCGGCAAAAAAGCCTATGCTGTCATCGCGGTTCTTCCTGAAGAGGAAGTTAATATGACAAGCGGGGCAGTGTCGGTAGAGAGTGATGGCGAGCTAGTCATTGAGCCGACTCTGATTCCATTTAAAGGTGGGAATAACCAGGACCTGACCTACACGATTTATGGTGCACTGAGGAAGGCGCTGGAAACAGCGGGTTTGGATCCTGAAAAAGTTGGGAAAGCCATGGATTCGGCATGGAATGACATCATTACAGCCGTGCCGACAAAAGACGGCAGTACAATTGACAATGGGAGCATGGGAGAGAACTCGAAATGGCTCACCTTTGTTCTCAATAAAAATCAAAAAGACTGTATATACTCAAAAGAAAAACCCCAGCCGGGAAGAACTGTCCGTGTTATCTTCAGTAAAGATAGCGGCGGGGACATCGGTTTAAGCGATGGCGCCTTAAAGGTCAATAAAGATAAACTGATTCTTAAGACAGCTGAGATTAACGCGGACAAGTCAGTGATTGATTCGGATGAGAAGCAGGGCCTGTACGACTCGGCGCTTAACCTTATCAAAGATGTCAATGCCGGTCAGGAGGCTGTAGACACCGCATATATGAGTTTAAGAAAAACCTTTGTCAGTTATCCTGAGCCGGACCGGCCTGTACCCGCAACAGCAGTGCAGATTACACCGGACAAGGTTAGTGTGCATGTGGAAGAGTCTGTTTCGCTGCAGGCCAGTGTTGAACCTGAAAATACCACCGATAAGGTGAGCTGGTCAAGCAGTGATGAAAGCATCGCGACAGTCGATAAAAAAGGCGTTGTAACTGGTCAAAAAACAGGAAAAATACAGATTACCGCAACAGCAGGTGATGTGGCCGGAACAGCGGAAGTTACCGTAGAGCCAAAGATCGTCATTCCGGCGGAAAGCCTTATTCTGAGCCAGAACAAGGCAGAAGTGAAAGAAGGCAGCTACGTCGACGTGACCGCCGCGGTTAAGCCGGAAAACACAACTGATAAGGTGGTCTGGAGCAGTGAAGATTCCTCCATTGCCAGTGTATCCGACGCAGGCCGTATCGTTGGGCAAAAAGCGGGTAAGGTAAAAATTAAAGCGGCAGCAGGCGAGAAGGAAGCTGTCTGCGAGGTCGTCGTAACAGCCCGCACCCCCGCAGCTCAGCCGACTGTATATTTCCGTTATTCAGACGGACGTATCCAGGAAATAGGCATCAATGGAAGCTTTACACTGACCGCGTTGGACGAGGGGAACTTTGTTTTAGAGGGAAGCGATAAAAAACCGTACTGGCAGTGTTTAGAAGATTATGTAGTCGATGGGCAGCACGGCACTAACGTATGGGTTTCTTCAAAATCAGGACAATATAACCCTCATGGAGTAAAGGCGGTCGAAGCCAAAGTAATCAATGAAGAAACCCAGTGGGACGAAAAGCCTGAGGTCATTAAGACTTTCAAGATCAACACAGTGGCATCAGGGATAGAGTCATTGGCGCTTTATGTTGACAATAAGCAGGTATCATTGGAAAATCCAGTTACCGTTGCAGGCAATGAGGCCAAAATGGTTGAAGTACGCGGACGTAAAGCGGGTGAAAGCAAGTACGCTGTATTGCCAAAGCAAAGCTATAGAGGAAGCAGCAGTGAAGGATTTGCTGCTATTTCCTGGGATGGAACATTTGTGTTTGATAAACCGGGAACTTCAGACTTTAGCATTGAAATGATTGATAACACGGCTGTAAACGCAAGCTTTCGCGCTACTTCGGAAAAAGTCGGAGTTGAGCGCATGGAAGTCGAGGTGCCGGAAGTATGGGATATTGATGCATGGAATGGCCTTGGCGGCTATTATGTTGGCATTACGGATTATAAAATAAAAGTCTATCCCGAAAATGCCTCTAATAAAGAGGTTGAATGGAAAGCACTCAATCCAGAGGTTGCTGAGTACATGGTAATGTTTGCCAATGGCATTGTTCCTAAAAAAGCGGGAACAGCAGCTTTTGAAGTAACCAGCAAGGATAATCCAAGCTTAAAGCAGACGGTTAGTGTAGATTTCCGCTACAAGACACCGCTGAAATCTGCATCCATGGATAAAATCATTGAAATTGAACAATATCAAAGCCTGAAACTTAATTTAAACTGCAATCCGGAAAACGCTACCGAACAGCGTTTTGACTGGTCCTATGATAAACCGGGAATTGTAGAAATAAAAGAGAGTGTAGAGCAGGTGGGGGATGATTGGAGAAATTACAGAGCCATTCATACTTTAACCGCTAAGAAAACCGGCACAGTTACAGTTACCGGCACACCCTGGGACACCACAGGCGGCGCTAAGCCTATTACCTTTACAGTTAATGTAAAAGAAGAAGGCTCTGGCGGAACCGTCGACTATGCCAAAATGGCAAAAGATGACCTGCTTCACGGACAGCAATACCTTGAAGGTGACAGCGTCAGTAAAAGTACTTATGGCGACGAATGGAGCATCTTTACCACATTGCGCTCTGGCGGAACCATAACACAGGAAGATAAGGATAATTATCTCGCAGCCATTGAAGAAAAGGCCGCTTCCGGCTTTTTCGATAAAGCAGCGCCCACCGACCGCGCCCGGGTGGTTTTAACCTTAGGCGTCATGGGAAAAGACCCGGCCAATGTCGGCGGCGTCAACCTGATTGAAAAAACCTATAATGACACAAGCCTGGCCACCCAGTCCTCCAACCAGATCAGCTGGTCGCTCATTGCACTGGACAGCCAGAAATACGAAACACCCGAAGGAGCGCTCTGGAACCGTGATGCGATCATCAGCGAGCTGCTTACATTCCAGAAAGAAACTGGCGGCTTTGGCCTCAGCAAGGAAGGCACTGGCGACAGCGTCGATATGACCGCCATGGTCCTCCAGGCATTAGCTCCATATAAAAATGAAGACCATCCAGCAGTTCAGACGGCTTTTGAAAAAGGACTCGCCTACATCAGAGCAAAGATGACCTCGAACTGTGGCTTTGTTGAAGGAGGATCCGAAAACGGCTGTACCGGTGCGCAGGTCCTAACCCTGCTGTCCGTTGCAAAAGTAGATCCGCTGAGCGAAGCCAACGGCTTTACCTTAGGAAAGAAAAATCTGATCACCAATCTTGATAGCTTTAAGCTGGAAAGCGGCGGATTTAAAACCTATGCTGCCAATAAGGACGAACCAGACAACGTGAAGCTTATGTCCTCACAGCAGATCACCTACGCGCTTGAAGCCTATGACCGGTTCGTAAACAATGAAAGCAGTTTGTACGATTTAACCGATGTTGGAAATGAGGGCCCGGTGGACCCGCCGGTTGATCCCGACAAAGAAAAAGACCAAGCAGCCGCAAAGGCTGTGACTGACCAGATTTTAGCCATTGGCGAAATCACCAGTTACGAGCAAAAAGCAACTGTGGACGCGGCCCGTCAGGCTTATAATAAGCTGACAAGAGCTCAGAAAGCATACGTTACTGAAGAAACCCTAAAAGTATTAACCGATGCTGAAGACGCCATTAAAGCACTGGCGCCTTTGAAGGGCACAGTAAACTTTGATGTGGAACGATTTACCATCGGCCAGGGCTTTTACAAGGAGCCTGTACAGGTACCATTCTATGAAGGTGAGACCGGCACAGAGATCATCAAACGCGTCGTTGGCGAAGAAAACTTTGTGGGTCAGGATAGCTATCTCGAAGCGATCAAAGGCGCCGATGCCGGCAGCGATAAGGTGCGGATACCTGCCTATATTGTCCAGAAGCTGAACGGCGCAGATACCGAAGCCGCCAGAGCGTTTGGGAACGACTATGCGGACAGCGCACTCGGCCAGTTCTCATACAGCCAGGAAAGCGGCTGGATGTACTATGTCAACAACGTGGAAATGCCCTATGGCATCAATGCCTATCAGCCAAAAGATGGCGATACCATGCGACTAATGTTTACATACTGCGGATATGGAAAAGACCTGAGCGGCAAGGACTACGGCAGCAGTGAACCGATCGTTAAAATCGCCGACAAAGATCGCCTTATCGCAGCTGCCGCTGCGGTGAACGCACCACAGACAATGGCAGCAAATACAGACAGCGCGGACAGCGAAGCCGTTAAACTGGCATACGACCGTGCGCTCAAAGCCATTGAGAACATGACCCTCAGCCAGGAAGCGACCGACAAGGCAGAAAAGGATCTGAAGGCAGCAATGGCTGGAGATAGCAGTTGGATAGAAAGCGTCAAGGCAGTTGAAGCCTTAGAACAATCTGCTGAGCAGTTTGCAGACTATGAAGCCCTCCGACTGAAGGATAAAGAAAATGTTGAAAAGCTTATTCAAGATTACGAAGCCTTATCGGCAGAAGAAAAGCAATCTGTTTTAAATATGGCTTATCTGGAAGCTGCAAAGATGCAACTGGAAGCCCTCGAAAACGCAGAAAACACCATGAATGAGCAGGTTGAGGCAGTAAAGAAAGCATTGACAGGCAACTACACCCAAGACAGCGGCAAAGCAGTCAAAATCATATTAGACCAGGCAGAAGCGCTGGATACCCAAACCGCTGACGCAGAAGCCATGAAGCAGATGGCTGAAAAGCTGAGCGACAGCCTGAAAATCCTGGTTCCGGCAGCCGATAAAACCAGATTGGCAGAAAGCCTTGAAAAAGCAGAAGCCGTGACTGGCAGCTACACCCAGGAAACCTGGCAGCCCTTCCTAAAAGCCCGTGAAACAGCTAGAGAGCTGATGAAAAACAACAACCTGAAGGCTGAGGAGCAAAATGTGGTAGAAACAGCCAGAACAGAGCTTGATCGTACCATGAAAGCCCTTGTGGCCGCCGGCGATAAAACCGATTTAAGCCATATGATCGCAGAAGCCGAGCAGATTAACACCAGCCAGTACACCAAAGCCAGTGTGGAAGCTTTTAAAAAAGCACTGGAAGCGGCAAAGGCAGTGTACAATGATCCTAATGCGACTGAAGCACAGATCAGCGAAACAATGACCGCTTTAAAAAATGCGAAATTAGCGCTGGTACTACAGAGTAAGGGTGAAGATCCCAAAAAGGCCGATGGCGAACAGGCAAAGAAAAACGCCGAAGCAGCCGGTAAAAATGTGAGTACAGGGATATTAAAAGACGACATGAGCAGCGCGTTTACCTGCGCGGCCCTGCTGGCAATGATCAGTCTGGCGGGTATTGCAGCAACTCGCAAGCCAAAAGAACAATAGAATAAAATAATTCGATTTTAAAACAGATACTGTTTAAATACGGTATCTGTTTTTTTATTAATTTATGCTTGCGTTAACTAAAAGAGCATGGTAAAATAAAAATAGAATAATTTAATGAAATTGTTTGAGGGAAATCGGGTGAGAATCCTGAACAGTCGCGCTACCGTGTGTCAGCTTGAATGACGAGTCGGGTTCTGATAACAAGATAAAAAGATAAATGTTCTACAGCGAGTTAGAGCTTCTGCTTTACACTTTAATGGTGTAAACGGGAGCTCTTTTTGTTTTTAATTGGCGAAGAAAAAATGGGTAGAAGGAGAGATGTAAGATGTCGGCAATGAGGAGAAAAAATGATGAGGGAATTGTAAGCTCTGTGAATGACAGAACTTTCAGTGGAAAGCTTGAAGATATTAAAAAAGATATCATTATTGATGAGTTTGGGAAAAAAAGGATTTGTCATACTTTTGTCATAAAATCTGTATTTTCCATTAAAAGCTATATTTATAAAGGGCCAGTGAGCATAAATTTATTAGATTATTTTGAAATTGGAGAAAAGGTAATACATCACGCGGGATATGCCGTTCCTACAAAGAAAAACCGGTCGCCCGGAACGCCGAGAATATGTATTGAGTGCTGTGAGATTATTCCAAGTGGAAATAGCAGCTGTCCTTTTTGCGGAAAAGGAATTGCAAGATAAAAGTAACCGGGAAAGCACACCCATACTCATTTTCACACAACAAAGAAGGCGCTGCTCTGGCAGTGCTTTCTTTGGATTCAAATTTTTTACTTGAAATTTAAAAACTCAGCAAGAATGGAATAGTAAACTTCTCTGAGTAATGCTATACTATAACAACCAGGCCATATCAAACATTCGTTAATGTTGTCGTATACCATCTGTTCCGTCACTTCGACGACAGCAATAATGCCCTAAAAGCATCCGGAAAAAGGTCCTTGATTTTAAAAAGCCCGTAAGGGGCAGGTATGCGGATTTTGTGAGAAATGGGTAGAAGAGGGAGTTTTTGACAATATCAAGGACAAAGTGTGATGCATGAACTAAATATCATCAATTTAAGACTAAATAATACTATTATAGCGTTTTGAATTATTTTTAAATATATTCTGAGAGAAGAGTGTGTGTTTTGATTTTGAATAGTAAAATAACTTTAAAGAATATTGAAATTTTACTTTAATTGTGCTAATATTTATATAACCAAAATGTTAATACGGAAGAATGTCGCAGACAGACTGCTCCACCGCAACTGTGAAAGTCAGATACGTGTTTTGGTAGTTTCGTGTGGAAGCCATTGGGATGCAAGATTATTGCAGAGCCTCCACCAAAATCCGGTGAAGGTTCTTTTTTATAGAAGAAAGCCATCGGAGATGTCAGCTACGGATCGTGATGAAATGATGGTAAATGAGAATTATCAGGAGGTAACCATGGATTTTTACAAAGTAGTAACAGCCAATGACCGAAGGACATTTGAAAAGCAGCTTAATGAAGCCCATAAAGAGGGGTACAAGATTAACAAGGACGGTATTCAGGTAAACACAAACGGTGTCGGGCTTAATCTGATTTACACAGCAGTTTTGTGCAGAAGCTAAGACCGAATAAACGTTGTTGTTATGGAGTAAAATTAGAAGGTTGCCCGTTAACGGACTTGACAAATGTCGGTGAAACGGATATGATAAATCTAATTAAATATGAATTTATCCTGTGTAATGGGAAAAGGGTGAGAAGCCCTTGCTGTAATCGCAGCTGTAATGCAAAATGCCGCTCCGTCACCACTGTCTGAAGGACGGGAAGGGGAGAAGGATGATATTGCAAAGCCAGAAGACCGACTCAGAGATACGTTCTTATAAGCTCCGATTTAGAGTAATAAGACAAAACCATATGCATCTGATGCTGTTTTAGCCTTCTCTTGATCTGAGAAGGCTTTTTTGTATGGTTAACAGGAGCAGGAAAGGAGAAATATGACCAAGTATGATCTATTGTTAGAACTGCAAAAAGAGGCGGAAATCTTTGAATTGGATGTTTTAAGACAGCAGCGTGAAGAGATCCAAAAGGCAAATTTTGGGCCGGGCACCCTTGCCCAACAGTCCCTGCTCAATACTATTTACGATGTTACTGCTCTCATCAGCTTAAAAACGGCAACAAAAAGAGATGTTGGTGAAGAACGGATCAAAGAAGACCGATTAAAAAGTTTTGAGGTATTCATCAATCAATACCTGAATCAATATGCCATCGGCGGCGCAATGCAGAAGAACATGATCCGCCTGGCCTGTACCTAATTAGCCTTTATTGAGGAAAAGCCCCTTCATTCTGTAGGTACTACCTTTAATGGAAAATATTTAGAACAGCGCTTTGATCAGTACTATTGTCCCCAGAAAGCCACAGAGCTCCGGGATCCGGGTACTCTGTGCCATTTCTGTGTAGCCCATTGCATGGAGATGGAGTCCCCAAATGAAACAGCAGAGCTTACAGGCATTTATCTGCTGACGAGGTAAGCATGAACGGCTTAAATACAACGACCACAAATGATAAAAGCCATATCATCGGCCATCCCGCAATATTTGCCCATCCATCCCCAAGAGAGATGGGGGTTAAGGAGTGTGCCTTCACTATTCCAAACGAGCTCACTTTTTCAGAAGATACCCGCATACTTTGCAAAAACAACAGCTGCGGCCTTTTTGATAAAACCTGGGCATGTCCTCCGGCTGTGGGAAGCTATGAAAGGTGTGTTGCAAAATGCCTTTCATACAGCAATGTGCTCATTTTTTCAACAGCAACCGATCTAAAGGGCCGTCATAACCCTAAAGGCTGGTATGAAGCCAGAGTTAACCACGAGGCCATCACTGCGAGGGTAGCACAGCTTTTCCGCGCCCAGCGGCCTGATTGCCTGGTGCTTTCCACCGAGGGCTGCCTTGTGTGCGACAAATGCACCTACCCCGACAAGCCCTGCCCACACCCGGATAAGCTGTACCCCTCGGTCGAAAGCTATGGCATCGTGGTGATGGATATTGTGAGCAAAACCGGCCTCAAATATACGCATGGCAAGGAAAGCCTCACATACTTTAGTTTCATACTATTTTAAAGAAAAACCGAAGAGCCCCTTTCAGAGAGTGTGGTAGAGAACCAAGTTTTTCAAAATGTAGAAAACTGGAAATGTTGTGAAAACGAATGATCCATGTTAAAATAAAAATTATAAATAAAGAGTAAAGCTTAATTTGAGGAAAACGGTTAGAATCCGTTACAGCCCCCGCTACTGTAAATGCAAATAAAGTTCTCGTGTACCACTGTCAGAAATGTTGATAGGAAGGGAGAATGGAGAAGGAAGCATGAGTCTGGATACTCAGGGAAAGGTCTGCACTTCGGTGGGAGGTGGAGGAATATTGAATGTTATTGTGATATCATCAATCCGACCTTCTTTTTTGAAGGATCGGATTTTTTGTTTTTACAGGCTTTGCTTAAGTGTGTTTGATAACCTTAAGGAGAACATGATGAAGAAGAAATTAAAGTCCTATGTAATGCCCGTATCGATCATTGGGTGTATTTTACTGATGTATCTCTTCACCATTATCGGGATAACCGCCATACCCTTTGGGAACGCTAACCGTATTTTACTGCACTTTTGAGCGGGATTGCTGTTGGTCAATCCCTCAGCGCTTCTATGTCTTTGCTGATGATTTTCAATCTACAAAGCATGAATCAGATTATGTAGTCCGCATGCTTACAGGTCCTAAGCATCATATTCTTGTACCCTTTTCATTGGTTTTGGGCGGCACCTTTCTCATTCTTTGCGATACTCTGGCCCGCACAGTATCCTCTCAGGAAATTCCAGTGGGTATTATCACAGCGGCTTTTGGGGGACCATTTTTTATCTACCTTCTGCGCAAATCTAAAAAGGGAAGTGCGTGAAAATGAAAGATACTGCTATTTTAAAATTTGATAATGTGCATACGGGTTATTCTGGCCAGAGCCATTGCCCAGGAGCCGGATATTCTGCTCTTGGATGAGCCTACCTCCGCGCTCGATATTCATCATCAGATCGAGGTTATGGAGCTGATCAAGGAATTGAATACTGAAAAGGGGATGACAGTAGTGGCAGTGCTCCACGACCTTAACCTGGCAGCCCGGTTTTGTGAGCGGCTGATCATGATTCAGGGCGGTGTGGTTGTGGCAGATGGCACGCCGGCAGAGGTCATTGTACAGGAGAATCTCAAAAAGCTTTATGCCATGAAAATGTTTATATGGAACAACCGGATTTTTGAAAAACCAGAGGTTATTCCGGTTCGTGTGCTGAAATCACATCAGACAAAAAATCCCCTCCATATCCATGTGATCTGCGGAGGTAATTCGGCGTCGCGTATTATTGAGGAACTGGACGATGAAGGCCATTATATAACCGCTGGGGTTTTAAATGAAGGAAGCGACGATTGGTTCGTCTGCAAAGCGTTGAATCTAAAAATGGTGGAGGAAAGACCATTTACTACCATCTCAATGGAAAGACAGCAGGAAAATATGAAAATGATGAAGGACGCGGATATTATATTGATTGCGGATGTCCCTTTCGGGCATGGCAACATCAACACTTTGATGGGGATTGAAGATCTTAAAGGTGCAGTCTATCTTCATACAAGTTGTCTGAGCCGTGATTTTACAGCGGGGATGCTGAAGAAATGCCTGGATAGAATTGCGCTGCAAAAGAAAATTATCGATATTGGAGACTATGATGAGCTTTTAGAAATGCTCAAGAGGAATGAAGATCAAAACCAGTTATCTGATTAAAAAGGAGAAAAAATGAAAGAAATCGCCATTTACGGTAAGGGAGGAATCGGGAAATCAACCATTTCAGCCAATTTATCCGCAGCCATGGCTGAGAGCGGGAAAAAGATCCTCCAGGTAGGCTGTGACCCAAAGCATGATTCCACAAGGCTTCTGCTCCATTGTCAGGAAATGACAACGGTACTGGATTACTTAAAGATAACGGCGCCGGATAAATGCTGCCTTGAGGATGTGGTATACGAAGGGCTCTATGGCATACACTGCGTGGAGGCTGGAGGACCAGAGCCAGGAGTGGGCTGTGCCGGCCGCGGCATTTTAACGACCTTTGAACTTCTTGACCGTCTGGGAATCCGGGAAAGATCCTATGACCGGATACTGTACGATGTGTTGGGTGATGTGGTCTGCGGCGGCTTTGCGGTTCCTATGCGCAGGGAATATGCGGATCAGGTGTACATCGTGACCTCTGGGGAATATATGTCTATCTACGCCGCTAATAATATTTTAAGGGGACTGAAGAATTACGATTACGAGAAATACAGAGCCGGAGGGATTATTTTTAATGCCAGAAATATCGGAGAGGAGTCCGAGAGGGTTCGGCGTTTTGCGGAAGCGGTAGGCCTGCCCATTGTGGCAGAACTTCCAAGGAGTGATCTTTTTGCAAAAAGTGAAAGAGCTGGCGGCTGTCTGATGGAGCAGTATCCAGAATCCGAACCAGCGGAGCTTTTTAGAAAGCTGTCAGAAGTGCTTTTAAACCAGAAGGATTTTTATTCCGCAAGTCCTCTGGAGGATGACGTGCTTGAGTGTGTGGTGTTGGAGAAGAAACTGCTTGAAAAGCCCCGGGAGATTAAAAAGGCTGTTTTTGAGGAGCACTCCAGTGATCAGCCAAAGCAGTTTTTTTCCAAGAATCTGATTTCGAGGGAACCTCTGCATGGCTGCGCTTTCAGTGGAGCCATGGGTATTGCGGTTATGGTGGAGGATGCTGTATGCCTGGCCCATGGCCCTAAAAGCTGTGCTCATATTACCTATCAGAGTATTTCTTCCATTGGGCGTAAAACCCTTTTGGAACGTGGCATCGTTCTGCCGATGCAGGTGGCGCCGCCGATAGTATCATCTGAGATGAGCGAGGGCATCATGGTTTTTGGCGGTTTGGAGGAGCTTAAAGATAAAATTGGGATTTTGAAAAAAGATAAGCCTAAAATCATCTTTGTTCTCACCACTTGTCCCAGCGGTATCATCGGTGAGGACGTAGATATGGTCAAATCTCTCGAGGATGAGTATACGCGAATCATTCCCATAAAAACCGATGGAAACCTTACAGGGGACTATCTCCAGGGGATTATCGAAGCTTATGTGAGTATTGGCCGAAATTTGATTGATCCTTCTGTGAAAAAGGAGGCGGATACCGTAAACCTTATTGCTGAAAAAATGGTGGCTTATGTAACGCCGGAAAATTACCAAAGCATTAAAACCCTGCTAGACGCTCTGGGTATTGGCATTAACAGCCGTTTTCTTTATGAAACCAGGGCAGAGGATATACAAAACCTTATGAAGGGCAGTCTCAATCTGTTGGCTTATGAGGACTATATGGGAAGGACAATCCGGGATTTTTTGACGGATGAATACAAGGTAAAATTTTTGGATGTGCCTTTTCCAGTGGGGATGGAGGAAACAGCAGAGTGGCTGCGTAAGGTTGGGGCTTTCTTTGGAAAGGAATGGATGACACCAGGAATCATCAGCCAATATGAAGAGCAGTATCAACAGGAGATTGCAATGCTGAAGCCATTTTTAAAGGGGAAAAAGCTTATGGTGGTCACTTACAACCATAATATTGAGTGGATTCTTAAAACGGCGGTGGATCTGGAAATGAATATTCAAAAGGTAGGTGTTCTGGACTTTTCCCAGGATAATACCTTTAAAACACGCTACGAAGAACAGGTTGATGAGCTGACCTTGAGCTATGATCAGGAAATGCGCAGAAAGGATATTGAGCGGCTGAAGCCAGATCTGCTGCTGGCCAACTACATATCCACAGAGCTGGACGGCGCCGTCAATACGGATACTATCCCACTTTGTCCAGAGGTTGGTTTTATGAGCGGCATTAAAATGGCACGGCGGTGGGGGGATATTTTTAAGCTCAATCTGAAGGAAGGATGGAAAAAGGATGAAGACTTGTACCGGAAATATTTTGCCTGACAGCTTAACAGGAGCCATTTTTGCCATTGAGGGTATCCGCGATGCCTGTGTCATTCTCAATGGCCCTACAGGCTGCAAATTTTACCACAGCGCCATTTCGGATGAGCAGTTTGTTCGGTCTCTTTCCTTTGATCCCTTGTCCTTTTCAGAGCAGTTTTACTTTGGTCAGCCAAGGGTTCCAACAACCTATCTGGATGGGCAGGATTATATCTACGGGAGCGGTGACAAGTTGGCGGCTGTTCTGAAAGCGGTGCTGCAAAAGGATTATAAGCTTATTGCAGTCATCAATTCACCAGGAGCAGCCCTTATCGGAGATGATCTGGAACTGATTCTGAGCCAGTCCGTAGAGGATATTCCTTGTTTTGGTATCGAAAACTGCGGCTATTCCGGTACCTTTGGCGAGGGCTACGGAAACGCCCTCAAAAAAGCCCTCGAAAGCCTTGGTCTCAGTGCTGGTGAAAAAAGGGAAAACAGCGTCAACCTTTTGGGCCTGTGTCTTCAGCAAAAGTATTTCGACCAAAATATTGCAGAGATAAAACGGCTGCTGGGCCTTTGCGGCATTGAGGTTATCGGCACGCCTGGAGCCCTTGACGGGGTAGAAACACTGAGGGAGATGCCCCAGGCGGCTCTGAATGTGGTGGTCTATCCAGAGTATGGTTTACACACAGCGGAGTACCTTAAAACGACCCTTTCCACAGAGTATATCATACCGGAAGCGGGGCCGCCCATCGGTTTTGATGCCACAGAGGCTTTTGTGACAGAGATTTGCAGATACTTTGGTCTGAGCCCAGAGCCTGCATTGGAAAAATGCCAGAAGGCAAGGGCACGCAGCTATCTTTTTCTAGCGCGTTATGCGTCCCTGTTGGGGCTGCCCAAGGGAGCGGTGTTTTCTGTAAAGGCTGAGGCGTCAACAGCTTACGCACTGGTAAAATGGCTCACAGAATATCTGGCCATGGTTCCGGCCGCTGTCGAACTGCTGGACGACAGGGATAAGGATTTTGAAGCAAAGCTGGAGGCACATCTGGCCCAGATGGGTCAGATGGAAGTTTTGGGAAGAAATGCCCATTCCACTCCGACACAAATGGTCTTTGCCGATGGCAGCACCATTGCCCAGCTCAGACTTCAGGAATGCTCTTGCTGCGGCATGGAGATCGGTCTTCCAAGCCTGGGGTATCTGGATATTGTGGAAAAATCCCTGTTCGGAGAAAAGGGAGCCTTGTTTATTTTAGAAAACATTATGAACGGATTAAGGTATGCCGATTAATATAAGCAAAATGATGTGGATTATTAAAGGGGGTAAACAATGAAAACTTTAATCAATATGACAGCCTTTGATCATGATATGGACCGCTTTACAGATAGAGAGGATTTAAGGCGGTTTTATAAAAAAAGAGGGCTTGATGGCCTGGAGCTCCAGGTTATCTGGAATCAAGAGCTGCCGGAGAAAGTGCCCGTCGAAGATGTGGTTGGTGTACATCTGAGAATGTTTCCTTACTGGTTGGATTTTTGGAAAGAGGACGAGGCAGCCCTGTTATCTGAATTCGACAAGCCGGAAAACTGGGAATTGTACTACGAAGGAAAAGAACCCTCCTGTATTTTAAAACGGCTTCAGGCAGAGCTGAATATTGCCGAAGCACTTGGAGCTGAGTACGTGGTATTTCATGTCTCCGACTGCCGGTTTACAGAAACCTACAGCGGTCAATGCCATTACAGCGATGAAGAGGTTATCGATGCCTCCTGCGAGGTCATCAATACACTGCTTGACGGCAGAGACTACAGCTTTAAGTTTCTGGTAGAAAACCTGTGGTGGCCAGGACTGACCTTTACCAGACCAGAAATGACAAAGCGCCTTATGGAGGGGATCCACAGTTCTAAAAAAGGAATTATGCTGGACACCGGTCATCTGCTTCATACCAATACCGGCCTGCGGACAGA
>ERZ781275.1426-NODE-1426-length-15858-cov-3.303550_pt1 | contig 15858 bp, 20 predicted proteins | sample MGYA00375853_ERZ781275 | MGnify/ENA primary metagenome ERZ781275 (study PRJEB29790, sample SAMN03653691) | human gut metagenome | host: Homo sapiens | place: USA: Dallas, Texas | collected 2012-07-23 | study: EMG produced TPA metagenomics assembly of the Gut...
TATAAAAAGATAATTAGAAATTTATACTTTGTTTATTACTAAAAAGGCGTATTACACACCTTTTTGTCTTCTTTTGCTCTTTTTTGTATCGGTTAATGCATAAACGTCGTCCGCCTGCGCCGCAACCACGGGTGAATGTGTGACAAGAATGATACATTTCTCTTCCTCATATGCAAGATTCTTGAAGATATCCATGATTTCATCCTGTGTATCCTCATCCAGATTTCCAGTCGGTTCATCCGCCAACAGGATTGCGGGATCATAGGATAGTGCACGGGCGATGGCAACACGCTGCTGCTGCCCGCCGGAAAGCTTTAAGATACGGCGTTGGGCCTCAGCCTCACAAAGCCCCACCTTTTCAAGCAGCTTCATTGCATATGCGCGGTTATTGTCCTTTTTCACACCGGCGATATCCATGGAAAGCAGTACATTTTCAACGGCACTCAGATGCATCAGCAGGTTAAAGCTTTGAAAAACCACACCCACATAGCGACTCCTGTATACATACTGATCCACCTCACTGACATCCTTCCCATTATAAAGAATCCTTCCCTCTGTCGGTTTTGTAAGCTGTGATAGCAGTGACAGCAAGGTTGTTTTGCCTGCGCCGGAGCGCCCGGTGATAGCATAGATTCTGCCGCCTTCAAAGCGGGTATTCACATGACTGAGCACTGCATCCCTTCCATTATAGCTATAGCCGATATCCTGTAATTCCAGCTGCATAATTCTTCCTCCTATTCTCTGTTTGATAATATCTTCAGTGGTTCATAGCGCAGAATATGCAAGACTGCAATACCGGAGGACAATAGTGTCAGTAAAATTGCAATACCGCCCAGCTCCAGCAAAACCCTTCCGTTGGCAGCACTGCTGATTTCCTCGATATAGGAAACATTCTGTCTGACCGTGTCCTTGCCCCTATCCAGAAGCTCCATTTGTGGACCGCCATTCTTCGAAAAGCCAGTATCCTGATCAGCAGTTTGCACGGCTTGTGTTTTCAGCAGTGTATTGGTCAGCGATACACTGCCCGCAGCACCGATGCCACAGCCCAGCAGGATAGCCAGCAATGTTACCACGAAGATTTCACAAACGAATTGCAGGGCAATCCTGCGCTTGTTCATGCCGATCGCCGCCAATACGCCGATTTCATATTTCCGCTCCCGTATGTGATAGATATTGAGCACAACGAGAATCACACCTCCGACCAGCAATACGACTGCAAGAAAATAGCCGGCATACGTGCTCAGATTTTCCAATGGGGCAAGGCTTTGTTCATAGGCCGCCACATCACTGGAGGAAACGGTCTACGTATCACTTAGCCCCAGCTTTCGTGCCTGTGCTTCAAATTTGTCATATGCTGCAACATTCTCAAATACATAGGTACCTAGCAGCTGTGCCCGAAGGGCAGTATCCGCATCCGCAGCTGCACTCTTGTCAACGAGCGAATGCAAAGCCGCATAGGACATATAGACCTGATTGGCAGGATCCATCATATTCATTCCCATAAAGGAATCCGTGATTTCTGTAGAGGTATAGATACCGACAACCTCGATGCTATATGTTTCCTTTTCATTCGAGGGATTGGTAAAGGTGATCGTATCTCCAACAGAGAGATCATTCAGAGTAGCAAGCTCCTGATGGATGATACAGGTAAGCGCATCATCACCATCCGTAAAGCCGGCTCCCTCACGCAGCTCAGCACTTCCATCTGCGAAGGCAGTCATCGCCGCTTTGCTGCTGTAGCCGGTAACCGTGAAATCACCCTGATTTTGCATACCGCCCATCCCTTTGCCAAAGGATGGCTGACTGCCTTCTTTAGCTGCATCTGTCGAAGATGCATTCGAGGCAGTAGAAACCGCTTCTATGGAGGATGCATTCAGGGAAACACTTTCCGTATAATAGAAATCCTGAACGGATTCCGCCTTTGCATAGGTTTTTAGTTCCTCCAGTGACAGCTCCTTCATCGCGGATAGCTTGTCTTTCATACGACTGCCATCCGATTCCTCATTTCCCTCTGTATTCTGCCGCATATCCTCCATCATGGATTGTCGGTCCACACGGATGGAAGCAGTGATATTCAGATTGGATAACCCGCTTTCCCGTTCCCTGTCAGCTGCCTCCTGAATGGATAATGCGAGACATGCGGACAGACCGATCACAAAGGCAATGCAGCCTATCAGTATATTTCTGCCCTTTGCCCTGGTTATATTCCGCAATGCATTTTTAACAATGTACATGGGTATTCTCCTTTCACAGCTACAGTATACAGAAAGTATGTGATAATGCTGTGAACAGCTCATGAAGAGCAAAAGAAAACACCCTCGGGTGTTTTTCAAGTTTCTCCTTACTGACGGTAAGTGATAATGCTGTGATAAAGCAAACGACAGAAAGCTCCTGAAGTTGATGACAGGAATTCATTCCTTCTTTCATAGCTGTCTATACATGGTTACTGATATGATTAAAATCCGTTAAATCTATTCAATCGGCCGCTGATAAAATTTTCCCTCGACGCTTTCCGTCTTTGTCACATTGACAAAGCTGGTCTGATCAATTTCCCGAATGCGGGTTACTAATCCCTTGACGTTTTGTGAATCCACAACGGTGTACAGCATAGTTCTCGGCCGCCCGTAATAGGTACCGATCCCCTCCAGACGCGTTACTCCGTGATGTGTGGAATTCTGAATTTCTTCAATCACGATATCCGGATTGCTCGTTACGATAAAAAGCGTCATGCGCTTGTAGCGGGTATGCACAAAATTGATTACCTGTGTGGAACAGAACTGAAAGATAATGGAATACAGGGCAGCATTCCATCCAAACAGATAGCCGGCAGCCACCAGCATAACAGCATTCATCGCAAGGATGTAATTCCAGGCTGATTGGTTTTCTGTGAAATCCACATAGCGATAAAATCCGTTCCGCCACTGCTGGCATTTCCGCGCAAGGCGATTCCCAAAGCAACTCCCTGCAAAATACCACCGAAAATGGTAATCAGCAGAATATCCTCTGTGATATTGGTAACAGGCAGGATTTCAACAAACACACCGGTTAAAACGATCATCACACAGGAATACAAGGTAAATTTCTTTCCTACGGTTTTATAGCCGATGTAGGCCGGTATGGCATTCAATGCAAAGTTTACGGCAGAATACGGCACCTGCATATCCATGTATTTTTCAGCAAAACGCTGAATGAATACCGTCAGTCCGGTAAAGCCGCCTGGAAACAAGCCTCCGGCATTGATGAAGGTATTGATATTGATGGCGCAGAGAAGTGATCCGATGATAACACAGCCTACCGTAATCAAATCTCTGACACTTGGTTTTAATCTCATTCTTCTACTCCCTTTTTCCTCTGGTCATGCATAATTATACTATCTTTTTTTCTACATGCAACTGTTTTACGGATGATACCCATTTACTTTTTCCTATGTAAATTTTCATCTTCCCATAGCAGACCTTACACGATTTCCCGCAAGCACTTACAGCTGTTTTTTAGCTGAACCGATACTATTGTGCTCTTCGTATTCATACAATGCATATGGAAGGAGAGTTGTTATGAAACAATTTTTAGCCGTAGCTGCCCTGCAAGAGGCAGCCGGAAAGCATTGCGGTATCCGTGAGGATGCCCGAATATATACAGAGGGCTTCCAGAGCGTACAGCATGAAAATATGGAATTTTCTGTTTTGTTTGATGGTGAGCTGTATCAGCTTGAGGAATTGCACGAGGAATTGCAGGCGGCTGATTTTCCAAAGCCTTCCTGTATGGAGGAAACCGTACTGTTTGCCTATCTTCTCTGGGGCGAGAACGCGATGAAGCATATGGAGGGTGCATATTCCTTTATCATACGGAAGGGGGATTCCCTTTTCTGTGCCAAGGACCCGCTCGGTCTTCGTCCGATCTATTATCTGATCAGGGACAACCGTATCTGGATCAGCAGCCGCATTCAGCCCCTGCTGGATGCCTCAAATACTCCGGCAGTTCTGGATCGCAACGGTCTTTTGGAGCTGTTCGCCTTTGGTCCCAGCATCAGCGAGAATCAGACCCTGTACAAGGACGTCTTTGCGTTGCCGATGGGCTCCCTGCTTCGCATTTCTGCCGGTAAGCTGGAAATCAAAACATATTATAAGCTTTCTGCACGTCCGCATACGGATTCTTTACAGGAAACGATCCAAAAGGTGCATGACTTGATGAGTGCCTCCATCCATGCACAGGCATCCGGGGCACAGGCAAGCTTTTTATCCGGTGGGCTGGATTCCAGTCTGATTACCAGCGTTGCCGCTAAGCAGGATTCGCAATGGCGTACCTATTCTCTGGATTATGAAGGAAACAAGGAAAATTTTAAGGGAAATATGTATCAGGTTTCTCTGGATGCTTCCTTTATTCAGGATATGTGTGCGTTTTGTGCATGCGCACATACACCGCTTATGCTGTCCCAGCAAACGCTCTGCGATCTGCTGGAGGCTGCCATGGAGGCAAGAGAAGCTCCGGGTATGGCAGATGTGGATTCCAGCCTATTGTGGCTGTGTCAGCAGGTTGCAAAAAAGGAACAGGTCATATTGAGTGGAGAGTGCTCAGATGAGATTTTTGGCGGCTATCCGTGGTTTTACCGGGACGAGCTAAAGGATTTGGATACATTTCCATGGCTGCGCTCTACGAAAGAGAGAATCTCTTTGCTTCACCCTGATTTGCAATCTCTTCCTTATGAGGAATATATTGCAAAGCGCTATGCCCAAAGCATTCAGGATATCGAATATCTGGAAACGGACAGCGAGGAGGATCGCCGTGCTCGTATTCATACCGTTTTATGTCTGCACTGGTTCATGCAGACGCTGGTTACCCGTCAGGTCTGCATGGGGGATGCCGCTCATTTGAATATCCGTGCCCCGTTTGCCAATGTTAAGCTGCTGGAATATGTTTATAATATCCCATGGGATATGAAATTTTTGCAGCAGGAGGAAAAGGGTATTCTGCGAAAGGCGTTTGAAAATGAGCTGCCAGAAAGTGTTGCCCATCGGAAAAAGAACCCGTTTCCGAAGACACACAATCCCCGTTACGCCGAGCTGATCAGCAAACGTCTGCAGGAGCGTTATGATGATCCAGACAGTCCATTGCATCAGTTGTTTGATGATGTGAAATTAAAAGAGCTGATTGATACAAAGGGGGAAAGCTTTCAGCTGCCATGGTATGGCCAGCTGATGAGTGGTCCACAGCTGCTTGCCTATCTGTATCAGATTGACCGCTGGATCATCACGAAGCATATCACGATTGAAAAATAGGATGTATAAGAAAAGCGACAGAGCTATTCTGCCGCTTTTTCATTTTCCACCTCAGCATCCTCCATGACCTTCTGAAGCTCTACCAGCTGGCTTGTTCTCAGCATTTCCCGAATCTGCCGCAATTCCTTCAGACAGCTTTTCAGCAAATCAACAATGGAAGCAAGCAGAAGCAAGGCACTGATCACAGCGCAGTAAGCAAGTATATCCATCTTCATCCTCCCTTTCATATACACGCCTTTTGCATGATAAGACGCTTTTTCCTATAGCGATTCGTGTATGGTAAGAATGTCCTTTAATGCCTTTCTTTTGCTCAGTTGTTTCTTTTGACTGCCGTACCCAATAGCTATCACAAGCCGGATTCGTTTGTTATCCGGTATCTGAAGTAACTCTTTGATTTTCTTTTCTTGAAAGTATCCGATCATGCACGTATCCAAGCCAAGTTCAGCAGCCTGCAGGCACAGGTATGCGCACGCGATACCGATGTCCACCTGATGGTATTCCTGTTTCTTCATGCGATTCACAATACGCTCAGAAAGTACCGGCTTTTGTTCCTCAACAACGATGAAAGCAGCATGCTTTGTGAAGGACTGCGTCAGGGCTACCATGGCCGGGTCTTGGATGATGTGAAATTTCCAGGGCTGCGAGTTGCATGCGGATGGTGCCTGTCCCGCGGTTTCCACGCATGTTTTCAGCAGTGCTGAATCAATCGTGTGCTCTGTAAAGCTGCGGCAGCTGTATCTTGCAGTAATTGCTTCCTGTAGTTCCATAAGCTGTCTCCTTTTTCCATTTGAATGGATAAGTTTCTCTGCATTTGCGAAAGAAGCAGTCAATGATATATCCCGATATATCATTATTCCTGTATTCTATTTCTTCAAATTTAGCATATGGTGAAATTCAGCTTTTGTCAATCTATAGTTTACATATTTGTGATAAAACAAAGAAAGGAACCACTTCCTCTTTTCCAGCAATTCCACATTTCCTACTAAGCAGCACCTTCCTGTATGCATATTCGATGATCGTGTTTGTAACAAAGAAGCATTCAATTTCACAATCAATACAGGCAGCTTGTTACAGTTTGGTTCATCACCTGAATCGTATTATCAACCTCTACGCACATAGGTTATGAAGCAGTGCTATGGTACGATGACATATACTTCATAAAGCATCCTACTCCAGCATTTTCTATTTATAGCAGAAGCTCCAATAGGGACCATTCCCATACGCAGATAAAAAGAGGTAAAAAGAAGTCCGAACAAAACATATAGTCTATACAAGTTTTCAGATTGCTTAATCGTATGCTTAAATAATTTTTGATAATGCTTTTGTTGATATGTTTATTTAATTTCTCCATGTGAAATCAACTCATTATTTTTTATTCTCTCTGTCAATTCAACTATTTTCGTATGGATTAAGTGAATTGTTTTTGATAACTCAACATCGTTTTTTCCAGTAGGGTCATTCAATCCCCAATCCTCTCTATATTTGCATGGTATTGTAGGACACTTCACATTGCACCCCATTGTAATCACGATATCTACTTGTGGTATTTCTGATAACAGTTTGGAATAGTGTGTTTTTTCCATATCTATCTGGTACATTTCTTTCATTAAACGAGCTGCATCCTGATTGATTTGTGGCTTTGTTTCTGTTCCAGCAGAATAACTTTCAAAAATATTTGAAGAAAGATAATTTCCCAATGCTTCCGCAATTTGACTGCGACAGGAATTATGAACACAAACAAAAGCTACTTTCGGTTTCTTCATAAACAAATTCCCGACCTTTCGTTGTATTATTACTTTGTCAATAGTGCTTTCACTTCTTTCACTGTCAATACTTTTCCATAGGATATAACTTTGCCATTAAGCACTAGCGCAGGTGTAGATAATACTCCATAACTGGCAATTTCTGCAAAATCTGTAACATGTTCAATTTCGTAATCTAATCGAAGATCAGATATCGCTGTTCTAGTTGACTTTTCTAATTCAAAACATTTTGCACAGCCCGTCCCCAGTATTTTGATGCCTTGCTCTTGTTTCTTATTTTCTGCATTTTGCATTGTTTCTGATGTGCAATTGCCACCACAGCAGCATGATTTTGTTTCTTTTTTCTTTCTGAATAATTTCATTACATATTCGCTCCTTTCAAATAAATAGTGTACTAAAAGTATTAAAAAGATAACCTACAGCGATAATGCCCAATGTACAAATGGTGATAAATAAAGTCAATAATTTAGGCTTTACTGCCTTTTTCAACATAATTAAAGATGGTAAACTTAACGTTGTTACTGCCATCATAAAGGATAAAATTGTACCTAATTGTGCTCCCTTTGCAAGTAATGCCTCCGCAACTGGAATTGTTCCAAAAACATCAGCATACATAGGAACACCGATAAGAGTGGCCAAAATAACACCTAATGGGTTGTCACTTCCCAAAATCCTTTCAACCCATATTTCAGGTATCCAGTTATGAATAATAGCTCCGATACCAACACCAATCAGAATATATGGGAATACTTTTTTGAATGTTCCTACAACTTGTTCTTTTGCATAACGAACTCTATCCTTTTTGGTTAAGGTAGGAGAACTAATATCAACACTACCTGCATTTTTGACGAAATCCTCCACATATTTTTCCATGCGCAATTTTTCAATTAAAGTACCGCCAATCACAGCGATTATCAAACCAACAATCACATAAGCAAAGGCTACTTTAACCCCGAAAATACTCATTAGCAATACAAGACTTCCCAAATCAACCATAGGAGAAGAAATCAAAAAGGAAAAAGTTACGCCTAGTGGTAAACCTGCGCTTGTAAAACCTATAAATAACGGGATAGAAGAACATGAGCAAAATGGTGTAACCGTTCCTAGCAATGCGGATATGATATTTGCTCCGAAACCGTGAAAATGCCCTAAAATTTTCTTGCTTCTTTCAGGCGGAAAATAACTTTGAATATACGAAATTAAGAAAATTAGTAAACATAAAAGAATTGTGATTTTAATAACATCATATAAAAAGAATTGAACACTTCCACCTAAACGACTGTCCATGTCTAATCCCAACAGTGATAGTCCATTACCAATGAAGCCATTTAACCATTTCATACCAAGTAATTGGTCTTGAAAAAACAACCATATCGAACTCACTACTTTCACAAAATCCCCTCCTTTCAATAACATATCAATTTTTTTTTGATGTGTTAAAGTTTTATAAAAGCCACCTTTCGATGACCTCTATTTGCAACAACTTGATTGATTTTCCAGATTTGGTGTTGTTAATTCCGATAATCGTTTTGACGCATATTCACTGCCACTTTTACTAAGGCTGTAATGCGTCCATTTACCGTCTTGCCTTGCATTAACAATACCAGAGTCACAAAGTATTTTCATGTGATAAGATAAAGCTGACTGTCCTATGTGCATGTTCTCAATCAGAACACATGCACATTTTTCTCCACTCTTTAAGCAATCTAAAATAATTAGCCTCTTTGTATCACAAAAAGCCTTAAAGATCTTTGCGTCTTTGGAAAAATCCGTCATCGTTATCACCCTCACATCAATTTTATTTGATATGTATATCATAAATATAACAACGGAATTTGTCAATAGTCAAATCAACTTTTTTTGATATATCCTCTTAATTACCATACTCAGAAAAGAAAACCCCTGTTAAAAGCCTTAATATTATTGGTAGTTCTTCACACTCTTTCCTGGGCTTTTTGTTTACGGTTTGTTTCATTCAAGAGGAAATTAAAGTCCTTTGTTTGATTCTGGCTGGCAGTAAATGAATTTGTATGCTCATGCGTCCATAGATACTGCAAAATCAGTGATTCTGTGTCTAACTGCACAAAAGCATTTCCTATCATATCCGCCATGATCAACAGGGAAAATATGTAAAGATAGAAAAAACCGTGGAGCCAATAAAATAAGGCTTTTTGAACATTGAAGATAAATAAAGAGGTAGTCAAAAGGATATATATAATTTATAAAGGAAACAAAGTCCTATAAATACATTCTTCCTGAGCGGTAAAGAGCCATACGACTGGATATCCTCCCATATACATATCTGCATCCCTATTGCAGGATGCTTACCCTGTTTTTCTTCTTTTTCATTCTTTTTTGAGAATTATTCTGCAGTATTTTCCTTTTTATCCAGCTGCACCTCCTGAATCTCTTCAAAACGCTTCACGATCTTTCCAGCCGTGATCTGCAGCTGCCGCATATCCTGATAAGTACGTTCAAAATCACTGCCGACTGTCTGATAACGCTTGTGAAATCGTTCAAATTCCACCTGCAGATGCTTCAGCTCCTGCTGAATCTGTTCCACATGCTCATTGCGCTGCACGCCTAGATAAATAGCACGAATCGCCGTCAAATATGCCATCAGCGTTGTCGGAGACACCATATACACCTTTTCCTCATAGGAATACTGTACCACTTCATCACAGCTCGCATAAATATAAGAGAATACCGCTTCGGCAGGAAGAAACATGCAGGCGAACTCCGCTGTTTCCTGCGGCAGTATATACTTCGACGCGATGGAACGCACATGCTTTTTCACATCCTGCACAAACTGGGCATGCGCTTTTGCCTTCTCCTGCGCCGTATCCGCATGCATGAGGCGGTTATAGTTCTCCAAAGGAAATTTGGAATCAATACAGATCATACGTAGCGGTTCACTGGCGAACAGAACAGCATCAGCAATCGTTCCATTGCTCAGCTTATACTGCTTCTGATAGCGATGCTCATCCGTTCCCATCGCCGTTTCCAAAAGGCTGTATAATTCAATTTCACCAAAGATTCCTCTGGTCTTTTTGTCATTCAGAATATTTTGCAGCTGCAATATGGATGCGGATACCTCTTTGATGCTTTGCTGGCTTTCATCCAGCTTCCCCATCTGCTGCAGTACCTTGCCGAACACCTGCGTTGTGGTCTGATAGCCATGATGCAGATTTTCATTCAGAGTAAGCTCCAGATGGCTCATACGCTGTTCCACATTTTCATGCAGAGACTGCAGGTCTGTTTTCATCAGCTGGGAAATCTGCGTCTGCAGCATCATCAGCTGATTGTTCCACTGCTGCTGCATGGCGGCCATATCCTCACGCTGTGCACTCAGCTCCCGCAGCACACGTTCACTGTCCGCAGACTTTGCCGGACGCAGCTGCAGAAACAGAAAGATAAACAGCAGTACAACACACAAAATTAAAAATATCAATACGTAAAGTTCCATCGTAATCTCTCCTTGCGGATATCATTATACCATACATCCTCCTCAGGTATTCAGAAAAGACAAATAACGTTCACACAGGCGCAGGCTTCTGCGGATACAGCGGATATCGACTGTTAAAGACAATTCACTTTCATCATGAAACTGCACCACACAGCCCTTTTCAAGACGGTGCACCTCATCTACTGCACGGTAATTGATCCAGATACAATCGGGATTGCGAATTGCTTTTGTTGGAAATAATACGTCCCTGTACATCTCCGAAAGTAGAATCGGCACCTTTTGATGAATATCCAGATTGGCTGCTGCCGCTGTTCTTCTTCCCTCAAAGGTGGAGCCATGTCGCAGACACAGCCTTTGCAGGATCACAAGAACCGGTTCCTGCAGCCGCGCCTGCTGCTGATTCTCCTGTACCATCAAACAGCTTCTCTCATCGATTCTTTGCAAATAATATACCATTTCCCCGCCTCCCAAAGCATTCTCCTAACGTTATATCACAAAAATCAGAAAATGCTTAAAAAGTTATCAAATACGGGAGAAATCCATATAAAAAAAGGAACAGATTCACTCCGTTCCCATATGGTATCTCTTAGCAGCAGCCTCAGCCGGAGCATCCACTTTCCTGTGCTGCCATCTGCTGTTCATATACCAGTGTATCGATCACGATGCATTCGATTTCCACCTTGACATCCTTTGGCAGACGAGCCACCTGTACACAGCTTCTTGCCGGATACGGTTCCTCCAGATAGCTGCCATATACTTCATTCAGCTTGTCAAAGTCATTCAAATCACTGACAAAAATCGTTGTCTTAACGATATGCTTGTAATCAAGTCCCATGTCCGCAAGAACTGCCTTGATGTTTTTCATGACCTGGTGTGTCTGTTCCTCGATTGTCGTTCCTTCTACCTCTCCTGTTTCCGGATTCAAAGGAATCTGTCCGCTCAGGTACACAAAGTCCCCCAGCTTAACTGCCGGAGAATAAGGCCCCAGCGCCTTTGGTGCATTTGCAGGCTTTACTGCTTTTAAAAATACGTTCATAGTATCCTCCTAGTCTAAATCGTCATCCATTTGTGACAAGATCTGCATTTCGATTCTGGCTGCCATACCATCCTTGGTATCCAGAACCTTGATTTCAAAGTTTTCAAATTCTATTTCACGGCCTTTGCGGACCTTGCGATGGTTATTCAGCTCAAAGATCCAGGCTGCAAAGGTTCTCGCCTTTGTTTTCGGCGCATCCTGATCTTCTACATATGTATCGAAGAAATCGACAAGCGACACATTCCCGTCAATCGTAAAGGTATGATGTCCGATTTCAACGACATGATTGGGAAGAGGATCATATTCATCATAGATTTCTCCTACCAGCTCTTCCAATACATCCTCCAGCGTTACAATTCCGACAAAAACATGAGATGTCAGAGATTCCTCGACAATCGCCATATGCTCTCTGGATTTCTGAATGTCCTCCAGAACTGCAGGCAGCTTCTTTCGCTGTGTAACAAATACCGGCTCCTGCATCATTTCAGAGATAACGATTTCCTTATCCTCCAGCAGGGCATCCAAAACATCGCGCACACGCAGGATACCGACAACCTCGGTTGTCTGATAGGAAATTACCGGAAGACGAGACAGCTTGTGATCATGCAGAACCTGCTTCATCTGCTCGTAGGTAGCATTGTCGTACAGAAAGACTACCTGATCCTTGGGAACCATGATATCGCGTACATTCTTATCATCAAATTCTATGACGCTTTCAATCAGCTCGCGCTCCTCCTGCTCCAGAACTCCCTCCTGCTCAATCGTTGAAACGATTTCCAGAAGCTCGTCCTCTGTTGCCGTAACATTTTCAATTTCCATTTTCTTTTCCCAGTGCGCTTCGATCGATTCCACAACAAAAGAAATCGGACGAAACAGCAGCACCATGATGGAAAGCGGCTTAGCCATAAACAACGCTACGGATTCCGCTTTTGCTTTCGCAACAATTTTCGGAGTAATCTCTCCAAACGTCAGAATCAGAACCGTCATGATTCCTGTGGCAACTGCCACACCGGCACTCCCGAACATCTGTGTAAACAGCTCTGTTGCTATGGAGGTTGCCAGAATATTCACCACGTTGTTTCCAATCAGTATTGTTGTGATCGCAGCCGTAAAGTTTTTAGAAATGCTGTATGCTGTGCGGGCACGCTTATCTCCGTTCTTCGCCATTTGCTTCAGGCGGATCATATTCACTGAGGAATATGCCGTTTCTGTTGACGAAAACAGTGCACTGAAAGCTACCAGTATAAGTAAAACGATGAGAAGACATATTTGCGATCCATCCAAGAATTACCACTCCCTACCGTATGTCCGTTTAGAAAAAGATGGTTAAAGACTCTTCACCATAGACAATATTATAAACGAAAATTGGAAAATTTCAATGGAAACGACTATATTCTTCTTCAATCTTCACCTAACCCATCACATTTTCCTTACAATGCCCTCATAATCCATATATACCGGTGCAGAAAGGTAGATTTTGTTGTTGGACCAGCGCAGAAGGCTTTTTCCGCCGCGGGATACGCCTACTGCTATTTTGTGCAGTAAATCCTCATGATATGCCTTGCGATAGATCGGAATCAGCGATTCAAAGCCTTCCGGTGTGCTGAAATGCATTGCGTCCTGTATCTCATAGGCCTGTGGCATACAATACGTATCATGCTCCCGGATTTCCAGTGTTACCAGATTGCGAAAGCACTTCATACGGCACGCCTGCTCCTGCAGGCGAATCCTGCACGTATCCTTTTCAAACTGCTTCATATACCAGAACCCCAGACAGCAGACCGCCTCCAGACTGCAAATACCGGCAGGTGCTGCATCCTCAACAATCTGAAAGCGGATATCCTCCTTTTCGATACTCCCCACAAAGCTTTGATGCTCCTGCTGCATCTGTTCACTGCAAAGCGTAACATCCCGCATATGCTCTCTTCGCACACTCACCAGTAGATAATCCCTGTCATTCATTTTCAATTTCCAAAATTTCACAGTATCCCTCCTATGTATAAATATGCGATTGGTGTTCACAATAATGTCAGGAGGTAAGAAAAAATGAAAAAAGAAAAAACAAGCAAAAAGACACGTTTCGTTGCAGCTCGTCGTAACAGTGATGGTACATTAAGCGAGTTCAAGGACAACAATGGAAAGACTTACGACTACGAACAGGCTTTAGAGGCTGTTGAACAGGGTATGATCGAAAACGCTCTTCCATTCACAGGACGTGACGGAGCTCGTCACATTCGTGGAATTAACGATGGAGACGAATCCACAAACCTGCGTAACCTGAAAGAGTTCTAAGAAACGCGTACAAAAAGAAGAACATGTGCAGCCAGTTTCGGCATTCGCACATGTTCTTTTTTATGTAACAGACTGTATCTGCCACCGTTTTTTATCACAGCGTATCCTCACTTATTACAGCTTCATTTTTGTGTATGCTGTAGTAGATGCAGGAATGGCGGTAACCGCGATAGTCCACCTCGGCTGTTTTCTGTATCCGCCGCATACCACAGCGTTCCATAACACGGCAGCTTGCTGTATTTTCCTGAAAGGCACCTGCACAAATTTCACGATAGCCCTTTGTAAATAAGTCCGCAATTACCGCCTGCAAAACCTCTGTGGCATATCCTTGATTTTGGTGCTCTGGATGGATCACATAGCCAAGCTCTATACAGCTTTTTTCAATTCCCACAGTATTTACAAATCCAATCAGCTGATTTGCCAGATATATTCCCCGCTCATATCGCGCTTCCTCCTGTGACCATTTCATAAAGCTGTAAAACAAACGCTCTGCCTCCTGAATTGTCGCAAAATCCGGAATCATAAAGGTTTTCTTTATATCGTCATTGCACAGCAGATTCACCATGTCCAATCGATCTGCTTCCTTGAAGGGCTGTATACACAGCCGTTTTGTCTTAATCATATGCATCACCTGTTTCCCTCTCTTCAATTTCTTCCACCCGTATCTGTAAGGACAGATAATAGGATTTCAGCTGTCTGCGTGTATAATATAATAAAAAACATAAAAGGAAGCTTCCCAAAGCACAAAGAATACCGCCGATACAGCGAATATAGACAACAGCCTGTGCCAGCGATGTACTGGATAGCCCCTGCCAGGTACAAAAAAAGATACCGCCTGCCGCAAGCAGGGCGGCAAGCAAAATAACGGTCGTACTCCGCTTTTTCTCTACAACCGGAAAGACAAGCAGAAACAGCAGTGCTGTAAATACCTCAAACGGACGCAGCTCCTTCAACAGCACGCTCATCGTCCTCATAAAAGAAAAGGATGCAAGGGAAATGGTGTCCAGAATAATGCGTGAAACATAGGTCTGTGAGATCAGCGGCTCCTTCAGCAATGCAAATACTGAGGGATAATCGGATAGCTGCAGCAATCGTACACCGAGAAAAAGATAGGGCAGGATAAGCAGAATACACGCGATTAAAGTAATCAGATAGAGAAGATGCCGTCGCTTTGATCGCGTATCGACGAATTGGTCAAGCCACTCGATCATGTTGTCAGCCAATCCTCTCCCTTGATGACCTCAACATCGGAAAGCCCCGGATAATCCAGCTGGCGCAAGGCCTCATAAAGTATGATCGCCGCACAGTTGCTCAGGTTTAAGGAGCGTGCATTGGCAACCATGGGAAGGCGCATACAATGGTCCAGCTGCTTTGCAAGAATCGTCTTGGGAATTCCCGTGCTTTCCTTACCAAGAATAAAATAGATATCTCCCTCACATTTGGTAAAGTCAAAGTGCGACGGTGCTTTCTTTCCATATCTCGTCATATAGTAATAATTTTCGCTGGGATTATGCAGGATAAAATCCTCCCAGTTTTGATAGATGGTATAATCCAGCTCCTTCACATAGTCCATCCCCGCTCTTTTCAGATGCTGTTCATCCAGTGAAAAGCCCAGCGGCTGTATCAGATGCAGGCGGGTATTGGTTGCCATACAGGTTCGCATCATGTTTCCGGTATTCTGGGGGATTTCCGGTTCATATAGTACCAGGTGCAGCATATCAATTCTCCTTTTCCATAAAGTCCACCAGCTTGTCCAGTGCGCGTCCGCGATGGGAAACACGGTTTTTTTGTTCTTCACTCACATTTGCCAGCGTGGTTCCATAGGGCGGATAATAAAAGATTGGATCATAGCCAAAGCCCTTTTCACCCTCGATGTGATCAGCCACAATTCCCTCCACAACGCCGGTAAAGACGTGCTCGCTGCCGTCTGCTTTCACATAGGCGATTGCACAGATAAACTGACAGCCCTTATCCTTCGCCTGCCTGCATTGATCAATCAGATACTGATTTTTCACAGCATAGGAG
>ERZ781275.1427-NODE-1427-length-15827-cov-3.340857_pt1 | contig 15827 bp, 17 predicted proteins | sample MGYA00375853_ERZ781275 | MGnify/ENA primary metagenome ERZ781275 (study PRJEB29790, sample SAMN03653691) | human gut metagenome | host: Homo sapiens | place: USA: Dallas, Texas | collected 2012-07-23 | study: EMG produced TPA metagenomics assembly of the Gut...
GAAAACTCCATGACCATGATCGGCAGGCCCATGATAATTAAAAACAATAAATACAGTAAAACAAAAGCAGCGCCGCCGTATTTTCCAACAATATATGGAAAGCGCCAGACATTTCCCAAACCGATGGCACAACCTGCCGAAATCAGCAGAAAGCCCAGGCGGGATGAGAAGGTTTCTCTTTTTTGCATATTACATACCTCCTTTGCAAAAGTTTTCTTTTTAAATAAGTCCAACTTTTGAATTATATCAGAAAACCTTAATAGGGTCAATGGATGGAAAAAAGTACATAAAAAGGACAGGAATCTTCCTCCTGTCCTAAGAAATAAAGTGTTCTATTTTTTTGTGGGATGTTTGACTTCAGCTTCTTCGCTTTCAGAATCATAAAGATTTTTGAAAATTTCCGCTGCTTTTATTCCAGCCTTTGCATAACTTTCACCAACAGCGATCCCGGTTTCCTTATAGGCATTTCCGATGTTTTTTCCAGATTGAATAATATTCTTAATTTCTTTTTTTAAACTTGACATTATTTTATCCGCCTTTCATAATATTTTGATCAGTTTTTCTTGAATTTTTATGACAACAATATTATACTTTTATTTGAATCTATACACAATGTATAAAGTTTGGATGCTTTGTATGAAGTTAAATAAAATTTAAAAAAATGTATGAATTTGAATTAATTATCCCAGAATTATTTACATTATTTAGAAAGGGAAAAGTATGGTCGGGGAAAGACGAGATGTGCGAAAATCTAAAGAGGCAATTAAGAATGCTTTTATTCAGCTCATTATCAACCAGGATATTCGAAAAATAACAGTTAAGGATATTCTGACACTTGCAGATGTGAGTCGGGGAACCTTTTATGCGCACTTTCTGGATATTTACGATGTCCAGGAGCAGGTTGAAAATGACTTGATGGACCACTGCATACAGGTTATTGGAGAAAATAGCATTGACAATATTATCGATGATCCTTATCCACAGGTTTTGAGATGTATACAGTTTTTGGTGGAACATGCTGAAACCATTCGGAGTCTGTCCCAGGGAAATCAGAATGGAGCGTTCATTACCAAATACAAGGTGATTTTGAAAGAAGGACTTTTCAGAAGTTCCCATTCAATTACAAACAATGTCACCTTATCCGTTGTGGATGCCTGTATCGTCGGTGCGGTCGTGGAAGGGGGGATGGAAAAGATTATACGTGGTATTCCTTTGAATGCCGAGGAGACGGCTCGGATAATCAGCCGTTTTATTTCACGTGGGATAAAGGGAATGATCGAATAAAAAAGCCCCTTCGGAAAAACCGAAGGGGGGATATGTTAACTCAGGATTAAATAAAATCTGTTTAAGCAATGAGTGGAATTCCGGAAGCAACAGCTTTAGCCAGGTAAGCGTGTTTATTGAGACGGCGCCAGGTGATGCCATTAAATCCAGCTCCGCCAAGCATTTGCCAGATTTCTTTTTCAGAATACATGCGGATTTCTGTAACCTCATTGATTGGCTTACAGAAATTGTTGAGATAGCGCAGTGTAGCGCCAAGATAGGTGTCGCAGATAACCAGAATTCCCTTTGGCTTAAGTACGCGGTGTACTTCCTTCAAAACATTATCTGGGTAGGGATAGTGATGAAAGGTTGAAGTGCTGACCACAACGTCGAACTGATTATCTTCATAAGGGAGACACTGTGCGTTCCCAAATTTGAAAGATACGTTTTTGCCTTCCAGGCGTTCTTTAGCGCCATTCAGACGATCCAGAGAATAGTCAAAACCGCAGGCTTCCATGTCTGGAAATGTTTCAAAAAGCTGTTCAAGCATTTTTCCGCCTCCGCAGTCAAGGTCGAGCAACGTTTTAAATTCGTGCCCTTCGAGGGACTCCACAACTTCCTGACGACAGTCATGGGAATATTGTTTAAACTCACTGGTGTTAAACATTGCCGCTAAAACATCTCTACTGATAACAGATTTTTTTTCTGATTTTTCCTTGATACTCATAATAATACTTCCTTTCGGCTTCCTGTGCCTACAGTGTAGCACTTTTCAAATCAAAAATAAACCTTAAAATTCACTTTGATTTAAAAATACTGTATACATAAAGTGAATGAAACGAAAGATAAAAAACTTGCAAAAATGCTTTTATTAGAAGTCTTTTGAGCATTTAAAATGGAATTTAATTTAAAAATAATTCTTTCAAAACGAATGCCAAAAATTGCATTTATTGGAATAATTTGAAATGATACGATAAAGTGCCAAAGCAGTCAAAATGAAGTGAGTTTTAATAAATCTTAAAAAAATCTTAAGCAATAAAGAAGACCGCCTTCGCGGTCTTCTTAAATTGGATAATAGGTATTCAAAAAATCTTCACGCTGCTTCCAATCCGGCATCAGGTTGCCGAGGGCAGAGTTAAAACCAAAGTCATGGCTGGGATATTTAAAATGAATCATCTCATGCAGTGCAATATACTCAATACAGGGAACAGGAACTTTGATGAGCTCCAGATTCAAGATCAAAATTTTGCTTTTAGGAGAACAGGAACCCCAGCGGTCCAACATACGGTAGATTCTGAGCTGCGGCATCTGGAGGCAGTATTTTGCCGCCTTTACGATGGCTTCGGCCAGAATGGGAACAAAAACCTCTCGGGCCTGTTCACGGTACCACATATCCAAGGCCAGCTCTTTTTGCTTGCGGTTACCCGGATCGTTGACCTCCATGATCATATTTTCGCCCTGTATACGTACACTGGGTTCTGCAGTTGTCTGCATGACAGAGAGGGTATAGAAATGCCCCAGGTATTTATGTCGTTCGCCGGTTTCGTAGCGGTATACTTTATTGTGTTCCGGCGTAATTTTTTGTCCTTTAAACATGATGCTACCTCCAAATCTTTTTTAATTATACACGTTTTCAGCAGCCTGGGGTTAATAAATAGTTGGCGGGAAAAGGGAATAATTTGTGGATATAAAAATTTATCTTAACTTATGAAATTTATATTCATATTTCGATTTGCGGGAACTCTTATAAATGGTATAATAATAACATTGTCTGTTTAGGACAAAATCATTACGCTCATAACAAAGGAGAGAAAACAATGGAAACCAAACTCAGTGTTACGTTAATCGAGCATACCCCCGAACCAGAAAAGCTTGTGGCTGCTGCTGCTAAACTCTGTTATTCCCACGCTGGTGCTGCGGAAATTATGGAGGATCTGACCCCGGAAAATGTAGATAAATTTTTAAACCGCCTGATGGATATGGGGCACGCTTCTCCTATTGAACATGCCAGTTTTACTTTTGCGATTGAAGGTGTAAGCCGTGCTCTGACTCACCAACTGGTACGACACCGGATGGCGAGCTTTAGCCAGAAATCTCAGCGTTATGTTACGGAGGGTCAGTTTAATTACATTGTACCTTATGAAATCGCCAATATTCCAGAGGCGAAGGAGGAGTATATCCGCGCCATGGAAAACGCCCAGCATTCCTATGACGTGATTGCTGAAAAGCTCATCGAAAAGCATAAGCACGAATTAATGGCAGAAGGAAAATCTGAAAAGCAGGCTGCAAATATGGCAGAAAAGCAGGGGATCGAGGATGCCCGTTTTGTACTGCCAAATGCCTGTGAAACAAAAATTGTGGTCACTATGAATGTCCGTGAGCTGCTGCATTTTTTTAATCAGCGTTGCTGCATGCGCGCCCAGTGGGAAATCCGCGCATGTGCCATTGCCATGCTGGTAGAATGCCGCAAGGTTGCACCGATCTTATTTAAAAATGCCGGTCCACGCTGTGTGGAAGGCCCTTGTCCTGAAGGCGTAATGAGCTGTGGCAAGATCAATGAAGTTCGAGAAACCTTTAAAGCTTTATAAGGACAGGTGTGCATAAAAATTAAAAAAGGTTGGAAAAAGTATGAATGACATTCAAAATCCATTAAAGCTGAACATTATTTTATCACTGGTCGCATCTATTTTGGGCATCCTGGTGGTCTTTGTACCTGGCATGGTGGCGGATATCGGTCCATACCAGTTCTATTGCAATTATTTTGGAATTATCCTGATCGCCGGCGGTATTCTCTTCGCTCTGTTTTATTTCAAGCGCTACAAAGCGTTTGAAAGCTTTATGAAAAGCGACGAAGAAAAAATCTGTTGGGAATATGATGATGCTTTATATGAAAGCTTTATTGGCGAGCTCAATGCAATCCAGAAAAAGGCCAGTAAAAAGAAATTTTTTATTCTGCTGGCGATTATTGTTGTTTTATCTGTTATCCTGTTTTTTATGTTGGGTGAAGAAAGTAAAATGCTGGCTGTAGCCTTCGGAATGTTCTTTGCGGTCACAGCGATAGTATTTGTGCTAATTGCGCCAAACTCTTTCCGCTTGAGAGCGACCAATAAACCCTATTGTTCCATTATCGGTGTGGATCAGGCCTACATGATGGGCCGTTACCATTCCTGGAACCGTGCCAGAGCGAAGGTAAAGGAGCATGACAATGGACAACATGTTTACCGAGTGCTGGCCATCAACTATGAAGCCATGACGGTCAATGGTAAACTTTTTAGAGAATGGAACGCTTTGATGCCCAATGAAAATTCTGAAACAATTCAGATTGCCAAGGGGATGGCCAATAAAATAAATCGACGTACCAAGGAGTTTGAAGGTAAAGGCAAAAAGAAAGATATCCTGGAACGTCTTTTTGATAAAATGCTTGGCCGTTCTGATGGCGCCAAGGATGATAAAAAAAGCAAGAAAAAAGACATCTGACAAAAAATCTTAAACATTCCGGTAATTTTTCCGGAATGTTTTTTTGTGTTTGAAAAGCCTTTAATATGCAAATTTTGTTGAATGAAAATATTTTATACCGTTCTCTATGGTAGACAGAGATATATCCGTATGGTATAATAAACCATACCCCCAAAGTAGAAGGTTTTAAGGATATAAAATGAAGCGTCAAATTTTACAGAAAAGCTCCCCAAAAGAGGAGAAAAACAACCTTTTTTATTATACACTTCTGCGAATCTTAATTTTGGTGTTTGCAGCGATGCTGGTTGGATCCATGATTTTAACGTATTTTTTCAACTTGGATACCTATCAAAATAACCTCAGGCACCAAACAGAAACCGCAGAAGCGATGCTTGCAGACACTATTGATCATCTGGGTGATGAAACCCTTTATCTCAGCACCAGCACCAGTATTATTACACTGCTGGAAGGTGGGGATGGTATCGCTGATGGTGATGGTAACGAAAAAGAAGCAATCTATGTGGTCGAAGAGGCTGTAAAGCTGATGCCGAATTATGTTGGTATGCGTATTTTGGGAAAAGATAATCAGATTTATCTTAAAAATACTGCGCTTCAGATCATTGATGAGCTGGATAACAGTGCAATGAATAATTCGCCGGATTATTTTAAAGACACTCCATATCGGGTAGACTTTACCACGTATAAAGATGAAGCGGTGGTAGAGGTATGCGCTCCGGTCTGGTCTGCAGGCAGCGAGTATCTTGGCTGTATTAGCTTGTATTATGATAATGATTTTATCAGTCTGCCCGATAACGAAAATGGGCGGAGCACGATCCTGTTTGACAGCAACAGCTGGATGCCAGTGGCAACAAAAGGGGATCTCAGTCTCAGTGATGCTAATGAAGAGGTGGTCAATTGCTCTGGACTTCTGGAAGGAATGATTGAAACCGAAAACACGTATGAATCTTTCACCTATGTTAATTCGGATGGGCAAAAGATGATGGGATTTGTGGCCAGGGACGCACAGTACCCTATGGCACTTATGACCTCTGTAAGCAGTCGGGTGATCTTTCAGACGATTTTGAAATATTCGGCCTATCAAATTATTTTGACCATTATCTTGATGAGTATTTTTGGTTTCGTTCTTTATTATTTTTACAGCCGGATGAAGCGCCCGGTTCTTGAAATGAAGGAACGATGTCAGCGCAGGTCTGAGGGTGAGGAAGAGATTGACTTTGGCCATTATAACGATGATGACTTAAATGCCTTGTCCGATACTCTGTTAAGCTATTGTAAAAAACTTGAAAAGTCTGCTTTCATAGACTTTCATTTGAACTTAGCAAATTTTTCAAAAGGTTACCAGGATATTCTTCGTTTTATTCGAAAAGGCGAACCTTTTACAGTCTATATGCTCGATGTGGCAAATTTTGGAAAGTACAACCGTATTTTCTCAATTGAAACTGGAAATAAGATTCTTTTAAGCATCAGCAGTGGACTTCAAAAGATTTTTGGTGAGCAGATATATCACGTCTACGGTGACCGGTTTATGGGAATAAATGCTATGCAGGATTGCGATGATGGAATTCAGCTGGAACTGCAAAAGTTGATGGACTCAGAGATAACCGTTGGTGCGGCAAGCTTTCAGCTTAAATATAAGGTTGGTGTCTGCCGTTATCCTGAACATGGTGACAATGCCAGTGAATTGGTGAGGAAGCTCTGGCAGACACTGAGATTTGCAAAAAAATACAGCGAGGAAGGGGTCGTCATTTATAATCAGACAGTGCTTAACGATGTGGAACGTGAAAGTAAAATTCTTGAACTGTTAAACAGACAAATCGAGCTTCAGGATTTTGATGTCTGGTATCAGCCGGTTTATGACTACAAGAAGAAATGCTATACAACGGCTGAAGCCCTGATGCGGCTTCAGGATGAAAATGGACAGTACATTCCACCTTATGAGGCTATACGGGTGGCCGAAAAGAATAATCTTGTAACAGAGGTCGGAGAACTGGTATTGACAAAAGCCTGCCAAACCATGAAGTTTTTGTCTGACCAGAAAACGAGTATTGAAAATATTACGGTGAATCTGTCGGTGCAGCAGCTGGTAGATCAGAATTATGGGAAGAAAACGTTGAATATTATCCGTGAATCTGGTATTACGCCAGACCGGATTTGTGTGGAAATCACAGAAGCCCTGCTCTTGCAGTCTTTCCCGGCGGCCATTGATGTCCTGAACCAGATGCACGCAGCCGGAATTCGCATTGTTTTGGACAATTTTGGATCAGGTGAAGTCAGTATTTCATATTTTTCTCAGGTTCCTTTTGCTTTTGTTAAGCTGGACCATCGTCTAGTGCAGCAGGTACAGCAGAATCAGGAACAGTTTGAGTTTGTTCAAAAAATGGTCGAGATGATCAAGATTAAAGAGGTAAAGGTCGTCGCAGAGAGGGTTGAAACAAAAGAAGACCTGAACTGGATGATTCGCTGTGGGGCAGATTATGTACAGGGATATTACTATTCCAAGCCTCTTGAAGAAAATGATTTTTGGGAACTGGTTAAAAAGAAAAGCTAAGCAAAAATAAAGGGGGCATCGCATTTCGCGGTGCCTCCTTTATTTTATGCTAAATCGATTTTATCCAGAATGCCGGACAGATGCGCAATGGTAACGCCGTAGTTACACATTGGCACGCCCTGGCTCCGGGCTTGTTCGACTCTGGAGAGCACATGCTTGCGGTTAAACATGCAACCGCCGCAGTGAATCACCAGGTTATAAGGCGTCAGGTCCTGAGGAAAATCATTACCGGCTACGATGTCTACGCCCAGCCCCTTTCCGACACGCTTTCTGAGCATACTCGGGATTTTTTCGCGGCCGATGTCCTCCTCAAGAGGCGCATGGGTACAGGCCTCTGCAATGAGAATCCGGGAGCTTTCTGTCAAACAGTCAAGAGCTCTGGCACCTGCAACAAAGTAATCCAGGTCTCCCTTATAGGCAGCAAACAATACCGAAAAGGAAGTGAGCTTGCTTTCAGGAGGTTTTTTATCATAGATGGTTTTAAAGACCTGGGAATCGGTGATGATGAGCCTTGGTGGGGAAGCCAGGCAAGCAAGGGCTTCGTCAAAACGATCAGCAGTAGCGCTGTGGACAATACACTTTTTATCCAAAAGTTCGCGGATAGTCTGTACCTGCGGCAGGATAAGCCGTCCCTTAGGCGCCTGAGTATCCTGTGGCATGACCAGCATGACCAGATCGCCGTCTGCGCAAAGGTTACCGGTAATACTCTCAGCCTCGTGGTCTTTGGGTAGGGATCGGATTAATGCTTCTCGTATACGGTCCATGCCCTCTTTTGTTTTTGCGCTGACAATCAAAGGAGGCACTCCAAGCCGGGCTTTGATTTCAGAGGCCAACAGCTCAATATCTGTCAGAATATCGGATTTATTGATGATGGGGATAACGGGTGTATTTCGTTTTTTAAAGGCATCAATCCAGTTGTATTCTTCTTCAGTATGGGTATCGCCCCAGACTATAAGGGCAATATCGGTTTTATCCATGGCCTTGCGGGTCTGTCCAACACGCATTTCGCCAAGCTCACCGATGTCATCAAATCCGGCAGTGTCGATAAACATACAGGGCCCGATGCCATGGATTTCCATATATTTGTAAACAGGGTCGGCGGTGGTGCCGGCCACGTCTGATACCAGTGCGATTTTCTGACCGGTCAAAGCATTGATCAATGAGGATTTGCCGCTGTTGCGTTTTCCGTAAATCCCAATATGGAGCCGGTTCGAACGAGGGGTAGATGTTAAACTCATAAATACTCCTTTTTAATGTCTGCCAAACAATCAGAAGCGGAAATCCCGCTGGCCCTGGGAGATAGCCTTGAGGTTTTCAATGGCGATATTTCGCACTTTATCCTTTGGAATGTCCTTTAATTCCTCGTTAATGACAAAGTCCCCTTTGGCTTTGGTATCGGGGCTGGCGTAGTCCTCAAGGTATTCTTTCAGTGTGATCAGTGCGTTGGGCTGACAGCAGTTGGCAATCTGTCCAGCCTTTACCAGACTCATAAACCGGTCGCCAGTACGTCCCTCGCGGTAACAGGCCGTGCAGAAGCTTGGAATATAGCCAAGTTGTAACAGCCAGTTGACTACTTCATCAAGGGTACGAGTATCACTGACATCAAACTGGGCAGAGTTATCCTCTTTCTTTTCGGGCTCGACATAGCCGCCGACAGAGGTGCTGGAGCCTCCGCTGATTTGGGAAATACCCAGATCCAGAACCTTTTCACGGGTTTTCTGGGATTCCCGGGTTGAGATGATCATCCCTGTGTAAGGCACAGCAATGCGGAGAACCGCGACGATTTTCTGGAAGATTTCATCAGAGATGGCATCGGAGAAGGAATCGGGGTTAATATCGTCCGCAGAGCGGATACGCGGTACAGAGATGGTGTGCGGCCCGACGCCCTTTGCGGTTTCCAGGTGTTCGGCGTGCATTAAAAGCCCTATGAAGTCGTAACGGTACATATTGAGCCCGAATAGAACGCCGATGCCCACATCATCAATACCGCCATCCATGGCGCGGTCCATGGCTTCAGTATGGTAAGCGTAGTCATGCTTTGGCCCTGTAGGGTGCAGTTTTTCATAGTTTTCTTTATGGTAGGTTTCCTGGAATAAAATATAAGTGCCAATACCGGCATCTTTAAGCTTTTTATAGTTTTCTACTGTGGTGGCAGCAATGTTGACATTGACACGGCGGATGGCGCCGTTTTTATGTTTGATGCCGTAAATAGTCTTGATGCTCTCCAGCACGTACTCAATGGGATTGTTGGCTGGATCTTCGCCGGTTTCCAGAGCCAGACGCTTATGTCCCATATCCTGGAGGGCAATTACCTCATCGCGTATTTCTTCCTGGGTCAGTTTTTTTCGCCGGATATGCTTGTTCTGACGGTGATAAGGGCAATAGACACAGCCATTGATACAGTAGTTTGACAGGTAGAGCGGGGCAAACATGACGATCCGGTTGCCATAAAATTTCTGTTTAATTTTCTTGGCGAGGGAATACATTTTTTCATTTTCATCCTCAAGCTCACATTCCAGCAGCACAGCGGCTTCCCGATGGGTCAGGCCTTTGCAGTCTTTTGCGCGCTCAATGAGGCTGTCGATGAGCTCTCTGTTATTTTTGTTGGCCTCTGCGTATTCAAGAGTTTCTAAAATTTCTTCGTGGTTGATGAATTCAGTTGCGGTTGATGATTCCTTATTGTACATTTTGATACTTCCTTAGCTAAACTTATTTTTTGACCGCGTCACCGCGGTCTACAGCCAGATTATAGCCGATCCGGCGCATACGCTTCTGAAGGCAGGAACGGCACTCGGCCGCCTCGTCTCCGGTACAGATTTTGTTGTCATACAAGGCATATTTTTTTCGTACTGTAAGGGGTGACAGATTTGGCATGACCACATTGGCACCTGCCAGCACACCTTTTTCACGGCCGCTGGGGTCAATGGTTCCCAGGGCAGTAGTTGCCGGTATCAGGGCATTTGGCAGCATGAGGCGGATCAGACCAATTAAGAAAAGGGTTTGCTCCAGAGTACCTGCCCTTTTTTTGCCAAAAGGGGTATCCTTTTGGGGAATAAAAGGCCCTATGCCCACCATGGATGGTTCCAGTGCTTTCATGAATAAAAGATCCTCGGCCAGATGCTCAGCCGTCTGTCCGGGTGAACCGACCATCATGCCTGTGCCTACCTGATAGCCGATGGATTTAAGATTATACAGACATCTCTGGCGTCTTTCGGGAGAAAGCGCTTTGGGATGCAGAGTATGATAATGTGAAAAATTTGCTGTTTCATGCCTTAAAAGATAACGGTTCGCACCGGCAGCGTAAAGACGTTTATAGGATTCGGCGCTGCGTTCGCCCAATGACAGGGTAATGGCGCAGTCAGGATAGGTGTGGCGGATACGTCCGACGATGCGGCACATCCGATCATCGTTAAACCAGGGGTCCTCACCGCCCTGGAGAACGAAAGTTCTGAAACCCAGTTTGTAGCCAGTGGCACAGCAGTCCATGATGTTATCCTCGGAAAGCCGGTAGCGTTTTACACAGCCATTACCTCTGCGGATACCGCAGTAGTAACAGTCGTTTTTACAGTAGTTAGAGAATTCAATGAGTCCTCGGGTGTAAATCCGGTTGCCATAATATTTTTGAGCCTGGCTACGGGCCTTCTCAAAGAGAAAGGCCGAGAGCTCCGGTGTCTGTTCGGTAATCAGTTGAATCCATTCGTCCTTTTCTAGCGACTCATTTTGTTCCAGCTTACAGATTAGTTCTTTCATTGTTTACTGTGATGGCAATTTTGAATAAACGGTTTTGGCATTAACATTTGGCAGCATGCCCAGCTTCCCGGATAATGCGCTGATCACATCCGTGGGGGCATCGACAATGACACTGATGACGGACACATTACGTTGTTTGTAGGGAATGCCCATTCTGCCGATTATAAATTCGGAGTAGTCATGTAAAATGGCGTTGAGACTTTCTACCGAATCGGGGGTTTCAACAATAATTCCAATTAATGCGATTCGTGTTTCCATAGCATCTTCCTTTCTTAGTAATGTAAAAGTATCAAAATGCAAAAAGCTCCCTGTGCCGAAAAAGGCTCAGGGAGCGATCATAACAAAATAAGGCTTGCCCAATTTCATTAAAAATGAACACATTGGCAACCCGTGGTTATTTGCCCGCCTTCGCGGTTTGGGAAATCCCTTACCTTCAGCACGATACTTTTGTAAAACTGGCAGCCTTGCTTAGGATTGGCACGAAGCCTCTCGGACAGCCGATCTGCTAGTATGAATTTACTATAGCACAGTTTTTAGTTGGTCGCAATATTTTTTAATTTAAGAACAAAATTTTACTTTTTTTGGCACACTTTAATGAAAATTTTCATTTATCTATGCCACTGAAAAACAGTTTGAAGATATAATGCATAATAGTGAAACGCCACACGACGCATGCCAATACTCCTTTGGCGGTGACAACCGGCACTTTTTTGATTTTTTTGCTCGCGAGCACCTTGGCCACCTCACCGATGAGCTGAAAAATCTGGCCGATGATCAACGCTCCAAAGTTTGGCGCGCCGCCAGTCAAGCTGTACCCATAATAAAAGCGCCGGCGATGACGATTGCCAGAACAAGAATTTTTCTGTGGGTTACCTTGGTTGTTACCATAAAATTTTTGCGTCTCAAAAAGAAAAAGAATTACCATAGACTGGGTATAGGTTACACAATATTCAGAGGTTTCAAGGTTCAGCAGAACCTTTTGCCTGTTGGGGATTAAAAAATACTGTATAATAAAAATTATCTTCCTGCATTTGCCTAATCCATCCCGAAATATAACTTTAAACAATATATTTAGCTTGCTAAGTAAATTAATACAAAGATTCTTTTTGTCAAGGAACAACTAAAAAACGGGCTGCCGATGTAGTCGGAAGCCCGCAGAACCATAAGTTTATTCGGGGTAAATCAGATTGTCGTCAGTCAGATTCATTAAAACTTCATCAAGAAATTTTTTAGATTCATACTTTGCCATACCCAGATTCATATCAAGATAATTACCGCAGTCTCTCGGGGCAGCGCCGGGGACATCCCCCTCAAAATCAGCCATAAACTTAAAGAGGTCTGTTACCAGAGGCACCACGTCATTTGAGGTCAGGTCACCTTTCATCAGCAGGTAATAGCCGGTGCGGCAGCCCATGGGCCCAAAATAGACGATTTTTTCACTGAGTTCAAGGTCATTGCGCAGATAAGTAGCACCGAGATGTTCGATGGTGTGAAGCTCGGCGGTATTGATAACCGGCTCGCGGTTTGGCTCCTTCATGCGGATATCAAAGGTGGTGATGCAGTCATCTCCGCAGTAATCCTTACGTGAAACATAGATTCCACGCAATAAATCAATATGGTTAACAGTAAAGCTTGCGATTTTTTTCATGATGTTTCTCCTTTATCATTTAAATAGACGTTAAGCGTCTCAAGATAATGTACCAGAATATTGCCGCAGGAATGAATCTGATATTTTTTATCAAAGGCGGCGTAGGGAATGGACTTGCGGCCATCCTTTTTGGCTGCGTCCCAGTAAGCCTTTAAAGTCTCATAGGGCAATAAGTAGTGTTCATCAAATAGTTTAAACCAAACGATGAGAAAAGACAAGCCCTCCTGTCGGTTAAAGGCGTCCATGAACTCGATCTGATGCTCGTGAATATTGGCGATAGGGAGCCGTTTCTGGTTGGTTTCCTTGGCGTCAAAACAGATGGGAATACCCTGGACATTGCCCATATAGTCGACGGTGCTCTTTTCTTCAAAATAAGCCAGCTTAATAGTTCCTTTGCCCGGGTCCAGCTCTATGGGCTTAATGGCGGTTGGAAGTTTTTGGACAACGGCCAGCCCCTGCTCAAGATAAATTTTGTTAGTCTGGTTAATGCATTCCTCAAGATAACTGCCGCGCAGGCCGCGGCTGTGCCAGTATCCCATATTAAAGTGCCTCCCTATCCAGATTTAATTCCTTTAAAAGCTGCTTAAAGAGCAATGGATAAGGGGCTGTGAAGTCATATTCCAGGTCTTTTATGGCATAGTGGCGGCTGTGCAGCAGATGGTGCTTTAAGCCGTATTTCTGGCTAAAATGCCGGTTGATGGAAGCGTCGCCATACTTGTAGTCGCCGATGATGGGAAAGCCGTAGTCGGCAAGCTGTGAGCGAATCTGGTGTGAACGCCCGGTGTGAAGGGTTATTTCCAGAAGTGTGAACTTGCCGTTATTCATGAGAGGACAGTAGTCCAGACGGACCTCCTTGGCTCCTTTCTCAGACTGACTCTGGATTGCTGATTTGTTTTCAATGGTGTCCTTGGTTAAAAAGCCGGTAAGAGTACCGGGCTTTTTTAGTACACCCAACACAATAGTATGATATTCTTTTAAAGCCTGACGCTCCCGGATAGCAGCATTCACGGTCTGTAGGGTTGGGTAGTCCTTTGGCATGAGGATAATACCGCTGGTATTGCGGTCCAGCCGGTTGGAAATGACGACTTCAAAAGCTTTAGTATCAGTCGCATTTTTTTTCAGGTAGGTCCGCGCCGCGTCGATCAATGAAATATTGCCGGAGGAATCTGCCTGGCTTAAAAGGCCGGCGGGCTTGTTGACGACCAGCAGATGGTCATCCTCATAGACCGGAGGTTCAAATATTTTTTTGATTTCCGGTTTCAGGTCAAAATGCCGCTGTACTTTTTTTTCCTGAAAGCCTGCGATGGTTTCTTCGGAAAAATAGACTTGGACGGTGTCACCGCTATGGATCATGTCTTTGGGCTCGGCCCGGACGCCGTTAAGCTTGATTCTTTTTTTGCGCAGCATCTTTTGCAAAAAATTTCTGTCCGCCAGGGGCATGAGCTTGGACAGGTATCGGTCAAGACGCTGGTTTCCTGAGTTTTCATCAATGGTATATTGTTTCATTAAACTTCCTTATTTTTTATAGATTATAGAATGATTATACCATAAAAAAATCCGGAATGCCGCGCATTCCGGATGGATATTTAGTTTTGTTTAAAGCTTGCCTGCGCAGCCCAGGACATCCTTCAGCTTATGGGCAACCATGGCTTTAATGGCGGTGCGGCCTGGTCCAAGGTACTCTCTTGGGTCAAAGACCTGCGGCTGTTCTACAAAGACTTTACGGATAGAGGCAGTCATGGCCAGTCTCAGATCTGTGTCGATATTGATCTTGCAGACGCCCCATTTGGCAGCTTCACGCAGCATATCTTCTGGGACACCCTGTGCGCCTGGAATGGCGCCGCCGTACTGGTTACACAAATCGACAAATTCTTTGGGAACACTGGAAGATCCGTGGAGTACCAACGGGTAGCCTGGCAGCAGGCCGGAGATTTTTTCCAGTCTTGGAAAATCCAGCTTTGGAGTGCCTTTGAATTTAAAAGCACCGTGGCTGGTGCCAATGGTAATGGCTAAGGAATCACATCCTGTTCTTTCGACAAACTCGACAGCTTCATCCGGATCAGTAAAGGAGGCTTCATGGTCACCTACATTTACGGCATCTTCAATGCCTGCCAGTTTTCCAAGCTCGGCTTCCACGACTACACCGTGATCATGGGCATAGGCGGCTACTTTTTTAGTCAATGCGATATTTTCTTCAAAGGGATATTTAGAGCCGTCGATCATGACAGAGGTAAAGCCTCCATCAACACAGGATTTACAGATTTCAAAATCTGCGCCGTGGTCCAGATGCAGGCAGATATCCAGATCTGTGGTTTCAACCGCTGCTTCAACCAGCTTTTTTAGATAAACTGGATTGGCGTATTTTCGGGCACCGGCGGATACCTGTAAAATCAAAGGGGCCTGCTCTTCCTGCGCTGCTTCAACGATCCCCTGGATGATCTCCATATCGTTTACATTAAAAGCGCCTATCGCGTACTTGCCTTCATATGCTTTCTTAAACATTTCAGTAGAAGTTACTAGTCCCATTTCAAACCTCCTGAGTCGTAGCTCGTTTAAATTTGTTTGATTTATTTCACTTACTAGTATACTCTTGTTGGGTCATTTTAACAATACAAAACTTTTGAATTAATGAAATTTTAATAAAAATCCCGGTAAAAACAGGAAAAAAGGACTGTTTTTACCGGGAACATTTTTGTCCGCAGCGGGATTGAAAGAGCGCATAAGATTCCTATACTTCAGACTTTTTTAATTGCTCCACAAGCTCAGTCATGCTTTTACCAAGCACAGGATGAATGTACCAGGGAGCGATTTCCACCATGGGCTCCAGGACAAAAAGCCGGTCCTGCACTCTGGGGTGTGGAAGGGTAATGTGCGGGTGGTCATATACCAGTCTGTCATAAAACAGGATGTCGAGATCCAGTGTGCGCGGTCCCCAATGAATCACGCGTTCGCGTTTCAGAAGTTTTTCAGTGTCCAGCAGCAGGGTCATCAGATCAGCGGGGGACAGGGTGGTTTCTATTTCCATCACGCCATTTAAAAAGGTGTCCTGTTCGGCATATCCCCATGGCTCAGTTTCGATGATGCTGGATTGATTAAGCAGGCGGATATCGCTTCGGGCGGATAGCGAATCAATGGCGGTTT
>ERZ781275.1435-NODE-1435-length-15725-cov-3.236503_pt1 | contig 15725 bp, 6 predicted proteins | sample MGYA00375853_ERZ781275 | MGnify/ENA primary metagenome ERZ781275 (study PRJEB29790, sample SAMN03653691) | human gut metagenome | host: Homo sapiens | place: USA: Dallas, Texas | collected 2012-07-23 | study: EMG produced TPA metagenomics assembly of the Gut...
AGAAGCTAAAGAACTTGTTGATGGTGCGCCAAACGTTATCAAAGAAGGCGTTGCTGCAGCAGAAGCTGAAGAACTTAAAGCTAAATTGGAAGAAGCAGGCGCTTCAGTTACTCTTAAATAATAAGGGTACGCAATTACATTGCTCAATCCCAGTGTAGAAAGGTATTGAGCAATGTCAAACAGCGAAAATACGGTGGAAAATGAATTCATTCCCCACCTAAACCCCACCAAACATTTGTTTGGTGGGGTTTTCTTTATTTTTTGATATAATGAATATATTAGTTGTTAAATTTTAGTATTGTTTGTAAGACTGATGTATTTTTTAATTTGAAAACACGGGGAAAAGAAATGAAATCAGCAATATACTGGAGTATTAGAAACAGAATATTAAATTTGATTTTTTATATTAAAAAAGTAAGCTTAAAGGTAAATAGTAAATGGCAATTATCCAAAGAGTATAAATCTTTTAGAAGTATTCTTTTTGCAAGATTTATCTCTGGTGTAATAAAAGGGTTTATTTTAGCTTTACTTTTAGGGATAATTGATAGAGTTCTTCTAAAATTTAGTGTAATAAAGATAATAGAAAGTAATCTATTAGGAGATGTTATTTTGGGGGAACTAGGTGTTGCTGGTGTGATTTTAGGTTTGTATTGCTCTAATATTTCAAGTGTATATTCCACAAGATATGCTAATGCACCTGAAAAAATTGCAATTGCTTTTCAATATGATCGTTTGACTGTTAAGAGTTTAGATGTAATCAGTAGTTTTATTATTTATGGAACAATTATACTAGTTGAATTATTATTGGATTGTAAAGTTAGTTGGGCAACGGTTTCAGTATTGATAATATGGTCTATACTTGTAGTTATATACTTTGGAATTACTGGGAATAGAATTTATCAGTTATCTGATGTTTTTAGATTATCAGATGATGCACATTTGTATTTAGAAAGAGTGATTTCAAAAAATTTTAAACATAAAATATACGTTAGTGATAATAACTATCAGGCTTATTTTAGAAAAATTACTTCAAATAGAATTGAGTTACTAAAAATAATTCAAAAATATGGTTGCAATCCAGACATAGCCGATAATTCTTCTGTATTTAATTTTATGTGTAAAAATTTAGGACTAATAAATCAATATTGGTCAACTAAACAGGATTTACCAAAGGATTCACTCTGGTTTAGAAAAAAATCTAAATATCAACAATGGCATTTAGCAGATAGTATAGAAGTATTAGTAGCATTAGATACGGGAACACCGTTAAGAACAAAAGAAGAAGCCGATATTCATTGGTTTGAAAATGAATTGATGGCTATAAACAAGGCATGTGTAAACTACTTGATAATAGAAAAAGATTTTGAAACTCTATATAGTTATTTAGTTGTATTAGATAAAATTTGTCAATCTGCAATTAAATACAAAGAAGCGAGATATTACCTAGAACATATAGACTGGATAAATAACATTATTCAAAATTCTATTGAAATTCAAAATAATGACGAAAATATTTCCTTTATTGCAGTTATTGAATATATTTCTGTTCTATATTTAAATATCATTTTAGAATCAAGAGATTATTTTAAGACACTAGACATTGATAAAATAAGTAAATCTGTTATAGATGGAATTGATACTGGAAAGTCATATAATTCTATAAAGACTATTCGAGGTAGAAGAGATATTGATATTTTAAAAAAAATATTGTTAGAGGTTAATGTCGAGAAGCAACGTATTACTCCTGTTTGGTTGATCAAGCAATACGTAGCCAAGGAAGAATTTGATTATGTAAACTTAATATATGATGTAGTAAAAGAAGGAATTGAACATATATATTTCTTGAGTAATATTTTTATTGAGAAAAAAATGTATTATGAAGCTTGTATTTTAATCTCTAAATTTTATAAGTACGAATCTGAGTTGACAATTTTTTTAGAATTTGCCAAACAATTGGAGATTAAACTATTTAGTTGTCATATTGATTCTGAAGATTCATGGGAAGAGAGTGTATTGAATGGATTAAAAGAAAAATTTAGAAAAATCAAACAAGACATTCCAGAAATGTATAAGAAATGTTCAAGTACTTTTACTGTAAAAAATTGGGATAGAGAAGGAGAATTTCCTGACTTTTTAGGAGAATGCTTTAATCACATTTCAAGAGATACTATTGAAGCTATTGTAAATTCAGATAAAAAACAATTTAAAAAGAATTTTGAAATTATTACTCAGATAATGCCTTTATATCAAGAACATATTAGATTATATTTTAACAAAAATAAAAATCTGTATAGGAAAGAATATATTTATTATATGATTACTTGTCCGATTGTTGAATGGGCTCAGCTTGGTGGTCTTGGTATAATATGGGGTGAATTTTTTAAAGATAAAGAATGGAGTGAAATTGTTAAAGAATCTTCCGAAATAATTTTTCAAAATAATAATGAAGAAAATTCAAAAGAGTTTGCAATTCAGTATACGGAATATGTGAAGCTAAGAAATCAGCTAAGGTTAATGTGCTTTATGAACTCAAGAGATCTCATAGAAGATAAGTGGAATGACTATGTTGTAAATGCAATAAAGAATACTGCTAACATAGAAACTGAAAACACAATGTTTGGAACGAAAATTAAAACTGATAGCAAATTAATAAAAATATTTTGTCCTAGTATTTTGGATGATGGATTCAGAATAAATCCTTCAGAATTATTTTGGGTTATCTGCGTTAATCCTCTAGTCCCTGAGGAAAAGAGGTTTCATTCTAATTTTTCGTGGGAGAAAAAGTTAAATGATTAAGAATACAAGAATAAGTAAAATGATTGAAAAGTTATATAAACATCCCGAAGATGGTTTATATTTACAAAAAATTTGTAGAGAATTATTTTCTGGATACGAGTTTTCTTTAAATGAAGGAAGGCATAATGGAGAAGATTTTTATAAAATTACACCGAACGACTCTGAAATTGTTAAATTATTCAATCATGCTTCCACATATTGTTTTTCCTACGATTTTGGAAAAATTATAGATAGAGTTCTGTACAGCATGGCTATTTATGGTAAGGCATACATTTTTATAAAACCAGAATATGAAGAGCAAATCGATAAACAAGGCAACAAATCTAAAAATATTAGTTCTTTATATATTAATGAAGTTAAGGGAATATTGAAGAAAAATAAATTTTTTTATAGGATAGGAAGGAATGAAATTTCAGAGTTTGATATCAGCGAAGGTACGTTAATCATTTTTAACTTAAGAGAAATAGGTTTTAAAAAGAATCATTTTACGAAGCTCGCAAAACAGGCTGAAAAATATAGTACAACATCTAATTCACTAGAATTAATATCAAAAGAACCAACATATAATTTTAGCGTTCATAGAGATAAAAGCACTAAATTATTGCTTAGAAAAACGAGAGGTCTAGGGCTTAACTTTTCTTTAGACAATCTGTCAGATAGTTATATACTGTATAATGAAATTCAGAGAAAATTATTCCAGAAAAAGCTACTTCAATATATTCTTGATAAAATTAATAAATCATTAATATCAAATTATGTACATAATGAAGAGTTTGAAATAGAAGCAACTATGAAAAATATAAACTATGAGGAGTCATGGGAAAAATTCCAACGTGGAGAACTCACGCGCTCTGAGTTGAGTAAGATTGTATGGGACTAGTTTATATCTAATTAAACTTTAAATCATAATTATGTAAATTAAAGAAATAAACAAGTGCATTATTTCACCAAACTTTCTGCAGTAAAATTTTCCGAATTAACTGTTCCATACCAATCAATAACAAATTTCCTTTTTCCCCATTTTGTTTCATCAACAGTATGTTTTCACTCTTTCTAATTTGGAAAAATGAGTAAGAAAAATACTTAGTCGTTCTATTTTTTGTGATAAGAACTCTCATAAAAAATACTGTAATTTAGAATGTCAGGCTAGATTTCAGCCAAATGGTTGTTTTGAATGTACATTTGAACTTTATTTTTAAAAGCTCTACTTTTATCTTCAAGAACGTAATTTTTCTTTTATTTCAAAATCACTTTTATGTTAAAACGCTAACAAAATATAGAATTGTATGATATAATTTAGACAGATTATTGCGATTTAGGAGATATTATGAATAAGATAAAAATTATATGAGATTGTTGATTAGGGAATTTTTGTTAGGGGGATCCAGATGAATGAATGCAATAGCTTACTGTTGCTCATTCTCTGGTTAAAGGATTTGTTATTCTTTTTAGAATAATTTGAAAGGGATTTTAATGAAAAAGTTTTTTGGAGAGAAGCAAACTCGGTTTGCTTTTAGGAAATTAGCTGTCGGGCTTGTTTCGGCTGCTATTTCTAGTTTGTTTTTTGTTTCTATCGTTGGGGTTGACTCTGTTCAAGCGCAGGAGAAGTTGAATGTTCACTATAAATATGTGACAGATACTGAAATAACTCCGCAAGAAAAGGAGTTGATTGTAAGTGGATTTCCTAAAATGTCAGAAGGCAACGAGGAGACTTACTATCTTGTCTACAGGTTAAACTCAAATACTGGAGCAAAAACCTTACCGAATACAGGCGACAACAATTCCAATACTATGATGGCAGCTGGTCTGTTAACGACGATAGGATTGGTTGTTTTTGCTGTGTCAAAAAGAAAGGTTCAAAGCAAGTTCCTATTGACTGTTTTGGTGGGGGCTAGTGTCGGTGGAGGTTTGATACTATCTGTCGATGCGCTGGAAAATGGGAGCTTGCTACAGTATAATGCGGAATATCAAGTGTCGGCTGGGGAAAGTCTGCCTTCACCAGGCGAAATCTCAGGCTATACCTATGTTGGCTACATAAAAGATGAATCGATTAAGAAATTATTAGACAATAAGATTCCTGATAATCAGCAGAATGCTAATGTGGATAAAGAAGCTTTAAACCAAAATAAGAAGCTAGATTATTCTGTTTCTTTTGATAAGAATGGATTGAAAAATCAAACGGTTGGCGTCAATACAATTGAGCCTCAAGATGAAGTCTTATCTGGCCGAGTAGCTAAGCCAGAATTATTATACAAAGAAACGTCTATTGAAACTGAGATAGCCTATGGAGAACAAATACAAGAGAATCCGGATTTAGCCGAAGGTACTGTAAGAGTAAAACAAGAAGGCAAACCAGGTCGTAAAATCGAAGTCGTTCGGATTTTCACTGTAGATAATGCGGAAGTTTCTAGGGAAGTACTTTCGACAAAAATAGAGGAAGCGACTCCTAAAATAGTGGAAAAAGGTACTAAAAAGCTTGAAGCGCCTAGCGAAAAACCAGTAACTTCTAACTTGGTTCAACCTGAGCAAGTTGCTCCCTTACCAGAGTACACAGGTGTCCAATCTGGTGCAATCGTTGAGCCCGAGCAGGTGGCTTCTTTGCCTGAGTATTCAGGTACACTATCTGGAGCCATCGTTGAGCCTGAACAAATTGAACCGGAGATTGGAGGTGTCCAATCCGGTGCGATAGTAGAACCTGAGCAAGTGACGCCCTTACCTGAATACACAGGAACTCAAGCAGGCGCGGTAGTGTCACCCGAACAAGTAGCTCCATTGCCAGAATACACAGGAACGCAATCCGGTGCGATTGTCGAACCCGCGCAAGTTACTCCATTGCCGGAGTACACAGGCGTCCAATCTGGGGCCATAGTAAAACCCGCGCAAGTTACTCCGTTGCCAGAGTATACGGGAACTCAATCTGGGGCCATAGTAGAACCTGAACAAGTCACCCCGTCGCCTGAATATACAGGCGTTCAAGCAGGAGCAATCGTTGAACCTGAGCAAGTGCCTTCTTTACCTGAATACACAGGATCTCAAGCAGGAGCGATTGTTGAGCCTGAGCAGGTAGAACCTCCGCAAGAGTATACTGGAAACATCGAACCAGCAGCGCCAGAAGCGGAAAATCCTGCTGAAAAAGCTCAAGAGCCAAAAGAGCAGAAGCAAGGACCAGAAAAGAATATCGAGTTAAGAAATGTATCTGATGTGGAATTGTATAGTCTAACTGATGGAAAATACAAACAGCACGTTTCTCTGGATGCCATTCCAAGCAATCAAGAGAATTATTTCGTGAAAGTAAAATCTTCTAAATTTAAAGATGTCTTCTTGCCAATTTCTTCAATAGTCGATAGCACGAAAGATGGTCAGCCGGTTTATAAAATTACAGCAAGTGCTGAAAAATTAAAACAGGACGTTGACAATAAGTACGAGGACAATTTTACTTTCTATCTAGCTAAAAAGGCTGAGAGAGAAGTCACAAACTTCACTTCCTTTAGTAACTTGGTTCAAGCTATAAATAATGATCTTGGAGGAACCTATTATTTTGGTGCTAGTCTGAACGCCAACGAGGTCGAACTAGAAAATGGCGCTAGCAGTTATATAAAGGGTAGATTTACTGGTAAGCTCTTTGGCAGCAAAGACGGAAAAAATTATGCTATTTATAATTTGAAGAAGCCTTTATTTGACGCTTTGAGTGGAGCTACTGTAGAAAATCTGGCTCTTAAAGATGTAAATATCTCAGGGAAAACTGATATTGGAGCCCTTGCAAATGAAGCGAATAATGCAACAAGGATTAACAATGTCCATGTAGACGGTGTTCTGGCTGGTGAACGTGGCATTGGTGGCTTGGTGTGGAAGGCTGATAATTCTAAGATTACGAACAGCAGTTTCAAGGGAAGGATTATCAACTCCTATGAAACGAAGGCACCATACAATATCGGTGGATTAGTAGGTCAACTGACTGGAATCAATGCACTGGTTGATAAATCAAAGGCCACGATTACTATCTCATCAAACGCTGATAGTACAAACCAAACTGTCGGCGGCCTTGCAGGTCTTGTTGAGAAAGATGCACTTATCAGCAATAGTTACGCCGAGGGTGACATTAATAATGTGAAGCGCTTTGGAAGTGTTGCTGGTGTGGCTGGCTACTTGTGGGATAGAGACTCTAACGAAGAGAGACATGCTGGAAGATTGCACAATGTTCTTAGCGATGTCAATGTTATGAATGGGAATGCGATTAGTGGCTATCACTATCGAGGAATGAGAATAACTGACTCATCTAGCAACAAAGACAACAGAGTCTACAAAGTGACTCTTGAAAAGGATGAGGTTGTCACCAAGGAATCTCTCGAAGAGAGAGGAACAATCCTCAATGCTTCTCAAATCGCAAGTAAGAAATCTGAAATTAACTCTCTTTCTGTACCGAAAGTCGAAACTTTGCTGACTAGCACTAATAAAGAAAGTGATTTTTCTAAGGTTGAAGACTATCAAGCCAGTCGAGCTTTAGCATATAAGAATATTGAAAAATTACTGCCGTTTTATAATAAGGCAACCATTGTCAAATACGGTAATCTGGTAAAAGAAGATAGTGCTTTGTTTAAAAAAGAAGTCCTATCTGCAGTCATGATGAAAGATAATGAAGTGATTACAGATATTGCTTCACATAAAGAAGCGGCTAATAAGCTCTTGCTGCACTATAAGGATCATTCATCTGAAAAGCTAGATCTCACCTACCAATCTGACTTTAGTAAGTTAGCAGAATATCGTGTGGGCGATACAGGTCTCATCTATACACCAAATCAATTCTTACAAAATCATAGTTCAATCGTCAATGAAGTTTTGCCTGATTTGAGAGCGGTCGATTATCAGTCAGAAGCCATCAGAAACACCCTAGGTATTTCTTCAGGCGTTTCACTGACGGAATTATACTTAGAAGAGCAGTTCACTAAAACGAAGGAAAATCTAGCAAATACCCTGGAAAAACTTTTGTCAGCTGATGCAGTCATTGCCAGCGAAAATCAAACGATTAATGGTTACGTCGTTGATAAAATCAAACGCAATAAGGAAGCCTTGCTTCTAGGTTTGACCTATTTAGAGCGCTGGTACAACTTTAACTATGGTGATGTGAATATCAAAGACATAGTCATGTATCACATGGATTTCTTTGGTAAGGGCAACGTATCACCGCTAGACACGATCATTGAATTAGGTAAATCAGGCTATAACAATCTTCTGGCCAAGAACAACGTAGATGCCTATAGCATCAGCCTTGCAAATAATAATGCAACAAAAGATTTGTTTAGCACGCTTGCCAATTACCGAGAAGTATTTTTACCAAATAAAACAAATAATCAATGGTTCAAAGAGCAAACCAAGGCTTATATCGTTGAAGAAAAATCAGCTATTGATGAGGTGAGGGTCAAACAAGAGCAGGCTGGCAGCAAATACTCTATCGGGGTCTATGATAGAATTACCAGCGACACTTGGAAATACCGAAATATGGTTCTACCTTTGCTGACAATGCCTGAAAGATCAGTCTTTGTCATATCGACTATATCCAGTCTTGGCTTTGGCGCCTATGACAGATATAGAAATAATGAGCACAGAGCAGGGGCAGAACTTAATAAGTTTGTTGAGGATAATGCTCAGGAAACTGCAAAACGTCAACGCGACCATTATGATTATTGGTATAGGATATTAGACGAGCAGGGCCGTGAAAAGCTCTATCGAAATATCTTGCTCTATGACGCCTATAAGTTTGGAGATGATGCTACTGTCGGCAAGGCTACAGCGGAGGCACAATTTGACAGTTCTAATCCAGCTATGAAGTACTTCTTCGGACCGGTTGGAAACAAGGTCGTGCACAATAAGCACGGAGCTTACGCTACTGGGGACAGTGTTTACTACATGGGCTATCGGATGCTGGACAAGGACGGAGCTATTACCTATACCCATGAAATGACGCATGATTCTGATAATGAGATCTATTTAGGCGGATATGGAAGAAGAAGTGGACTTGGTCCTGAATTCTTTGCCAAGGGCTTGTTGCAAGCACCGGATCATCCAGATGATGCGACAATCACGGTCAACTCAATTCTCAAATATGATAAGAATGATGCGGCAGAGAAATCTCGTTTGCAAGTCTTGGATCCAACTAAACGCTTCCAAAATGCGGATGATCTGAAAAACTATGTTCATAACATGTTTGATGTCATTTATATGTTGGAGTACCTAGAAGGGATGTCAATCGTGAACCGTCTGTCCGATGTGCAGAAAGTGAACGCTCTGAGAAAAGTCGAGAATAAATATGCCCGAGATGCTGATGGAAATGATGTTTACGCAACGAATGTGATAAAAAATATTACAATGGCGGATGCGCAAAAATTAAATTCATTCGACAGTCTCATTGAAAATGATATCCTTTCAGCGCGTGAGTACAAAAATGGTGATGTAGAAAGAAACGGCTACCATACGATTAAGCTCTTCTCTCCGATTTATTCGGCATTAAGCAGCGAAAAAGGAACGCCTGGAGATCTTATGGGACGGCGTATGGCTTATGAACTTCTGGCAGCCAAAGGCTTTAAAGATGGTATGGTCCCTTACATCTCTAATCAATATGAAGATGATGCCAAGCAAAATGGGAAAACCATCAGTATCTATGGTAAGACCAGAGGTCTGGTAACAGATGACTTGGTTTTACGCAAGGTCTTCAACGGTCAATTTAATAATTGGACTGAGTTTAAGAAGGCTATGTATGAAGAACGTAAAAACAAGTTCGACAGCCTAAACAAAGTCACATTTGATGATACGAGACAACCATGGACGAGTTTTGCTACCAAGACTATAAGTACTGTTGGAGAGTTGCAAAGCTTGATGGATGAAGCAGTTCTCAAAGATGCAAATGATAATTGGTATTCTTGGAGTGGCTATAAACCAGAATATAACAGTGCTGTCCACAAGCTTAAAAAAGCAGTCTTCAAAGCTTACCTTGATCAGACTAAAGATTTCAGAACATCAATCTTTGAAAACCAGAAGTGATTGGTTTGAGTATGTCAACTAGTCTGCAAAGTTGCAAGTATGAAATGTTAGGGCAGAGCTTGAATTGCTCTCAGATTCACACCTTCTTGTAGAAAAGAAATGACAAACCTAGTGAAAACTAGGTTTGTTTTTCTACATAAGTCAAGCAATTAAAACTGTAGCCAGTCTGCTTTCAGGCAGTTTACTGCTGACAGTCATTTATGAGGCTGATAATAAGCGGAAAAAAGTCTGAAATGACCTTTACCCTACTTCATATTTTTGTTATAATATTTGTATTGAAGCGTGCATTTGCGCGCTCTTTTCTGTTTTTAGAAAGCACTGAGTGTTTTAGAGTGAGTTATTTTTGAATAGATGGTGAAGGAGGACTTATGTTATACATTTGGTCTTATTTGAAGAGATATCCTAAGTGGCTGGTCTTGGACTTTGTTGCGGCAATCTTTTTTGTGATTGTCAATCTAGGGTTGCCAACGGTGCTGGCTCGGATGATTGATGAGGGAATCAATCCTAAGCAGACAGATCGGCTCTTTTTCTGGGCTTGGGTCATGTTTGGCGTTATTATCTTAGGAGTGCTGGGGCGAATCGTTCTGGCTTATGCGGCTGGGAAGCTAACGACGACCATGGTGCAGGACATGCGCAATGATCTCTATGCCAAGCTGCAAGAGTATTCTCATCATGAGTATGAGCAGATTGGAGTGTCTTCTTTGGTCACTCGCTTGACTTCAGATGCTTTTGTTCTCATGCAGTTTGCAGAGCAAACCCTGAAAATGGGTGTCATTACTCCCATGATGATGCTGTCTAGTATTCTCATGATTTTCTTGACCAGTCCGTCTCTGGCCTGGATTGTAGCTGTTTCAGTGCCTTTCTTGGCTGTCGTGGTCATTTATGTGGCAGTTAAAACCAAGCCCCTGTCTGAAAAGCAGCAGAAGACCCTTGATAAGATTAATCAGTATGTGAGAGAAAATCTGACCGGTCTGCGTGTTATACGAGCTTTTGCAAGAGAGGAATTTCAAGAGAAGCGTTTTGCTGATGAAAATGAGGTCTATACGCAAAACTCCAATAAGCTCTTTAAGCTGACTGGTCTGACAGAGCCGCTCTTTGTGCAGATTATTATTGCAATGATTGTGGCCATTGTCTGGTTTGCCCTAGACCCCTTGCGGGACGGCAGTCTTGAAATCGGAAATCTCGTTGCCTTTATCGAATACAGCTTTCACGCCCTGCTGTCCTTCCTCTTCTTGGCCAATCTCTTTACCATGTATCCGCGGACTGCGGTATCAAGCCAGAGGCTTAAGGAAGTCATGGATATGCCCATCTCAATCAATCCTAATGAAGATGGTGTAACCGAGACAGAGACACAGGGGTATCTGGAGTTCGACAATGTAACCTTCGCTTATCCAGGTGAGACGGAAAGTCCTGTACTGCATAATATTTCCTTCAAGGCTAAGCCGGGTGAGACTATTGCTTTTATCGGCTCAACTGGTTCTGGTAAGTCTACACTGGTACAGTTGATTCCGCGCTTTTACGATGTAACACTAGGTAAGATTTTAGTGGATGGTGTGGACGTCCGTGAATACAATCTGAAGGCTTTGCGTCAGAAGATTGGCTTTATTCCGCAGAAGGCTTTGCTATTTACCGGAACTATCGCAGCGAACCTGCGCTACGGAAAGGAAGAGGCTAGTCAGGAAGAGCTGAGTCAGGCGGCTGAGGTTGCTCAAGCCAAGGACTTTATCGAGAGTCGAGAAGAGCGTTTTGAGACTCATCTGGCTGAGGGAGGCAGCAATTTATCCGGTGGACAGAAACAGCGACTCTCTATCGCCCGTGCAGTGGTTAAAAAACCGGATATTTATATATTTGATGACTCTTTTTCTGCTCTGGATTATAAGACAGATGCGGTGCTGCGTCGTCGTCTCAAGGAAGTGACAGGTCAGGCAACGGTGCTGATTGTAGCCCAACGGGTGGGAACCATCATGGGCGCTGACCAAATTATCGTCTTGGATCAGGGCGAAATCGTCGGACGCGGGAAGCACGAAGAGCTGATGGAAACCAATGATATTTATCGCGAAATTGCGGATTCGCAGCTGAAAAATCAAGCTTTGACAGAGGAATAGAAAGGAGACTGACATGAAAAAGACACCTAGTTTTGCTCGTTTGTGGAGCTACCTAAAAGTTTATAAGTTTGCAGTCGCCTTTGCGATTTTTCTCAAAATCCTCAGCGTCGTTATGAGTGTCGTCGAGCCCTTTGTCTTAGGTCTATCCATTACTGAACTGACAAATAATTTGCTGGATATGGCTAAAGGTGTGGCTGGTGCCCAGATTAATGTGTCCTATGTTGGCTGGGTCATGGTCTTGTATTTTGTACGGGCGATTTTTTATGAAATCGGTTCTTACTATTCTAATTACTTTATGACCAATGCAGTGCAGGCTACCATTCGTGACTTGCGCGATGAACTTAGTCATAAGATTAATCGCATCCCCGTTTCTTACTTTGATAAGCACCAGTTTGGTGATTTACTGGGGCGTTTTACCAGCGACGTCGAAGCTGTTTCCAATGCCTTGCAGCAGTCTTTTCTGCAGGTTATCAACGCAGTCTTTACTCTGATCTTGGTTATCGTCATGGTATTGGTGCTCAATCTGCAGTTGGGTATAATTGTGGTAATTTCGATTCCGATTACCTACCTCAGTGCTCGCTTTATCGTGAAGAAATCCCAGCCTTACTTTAAACAGCAGGCAGATGCACTGGGAGCTATGAATGGCTTTGTTCAGGAAAATTTGACAGGCTTTAATATCTTGAAGCTCTATGTCAGAGAAGAAAGCTCCCAGGAGGATTTTCGTCAAATTACGCAAAATCTGCAGAAAGTAGGTTTTAAAGCCAGCTTTATCTCTGGTTTGATGATGCCTGTTTTGAATGTTATTTCGGATCTGATCTACCTCTTGCTGGCTCTGCTGGGCGGTCTTCAGGTTATCGCTGGGCGTTTGACAGTCGGAAATATGCAAGCCTTTGTTCAGTATGTCTGGCAGATTAATCAGCCCATTCAAAACCTGACTCAGCTGGCTGGTCAGCTGCAGAGTGCCAAGTCTTCTTTGGACCGGATTTTCCAAGTGCTGGACGAAGCAGACGAAGTCAATGATAGGACAGAAAAGCTGGATCAAGATCTGACAGGTCAGGTTAGCTTCAAGGATGTGGACTTCCAGTATGTGGCAGACAAGCCGCTCATTCGGAATTTCAATCTGGAAGTCAAACCTGGAGAAATGGTGGCTATTGTTGGTCCGACTGGTGCTGGTAAGACCACGTTGATTAATTTGCTCATGCGTTTCTACGATGTGATCAAAGGCGCGATTACGGTGGACGGTCATGATATTCGCCATTTATCTCGCCAGGACTATCGCAAACAGTTTGGTATGGTGCTGCAGGATGCCTGGCTTTATGAGGGGACTATCAAGGAAAATCTTCGCTTTGGCAATCTGCAAGCCACTGATGAAGAAATTGTAGAGGCGGCTAAGGCGGCTAATGTGGACCACTTTATCCGAACCTTGCCAGGCGGCTACAATATGGAAATGAATCAAGAATCCAGCAATATCTCGCTTGGTCAGAAGCAGTTGCTTACGATTGCGAGGGCTCTTTTGGCCAATCCTAAGATTCTGATTTTGGATGAAGCGACCTCATCTGTTGATACACGGCTGGAGCTTTTGATCCAGAAGGCCATGAAAACACTCATGCAGGGTCGGACCAGTTTTGTCATTGCTCACCGACTGTCGACCATTCAGGAAGCGGATAAGATTTTGGTACTCAAGGATGGTCAGATTATAGAGCAAGGCAATCATGAGAGTCTCTTGGCTGATAAAGGATTTTATTATGACCTTTACCAGAGTCAATTTTCTAAAAAAGCGGAAGAAGTTTGAAAGGTTTGCTAAATCATTTTATAACTGCTAGAATATAAGCAAAGTGAGGTAGCAATGTCTTTAACAAGTCAAATTATTACAGCAGAATTTCCCGATTTGGATAAGGTTGAGGCCTTAAACCGCGAGGCTTTTCCTGTAGAGGAAAGGGTGGCTATCAGCGAATTTCTCCGTTATACAAACGATAAGCGGTCTCATTTCTTTGCCTTCTACAATGAGGAAGAATTTGTTGGTTTTGCATTTGCAGTTTATAACGAAAAAATGTTCTATGTCAGCTTCTTTGCGATTATGCCGCACCTTCGCAGCCATGGCTATGGGGGAGAGATTATTCATAAACTGACAGAGTTTTATCAAAAAACCATGGTTCTAGAGGTAGAACGTGTCGATGAAGAATGTGACAATCTAGAGCAACGTCAAGCACGTATGGACTTCTATAAGCGTAACGGCTTTCGAACGACCAATGCCTTTCTGGAATATGAAGGATTAAGCTTTGAAATCTTGTATTTGGGACATCATTTTGATGAGGAGGCTTATCGAGATATTTTCCATATGCTGCAAGAGAAGAACTTCTTTGAATTCGAAATTAAGTACAGAAGATTTAGCGATGTATAAAGAGTGCTAAATGATTTATAGCCATTTTTAAAAGGTTGAGACTTCCTATCTCAACCTTTTTACTATGAAAAATCTCTTTTATTTTGTTTTGGATTAGGAAGGACAATATTGTATTTTTCTCGCATTCAGCAATAGTTGAGTATATCTGTTTAAAGAAAGTAAACCATCAAAAAAGATAGAGATAGGTTGGTGAAACATACGATTTAAAACAAATTTTTTTATATCGCTTTAAAATAAGCCTTAAATCTGTGGATAAGTCAGGAATTTGCTAAAAATCTCCAAAAATATTTCGATTTATTTCGTTTTTTTAAACCAACTTACCGTGAAAAGTTAAAAGCCTTGCGGAGCGGGCTATTTCCGTATATAATGATAAAGCATGAAAAAATTTAAAGGAGTTTCCCGTGATTAAAAAAGGTGCCTTGACAGGCTTGCTCTTATTTGGAATATTTTTCGGTGCTGGGAATTTGATTTTCCCGCCTTCGCTTGGAACATTATCTGGCCAGCATTTTTGGCCAGCTATTGCAGGATTTGTCCTATCTGGGGTTGGGCTTGCTGTGCTGACTTTGATTATCGGAACTCTCAATCCTAAGGGCTATATCCACGAGATTTCTCAGAAGATTGCGCCTTGGTTCGCTATTGTCTATCTCGTAGCCTTGTATCTGTCAATCGGACCCTTTTTTGCTATCCCACGGACTGCGACGGTGGCCTATGAAGTTGGTATCTCTCCTATGCTGTCTAAAAATATGACAGGTATCGGATTGATTGTTTTCACGACACTTTACTTTGCGGCGGCTTATCTGATTTCTTTGAATCCATCTAAGATTTTGGATCGGATTGGACGTATTCTGACGCCTGTCTTTGCAGTTTTGATTATTATCTTAGTCATTCTAGGAGCTTTGAAATACGGAACAACGACACATCAGCAGGCTTCGCAAGCTTATTCTGCGTCAGCTTTTGGGCAAGGGTTCTTGGAAGGTTATAATACTTTGGATGCCTTGGCTTCCGTGGCCTTCAGTGTAATCGCAGTAACAACTCTTAACCAGCTAGGTTTCAAGAATAAAAAGGAATATGTTTCAACTATCTGGGTTGTTGGTTTGATGGTAGCGTTTGGCTTTAGCGCCATGTATATCGGTTTGGCTTTTCTGGGCAATCATTTCCCAGTTCCAGCCGAGATTATTGCCAAAGGCAATCCTGGTGTTTATGTCCTGTCGCAGGCGACACAGGCTATCTTTGGACCTACAGCACAGATTTTTCTTGCAGCTATGGTTACTGTGACTTGCTTCACAACAACTGCAGGACTTATTGTATCGACTGGGGAATTCTTCCATAAAACTTTCCCTAAGGTATCTTATAAAGTGTACGCAACGGTCTTTACTTTGATTGGGTTT
>ERZ781275.1448-NODE-1448-length-15524-cov-4.222510_pt1 | contig 15524 bp, 10 predicted proteins | sample MGYA00375853_ERZ781275 | MGnify/ENA primary metagenome ERZ781275 (study PRJEB29790, sample SAMN03653691) | human gut metagenome | host: Homo sapiens | place: USA: Dallas, Texas | collected 2012-07-23 | study: EMG produced TPA metagenomics assembly of the Gut...
CTGGAAAAAGCAGGAGGAACGAGACCGCCGCAACAGCAAGCGGGTGGACCGCGACGACCTGCGCGTCATTCGGCATCATGATCTTATGCGCGATGATACGCAATCGTCGGCAACGGAATCGCAGGATGCGCTTTCGAAGCTCGCCCAAGCGCAACTCATCATCAACCAATGCGACGAATTGATCGCGAAACAGGCGTTGCGCATCGACGAACTGGAACGTGTGCTGCGAAAGCTTGTCGGGTGACGGCACGGTTGCGTGAGATGGAGGAAACGGCGGAATGGCATGACGGTCGTTGGCCGTCACCCGAAGAGGCTCCGATGGGTGGTCGACTTTCGTTGGAAAGTCGCTTTCCGTCGTTCGAAGAGGCGATTGACGTTGCCGACGAAATGCGTCAACGACGTCACGCTCGCGGCAAAACGCTGGCGATGCGTGCGATTGCGGCGCTGTTGATTGTCGCTGCGATCTGTATTGGCGGTTTTCCGGCGATGTTGCAGTATCGGTCGGCGCGTGATCTGTCGGGAACGTCGGTAAGATCCGCGCAGACGGTTGCGGGCTGGCCGTATCCGCAGGCGGATGACGCGTTCGCCGCGGCCCGGGACTATAACAAGCGGCTTGCGCAGTCCGGACAGCCGATTTTGGGTGAGGCGAAGGATCCGTTCGCTGATGTGCGCGGCGGATCGCGTGCCAGTGTGTCCGATTCTGGTGAATCGGACAATCAGAGTGGTGCGGGTACAGGCGCGGACGCCGGTTCCGCGGACGCTGGTTCCGCAAGCGCCAGTTCGGCGGACGCGGAGTACCGGAGTCTGTTGGATTCCGGCGGTGGCGTGATGGGTACGATTCGCATTCCGAAAATTTCCGTGAGACTGCCGATCTACCATGGCACCTCCGAATCGGCGCTCGCTTCGGGCGCGGGCCACCTGTACGGCAGCAGCCTGCCAGTCGGCGGCAAGAGCACGCATGCGGTGCTCACCGGGCATCGCGGACTGGTCGAGGCGGCCATGTTCACGCGGCTTGATGAAATGCGTGTCGGCGACTACTTCTACATCGAAGTGATGGGTCGAACGTTCGGCTATCAGGTGGACCGTATCACGGTGATCGAGCCGAACGACACGTCGCAGCTGAAAATCGTGCCTGGTGAGGATCGCGTGACCCTGATGACCTGCACGCCATATGGCGTCAACACGCACCGTCTGCTGGTTTCGGCCATACGTTCCGCCATTCCAGATGAGATTCCCGCCGAAAACGACGCGGTGAAGGATGCCCGCGCGATTGGTGCGATCACAGGTATTGCGACTCTCGTAGTGGGCGCGTTGTTGGTTTGGTTGCGACGCAAGCCGTGGCATATTCGCAGGCATGCTGCTTGGTGGCCGAAGCGCGGCTGATTCGGTTACTGCATGACGGCGTGTCTGACATGCAATTTGAATATAAAAGTTGTGGTTGGCGAATAGAGCATGCGTGATTGCCATTATTGACTAATGGTTACGAAAGTGTGAAGAAGCGTCATTGCAGTGATTATCCCATCGTTTCTTCGCGATAACGTCGGGTGCTCTTCGTGGGTGACTTGTGTTGCGATTCAGCAATTTCCATCGATTGTGCGATACCCGACTTTCCCGCACTTAGGGTGTACGCATGGCAGTCCCTTTTCCTCTAGCTTCCAGAGTTGAAGTACTGTCAGGATTTTCCGGGCACGTAGAAGATGTTGCGAATCTTGGCATGAAGAGAGGTTGCGCGTCGTAAGACGCGTGATTGCACAGGATTTAAGGGGATGCTCATGAGGCATGCACATGAATATGAGGCGAAGCCCAGGGGAGGACTTGCAAAACGTATAGTGGCTGTGCTCGCATCGGTCGCCATGCTGGGCGGCATGGGTTATGCCACCACCTCCGCCGCGCTTGCGGAAGATACGCCGACCACTGTGGAAACCACCACGGACCAGAGCGTGACCACTACTAACGAAACGACCGGTGACGGTAACGCCACGGATAACGAGGGCACTGACAATGCGGGCGATACTTCCGTCGACCCTACGGGCACTGAATCCGATACCAACACTGGTACGGATACCGGCGTAAACACGGCGAATGCGGCAAATGCCGGAGATGCTACATCTTCGGATACGAACTCGCAGACTGATACCGCTTCGCAGCCCGATCCGCAAACTGTCAACGCCGAGCAAAATAGCCCTTCCGTAGTGGCGGATGCTACTGGTTCCGACTGTATTTACGCTGGAACGAATGCTTTGCAGCGCGTGTGCTGGCTTGATATGTCCAAGTTCAGCTCAGAGACCGCCAAAGAAAAAGCCGGCCAAAAAATGACCGTGAATCTCGGCGGCGGCCTGACCATGTCATTTACCGCGCATTATTCCGGCGGGCGTACGGTCGTCGCCAGTGAAGTGCCAACGTGGGATAATCGTGCAGCGCACCGAGGTGAAGCTGGATATCACGCAATCTTCGGTGTTGAGGGATATTCTGATTTCCCGACCGGAAGCAAGCCCGCGCTGTATCAAGGCACTGGATATCAGAACGATTCGAAGATACAGCTTTCAGATATCACCATTACTAAAAACGGTCAGAACGTAGCTGATCTGCAGTATTCGTTCGTTATGGCGGATGCGGAAAGCACTAACGAAGACGAGCAAATGGTGTACAAATCCAGTTCCGCGATTAGGCAACTGGGATCTTATCCAACAAGCGATAGCAATTACCGTTTCTGTGATCCGCAATTTTCGAATAACAATCAAACCATAACTTGCACGGGTAAGGATGGAGACAGCGTGCCTCAAGGCATTCGTCTGTATACAACGTCCGCTCCAACTCAGGTTTCCATTGAGATGAAGAACAGTGATCTTGGCTCTAGGCAGGGTGCGGCGTTCGGCGTTATTTTCTCGCAGGCTGTTGCGAAGATCACTGTAAACGGTTTGGCCAGTGGTGATACGAACACAACATTTAAGGCTGGTGTTTTGGGCGAAACTGGAAGTCTTGAATCGGGTGTGATCTCGTCAGGAACCAGGGAAAGCGGCACCTTGCCAATCCTCGCCGCCGCCGGTGAAAAGAAAACGGTTCGTTTCTACCTGACAAGCACCACGACGGACTGGTCTAAGTATGACGTAGCATTCGAAGGCACTGACAATGGCAAGGTTGTTTCCGGCCTTGCGATTCAGACAGATGAATATGGACATCGTTACGTTGACATGACTGTTGCGGCCGATCATACGGTGCAAGGTTACTTTACGGTGACTGCCAAGCCTGATCCGCTTGGAGTGCCGGAACATCATAAGACCATCGCCAAGAAGAAGGGTGCCAACGATACGTACACGTTGAACCTCAACGTGACGGGCAAGCGATCCAGCACTTCGCAAACCGTCTCCCAGCCAGTCGACATCGCACTAGTGCTCGATGTGTCTGGTTCGATGAGTGAAACAATGGGCGAGACGACAAAACTTGCTGCATTGAAGAAGGCTGCGAAGGAATTCTTGACGAATACCGCTAATAAGAACGCAGCTATTGCCGATAATGGCAACAAGATTAGAGTCTCGCTGGTTAAGTTTGCTTCGACGAAGCGCGACACAACTGGCAATGACCGTTACGATTCGTGGGACGGAAAGCGGAATTATACGCAGATTGTCAATAATCTAACTGACAATATGAACACTCTGAGCGCAAGTGTCGATGCGTTACAAGCGGGAGGTGCTACACGGGCCGATTACGGTTTGGAAAAGGCTAATGCTGTGCTGGCTGGTGCTCGTGCAAATGCTAAAAAAGTGGTGGTATTCTTCACCGATGGAGAACCGAACTCTCATAGTGGATTTGACGGTGGTGTCGCTAATACGGCAGTAAAGAATGCGAAAACGCTGAAGGATTCGGGAACTACCATCTACAGTGTCGGCGTATTCTCAAAGGCTGATCCTTCGGATACTTCTGGAAAATTCAATGCGTATATGAACGCTGTTTCCAGCAACTATCCGAATGCCACGACGTACAGGAACCTTGGCACAAGGGTTGACGGTGGCAACTACTACATGATTGCGTCGAACTCAGAAGGACTGTCGAAGGTTTTCGAAGACATTCAGCAAACCATTACGAGCACCAACGGATATACCGGCGTGACCATTCAGGATACGCTGTCGAAATATGCTGAATTTGCTGATGACGATCCTGAAAAAACCGCAAAAGTGGTTACCAATGATGGCACTACCGTAACTGCGCAATGGAATATCAAGGTGAATGGTAATACGATTATCGCATCGCCGAAGAGCACGGAGCCACTTCCTGACGGTGTGACTTACACGCTGCAGTTCGATATCAAGCCTACGCAGACGGCATATAACGAGTATGCGGTGAACAAGAACGACGGTCAGGATGGCTATAACAACGTGATTGGTAGTGCAGGTTCTGACGCTGCCGATAATGCCACGTCTGCAGGTAAGCCTGGTTTCTATACCAACGACAGCGCATGCTTGGCCTACTCGGGTGACGGTGAAACGCACGCCTGCGGTGATACGCCTTATGTGGAACAGCCTGTCGATCAGGTCAAGACCGGTGCCATCACAGTGCAGAAGAAGTGGGCTGATGCTGATGGCAAGGCGAGCTCAGAAGGCAATCCTGGATCGGTGACGTTTACACTGAAGATCGACGGAAACAATTCGGAACGCAAAGTTACGGCAAGGGCTAATACGGAGTGGAAGGCAACTTTCGAAAACCTGGCTCCCGGTCACACTTATGAGGTGGTCGAAGAGGCTGTTACAGGCTACGAAACTTCTTACAAGAGCCAAGACGTGACAATCACTGCCGACGAGCTGTGGAACGCCAATTCCGACGCGAATACGGCTGACAATGTGAAGGAGTGGAACGTCACTGTCACCAACACTCACAAGAAATCGACTCTGGCTGAAGGTTCGATCAAGGTGGCCAAGAGCATCAGCGGTCGTGAATGGAAGAAAGATGACTCCTTCAACTTCACCATTGCCGGCTCTGACCCAGCCCAGAACGCTCCATTGCCCGATTCAGCTTCCGTCACGATCAATGCGAATACCGCAAATCACGAGGCGAGCTTCGGCAAGATCGTATACAAGACCGATGGCATCTACACCTACACGGTGAAGGAAACCAAGCCCACCAACGCCATTGCCGGCCTGCACTATTCCCTGGCGGAATACACGGTAACCGTGACGGTTCCTGCCGATATGGGCACGCCAACAGTGAGCATCAAGCAAGTCAAGGACGACAACGGCAAGACTGTTGATAATCAGTCTGCGAATGTCGCCAAATTCACCAATACGTATGTGGCGGTGTCGGCGTTGCCGTTGACGGGCGGAACCACGGATCGTCAATGGCTGCTGGTTGGCGGCTCGATCGGCGGACTCGCAGTACTGCTGGTTGGCGCGGCTGGCGTCTGGAACAGCAGGAAGCGTCTCGTCTGAGACGGTTCCTCGGGCTGGACTGCCCTACCAACCTTCACGGGGCGGTCCAGCCGCACATCACCAATTTTGTGGATCCGGAGCATGTTGGGCTTCAGATCCCGTTAGCAAAAACAAACACAGCATCAACAACACAATGAGAGGGGATTCTCATGAAGATGAGGAAACTTTTCGCCGGTATCGCTGCAGCCGCGACGTTGCTGGGCGGCATGGCCCTGAGCGCGGCAAGCGCACAGGCTGACGGCAGCGGCACTGTCGTCACTAGTAAGGTGAATTTCACATTCACTGCTCAGGACGCCAAGCAGCTGACCAATCGTAAGCTGGACGCCTACAAGATCGCTGACTACGTGCAGTACGGCACTGGTAGCAATGCAACGTACGGTGTGCAGACTGCCGACGGTGTTGACCGCGGTACTCTTAAGGCGGCACTTGAGTCTGCTACTGGCAAGACTGTCTCTGAAACCGGCGATCTGATGGCTTGGGCGCTCGCCGAAGGCGTGCTGTCTGTGGACAATTCTGCAGATGGTGCATGGAATAATAGCGCTTCCCGTAAGTTTGTGGAATCGCTGAAGACCACGACTGACAAGCTTGGTACCGCAGAAGAGGTTGATTTGGGTGCTGCCGCTAATGGCACTTCCGCTACTGTGACGCTCCCTGCAGGCCTGTACCTGTTTGTGGACGCGGATTACTCGGTTGGCACCAATGGAGCTGCCACTCCGTCTATCGCAATCCTCGTTGGCTCCGGTAACGTTAAGGATGGCGTGCTGAATCCGCTCACTGAGGCAACTGTGGCCATTAAGAACCAGACCACTGCCGTGACCAAGAAGGTGAATGGAGAGGACGTCATCACCGCTTCCGTTGGCCAGAAAGTGACATACACCATTACGAGCAAGGTGCCGCAGAACACGCAGTACTACAGCGATTACGGCTACACCTACACGGATACCCCGTCTGCTGGCCAGACTGTGGATTTCGATTCCCTTAAGGTGACGGTCGGCGATAAGAGCCTGAACAAGGGTACGGATTACACCGTGGCCCAAAACAAGAATGGCACCTTCACCGTCACCATCAGTTCCATCCAGAAGCAGACCGCAGGTGCACTCATTACTGTGACCTATGCTGCCAAGGTTACTGAAGCGGGAGCCTCCGGAAGCAAGGCCGTGACTAACGCGGTCGTGCTCTCCGACAATGGTGCTGAAGCTACTGACAGCACTACCATCACCAATAGCGGGTTCTCCTTTACCAAGACCGACGCTCAAGGCAATCCGCTGGCCGGTGCTACGTTCACGATCCGCGTTCCGGGTGTGGATGGTTCGTTCACCGCCACCTCTGACAAGACCGGCACAGTGACCTTCAAGGGTCTTGCAGATGGCACCTACGAAGTCAACGAAACCACGGTTCCGAATGGCTTCCAGCAGAGCCTCAAGGCCAAGTTCAATGTCATCATTGAGAATGGTGAGGTCAAGTTCAGGGGTACGGATGTGTGGGGCCTGGCTCCGAAGGAGTCTTCCGATAAATACCAGGTCAAGAACGTGAAGAACGTCACCCAGCTGCCGCTTACCGGTGCTGCGGGCACGACCCTCTTCACCGTGGTGGCGCTGCTCGTGGCAGGTGCCGGCGTTACCGTCGCACTCAAGTCGCGCCAGCGCGTGCGCTGATACGCGCTCAATCGCTGAAACAATAAGCGAAAAAAACGAAATAAGCGGGCATTCGCGGAAACCATCCGTGGATGCCCGCTTTTCGTGTCTTTTCGTGCCTTTCCATACTTTTTAGGGGTGAAGGTTTTGCACGGGGCAATACGGGAGCGAAGCGGGTGAAATCCGGTATCAAACGGCGAAATCTGGCATGAAAAACATCCGCAAGTGGCAAAACAGGCATCAAAACATGCGTCAAACAAAGCAATCATGCAGGGGTTGCAGGTGGGGGCATCTCACGACAATGGCACCCTACAATCGCAAGCACATCCATGAAAACAGTGGAAAGGCGGGTGTCATGGCACGAGGCGGGGGAGCATTCAGCGACGAGGAAATCCAACTATTGCGCGGACTGCCAGCGGTCGCCAACGTAACGCGCAATCGCATCACCTACGCCGATTCGTTCAAGCAAGTGTGCACCATCCGCTACTTGACAGGCGAATCGCCAACCAAAATCTTCCGGGAAGCGGGACTTCCGCCGGATCTCATCGGATACAAGCGCATCGAACGGTGTGTGGATCGTTGGAAAACGTCGGCCATCAAATCCGTGACCGGCAGCGGCAACATGAGCGACAGCGAGATCATCGCGCAACTCGTCAACCGGTATGAGCATGCGTTCGTGATGAGGCGCAACCTCGATAGCATCACCAACAGGACGATGGAACATATTCCCGTCAAAGCGCAAGGCGACGACGGCATCGACGTGGGAACCGCGAGCATCATCATCAAACAGCAGGCACGCCGTATCGACGAACTGGAGCGCGCGAACGCCGAACTGCGCGGGCAAATCGCCGCCACCGCCTGACCCAGACCATCGTTATGCCGCGTAAGTGTCTGATTCTGCAGAATCGGACAAGTACACAGGCAAAAACGGGTCTCAGTTGTCCGTTTCTGGTGAATCGGACAAGTAATGCGGCGAAAGTGCGTTGCGGATGTCCGTTTCTCCAGAATCGGACAACTGGAGTACTGAAAGTGTGCTGTGGATGTCCGTTTCTGCAGAATCAGACAAGCGAGGCGCGATTTGTGTCGGACAGTTGGGCGTATCTCACTTATATATGGCAGTCAGCCTGCGGAAATACGCCCAAAACGTACCCCCTAAGTGGTGTTTTGCCGTGAGCAAGTGCCATATATAAGCGAGAAAGTAGCGGTCAACCTCGTGAATCTGCCATATATAGGCGAGATAGGGCGGCAGGGGGGGTATGGCGAGGCGAAAATACGGGAATAAGGTGGTCGGATGGGCACGGTTGACCACAAACGGGATGCGCCAGTGCCGCAAAATCTGCGTACGTGCCCAAAAACAAAGCTTCGGCGGGCGCAATGTGCGGTTCGCGGGGTAGGGTAGTGAACATTATGACTTCCGAGAACACCAATTCCGCGGGCTCAAGCGCCGCGCACATCAAATCCGTCGAAAGCCTCGACCAAAGCAATGAAATGGAGCGAGGCCTGAAAAACCGCCACGTCCAGTTCATCGCCATCGGAGGCACCATAGGCACCGGCCTGTTCCTAGGCTCCGGCAAGTCGATCGCACTGACCGGCCCGAGCATCATTTTCGTGTACATCGGCGTTGGCCTGATTATGTTCCTGCTGATGCGTGCCATCGGCGAAATGATGTACAGCGATCCTAGCCAGCACACGTTCATCAACTTCATCACGCGCTATCTCGGCCGCGGGTGGGGCAAGTTCGCCGGCTGGACGTATTGGATCGTGCTCATTCTGACCGGCATGACCGAAATCACCGCCGTAAGCACATATTTCGTAACGTTCTTCGGCACATTCGGCATAGACCTGAACTCGTGGAAGTGGTTGATCGAACTGTGCTTCCTCGTAGCGCTCACCGGCATCAATCTGATTGCGGTGAAAGTGTTCGGCGAGGCGGAATTCTGGTTCTCCATGATCAAGATCACGCTGATCGTCGGTCTGATCGTCCCCGCCATCGTGATGCTGATCATCGGCTTCAGCTCCCCCGCCACGCACATCGAAGGCGTGGACGGCACGGTGTCGGGTGCCACGGTGAGCCTTACGAATATCACCGACGGCTTCCAGCTCGCGCCGAACGGTTGGATGAACTTCTTCATGAGCTTCCAAATGGTGTTTTTCGCCTACCAGCTCATCGAATTCGTGGGTGTCACGGTGTCGGAAACGCAGAATCCGCGCGAGGTGCTGCCGAAGGCGGTGAACGAGCTGATCATGCGTATTCTGATCTTCTACGTGGGTGCGCTGATCGCGATCATGGCTATTGTGCCCTGGCGTAACTTTCACGAGAATTCCGATGGCTCGTTCGGTTCGCCGTTCATCATGGTGTTCAAATATGCGGGTCTTGATTGGGCCGCCGCCCTGGTGTTCTTCGTGGTGATTACGGCTGCCGCGTCGGCGTTGAATTCGCTGATTTATTCGGCCGGTCGTCACTTGTATCAGCTTGCTTCGGATTCCGAGTCGCCTGCGATGGCGCGTTTGGCTGAGGTTTCCGACCACAAGGTGCCTGCGAAGGCGATTGTCGCTTCGGGTTGCATGATTCTGTTCTCCCCGATCATCAACGCGATTCCGGGTATTTCCGGCGCGTTCGTGCTATTCGCTTCGGCCGCCAGCGCTGTGGTGATTTTCATTTACGTGCTGACGATGCTCGCCCACCACAGGTATCGTCAGAGCAGCGATTTTCTACCGGACGGTTTCGTCATGCCCGCTTGGCAGGTGTTTGATTGGATTGCGATCACGTTCTTTGTGCTCGTGTATGTCACGTTGTTCCTGTCGACGGACACGATTGGTTCTGCGATTGCCGGTCTGATTTGGCTGGTTGCGTTTGGCGGATATTGCCTGCTACACGAACGATTCCAGAATCGCGATCTTAAGGAAGCCTTGCAGCAGTAACGTTTGCAGGTAACGCAGGATACAAGTAAGGGGCGTTTGCCGAACGTGAGTGCATCACGTACGTTCGGCAAACGCCCCTTTCAGCATGGTCTTTGCGCGAATCCCCATTACGGGATCCAGTGCAAATCAGCCGATGTAGTCGGCCTCGTTCGTCGGGCTGGACGGCACGGCATGATCTTCCGTAACCTTGCCCAAGCCAGACAAATACGCTTCACGACCCGCTTCGATCGCCTTCTTGAACGCGCGTGCCATCAGCGGAATATTGCCGGCGGAAGCGATGGCCGTGTATGCCATCACCGCGTCCGCGCCCATTTCCATGGCTTCCGCAGCCTGGCTCGGACGGCCAATACCAGCGTCGATGATCACCGGAACATTGGAGTTCTTGATGATCACTTCAATGAAATCGCGTGCACGCAGACCCTTATTCGAGCCGATCATCGCGCCCAGCGGCATTACGCAAGCCGCACCCGCGTCTTCAAGACGCTTCGCCGCAATCGGATCGGGGAACATGTACGGCATGACCACGAAGCCTTCTTTTGCCAGCTGTTTCGTGGCTTTGATGGTTTCCTCATTGTCGGGCAGCAGATACTTCGCCTCATGTTCGATCTCCACCTTCACGAAGTCCGTCTGGCACACTTCGCGCGCGAGACGGGCAATGCGCACCGCCTCTTCGGCATTGCGTGCGCCGGACGTGTTCGGCAGCATGGTGATGCCTTTCGGAATGTAATCGAGCAGATTGTTTTCGGTGGTACGGCAGCGACGCAACGCCATGGTGACGATCTGCGTGCCCGCGTTCTCAATGGTCGCCTTGATGAGGTTCAGATCGTAGCGGCCGGAACCGAGGATGAAGCGGCTCGTGAACTTGTGTCCGCCGAGGATCAACGGATCGGCGTCGCCGGTGGCGATTTCGTCATACGCGTGCGCATCCGGTTCCGGCAGCAGTGCGGTGTTCGTGGTGGTGCCGACCAGCTCGTCGAGCGTGGCGTTCGGTGCCGCCGCGAAGTCTTTTTCCGCGGTGGTGATCGTGTTTTCGGTGCTCATGGTTAATCCTTACTATGCGATTAGTGTCGTGTCATTCGTTGCGATTTGCGATTTGCGATTGCGATTGCAATTGCGTTTGTGTTTGCGTTTCGCTGTCAGGCGTCTTCTTCGCCGAGAATCAAGCGAGTGATCATATTGGCTTCATGGCAGGCGACCACACCCACGCGCGGTGCCATCAGACCAGCGCCCGGCACCGGAGCGGTTTCGCCGTCGCCGCAGAAGTAGAAATTCTTCGAAACGCGACGAGTATTCACCAAATTGGAACTGCGGAATCCCGCCATTCCAGAAGCGCTCACCAGCTTCTTGTCCGGCAGATTCTCAAGCACGGCATTCACCAGCATCGTCTTGTTTTCCGGCACGTCGAACGCTTCGCAGATAATATCCTCATTGTCGAGCAGCGTCGGCACGTTCTCGTCGGTCACTTTCACGGTATCAATGGTGATATCGATAAAAGGATTGATCTGACGCAAGTTACTGCGCAATGCTTCCGTCTTGTACTGCCCAAGATCCTTCAAAAAATACTGCTGACGATTCAGATTCGTCATATCCACGCGATCAAAATCAATCAAATGCAGGTGGCCGACGCCAATGCGGGTCAACGCCACCGCAATCGTCGATCCGAGGCCGCCGCAGCCGCAAATGGCCACGTGCGCCGCGTCGAGCTTGTCTTGCGTGGCTGCGGTATGACGGTCGAGCAGGGCCGCACGGATTTCTTCGCGGCTGACGAGCGTGGTCGGGTCGGGCTGGTTGTCGAAAGCGTGCTGGCGGGCGTCGATCTGCGCCTGCGATGCGGATGGTTCAAAAGTCATGGTTGTTCTCGTATTCTCGTTTTCCGTTCGTGCGTTGTTTTTGCCGGGTTGGTTGTGTTTTGTATGTTCTTGCGATTGTTACGCGTGCATTGCGCCGGTCGTAATCGCAAGAAATTTTGAAAGTGGTTCAGCCGCCCTGCACGAACGTGACGATTTCCAACGTATCGGTGCCCTTGAGCTGCGTCTGCGCACGCTGGGTGCGAGGCACGATCTCACCATTGAGCTCGACAGCCACGCGGTCGGCGCGCAGGCCCTTGCTTTCGATCAGTTCGGCCACGGTGATCGGCGTGGCGACGTTCTCTTCCTTACCGTTGATGATCATTGCGGTTCCCTTCTGTGTCTGTCGTGACACATGCTTCCTGCACTCCAAATGTCCGTTTCTGGTGAATCGGACATCCGGAGGTTCATTGTTGGTCTTTAAATGTCCGATTCTGCAGAATCGGACACGCACGGCATCTATTTCAGTCCACGGATGTCCGTTTCTGGTGAATCGGACACGTAGACGCTTGTTCGAGCCGCTTGTGCGTCCGTTTCTGCAGAATCGGGCACTCAAGGTTGGTACGAAAAAAGGGTCGCCGAAGGAACCGTACCCTATGAGGTGGTGCGCCCCTCCGTGACCCTAATCACGCGATATTCGGTTATCGCGAACGGAAGATGAGATACGTCTTGCGGCGTGAACAACCCGTCTCCTTACGGCGGCATTACCCGCATCAAGTCCTCGGTCGAAGCTCTATGAGCTCCCTCTCAGCCTTTCGGCTCCCGTTCGGTTGTGCCTTCATCTTCGCGCACGCGCCCGACAAGCTTGCGCCGGTTCACGTTGGGTTAGTCTTGATGTGAACATGTGCGAATCGGCTGAGTGCTTGCAAGGAAGGGGAAGATGATGATGGACGGCGAGTTGGCAGGATTTGCGATTCCTCGGCTTGGTATGGGAACGATGGCTTTGGCGATTGAGGGACGCCCGGATCGCGATACCGCGATTCGTACGATTCATGCCGGTTTGGACGCGGGTGTTCGCTATTTGGACACGGCTTGGTCATATTATCTGCCGAGCGAGCCTGGCACCGGCACTGCGGAAGACCTTGGCTACGGCGAAAAGTTGGTGCGTGATGCGCTCACTTCGTGGAATGGCCCCCGAGATGAAGTGCTGGTCGCCACGAAAACTGGCTATCGACGCACCATGGAGGTCCCCGCTTTTGTTGCTCCTGTGTCCGATTCTGGAGAATCGGACAAACAGGGTGCCGGATTTGGGGTACAGATGTCCGATTCACCAGAATCGGACACTCAGGGGCGGGATTCTGAGGGATGCAGCCGTCGGCCTGGCGAGGAACGCCAGCATTTGCAGGCGGCGGGCAGTCAATACGGGTGGATGGCGGATTCGCGCCCCGAAACCATGATTCGTGACGCCAAGGAGTCCGCGTTGCACTTGGGCGTCGATACGCTCGACCTGTTGTATTCGCATGGCCCCGATCCCGCGGTGCCTTACGAAGACCAATGCGGCGCGTTGAAGCAGCTGCTCGACGAAGGCGTGATCAAATATGCGGGCATCTCCCGTGTGAATAACGAGCAGATCGACCTTGCGCGCAGCATTATCGGCAGCGGATTGGCCGCCGTGCAAAACCAGTTCTCGCCGTCGCATCCCGATCCGGAACATACGATGGAGCATTGCGCCGAATTGGGGCTCGCATTCGTCTGTTGGTCGCCGCTCGGCGGATTCCTCGATACGTTCGATCAGAGCGCGTACGATCCGTTCCGCACGGTTGCCGCGCAACGTGGTTGCTCCTACCAGCGTGTGGTGCTGGCGTGGGAATTGACTCGTTACGAACGTCTGTTCACCATTCCCAGCGCTCGCAATCCGCAGGAAATCAACGATTCCTTCGCTGCAACGCAACTTCAGCTCGCTCAGGAAGAGCTTGCGATGCTTCCTTGCTGATTATCGTTTCCTTTTTTGGGCGTTTTCCTGTACTTGCACGTTGCGATCGAAAAAATGTTTACAGTAAAAGATATTATCGAGACATAACTGATGGGCATCGAATAAGGCGAGGTGAAGCGTGGGCTTCGAGCGGGAGTCGTTTGACAAGCTGATGAAAGTGGTCTGGGGTAAGAAGTCTCAGATGCAGCAGGCGATGTCGCGTGATTCCAAGGGCGAGCCATTCATTATTCGCGAGCTTGAGTTCAAGGGCGCGCAAACGCCCTCGCAGTTGGCTACCGCGTTGAAGGTCACGTCGGGCAGGATCTCCACACTGCTGGCTGCGCTGGAAAAAAAGGGTCTGATCGAGCGTGAGGTCGATCCCAACGACCGACGCATTGTGCATGTGAATCTTACCGAGCAGGGGCGGGCGAAGGCCAAGCAGCAGCGCGAGGATATGCGCGACGCCGTCTGCTGGGTCTTTTCGCAGATGGGGGAGCGTCGCACGCGCGAATTCGTGGATCTTACCGAGGAATTTGCCACATACGTGACCATCTGCATCCCTGGCCAGCCCCGCCCCACCGCCGAAGAAGTAAAGCAAGCCTTCGCAAAAGCCGAATCTGAAGATCCTGCGTAGGGACTGCCCACCACGTAAGCGTGCGCCTCACATGTGCCGTTCGCGACTGTGAGCTTGGCCAAACGGCCTTGAGTGTGTCGCGAATGGTATATGCTGGCCGCGCGCGACCGAGCTGAGAAGAATCGCTCTCAGCAAATACACAGAAATATGAGATTGTCTTACACTGTAAGTAATTAAATATCGTAAGACAATTCAATAGGACTTATGTAAATCATTAATCGCAATTCGATCAACTCATGTAGTTGATCCAACCAATCCATCAATCGCAAAAACTTCAAACGCAACACAAGAGAAGGAATCCAAGCATGTTCCGCATTATGCGATACCTCTCCAAAGCGGAGATAGGCCAGATGCTCATTGCACTGGTCAGCATCGTCGGGCAGATCTGGCTTGACCTGACCCTGCCGGACTACATGTCCGACATCACCACCCTCGTGGAAACCCCCGGCAGTGAAATGCACGATATTTGGATCGCCGGCGGCAAAATGCTGCTTATTTCGCTTGGATCGGCAGCATGCGCCATCATCACCGGCTATTTCGCGGCACGCATCGGCGCATCGTTCAGCCAGCGTCTGCGTTCCATGGAATTCCGCAAGGTAGAATCGTTCGGACCGGCTGAAATGAGCCGATTCTCCACAGCCTCGCTGATTACGCGTTCCACGAACGATATTACGCAGATTCAGATGTTCATCACCATGGGATTGATGATGATTGTCAAATCGCCGATTATGGCGGTTTGGGCCGTCTGCAAGATTGCGGGAGACGGTCTCGAATGGACGCTCGCCACCGGCATCGCGGTAGTGGTGCTGCTGGTCTCCATCACGATCCTCATGGTTCTCGTCATGCCGAAGTTCAAGTCCATGCAGCGACTGACCGATAACATCAACCTTGTGGCGCGCGAGAACCTCACCGGCCTGCGCGTGGTGCGCGCCTACAATGCCGAGGACTACCAGGAAGCCAAATTCACCAAGGCCAACAAGGACCTCACCGAGACCCAGCTGTTCACCAACCGCGTCATGGCGTTCATGATGCCGTTGATGAACACCGTCCTGAACGGCCTGATGCTCGCCGTCTACTGGATCGGCGCTTACCTCATCGACGCCGCCGGGCTCAAGGACAAGCTCACCGTGTTCTCCAACATGGTCGTGTTCTCCA
>ERZ781275.1454-NODE-1454-length-15455-cov-2.859610_pt1 | contig 15455 bp, 16 predicted proteins | sample MGYA00375853_ERZ781275 | MGnify/ENA primary metagenome ERZ781275 (study PRJEB29790, sample SAMN03653691) | human gut metagenome | host: Homo sapiens | place: USA: Dallas, Texas | collected 2012-07-23 | study: EMG produced TPA metagenomics assembly of the Gut...
GTGCTGCGACACCTCCTCCTCGCTGACCGTCAGGATGATGACCTTGTAGTCCGTCAGCAGGTTCTCCTTCACCGCCTGGCCGAAGCCCAGGCGGAAGAACACCGGACCGTAGGTCTCCTGATCGTCCATCGAGGTCAGGATCGCGTCCTTCTCCGATGCCCTATTCTTCGCGTTCTCCGCGAAAATACGCGGCGTCGCCGTCATGTAGAGGGTCTTCGCGCGGCGGATGAACTCGTCGCTGTGGATCTTCGTGAAGGCGCTCTCGTCCTCGCCCGTCAGCGTCGCACCCGTCGTGCGGTGGGCCTCGTCGCAGATGATCAGGTCGAAATCGCGCCACTCGTCGCCCGCGATCTCCTGCGCGCGGTGAATGACCTCGATCGACTGGTACGTCGCGAAGACGACCTGCAGGCCCTCCGTCGCGTTATTCGCGTTCAGGGAGTCGGCGAGGCGCTGGCCGTCCGTCGTCGCCGGAATCGGCAGGTCCAGCGCCGACGAGGACACCTTCGTATCCGAACACACCGCCCACGCCGTGAACGCGCCGTCGGCCTCGGCCGCCCAATCGTCCAGCGTCTGCTTGAGAAGCGCGAGCGAGGGGACTGCGAACAGGATTCGGGCTGTGCCGCCCTCCTTCTCCACGAACTCGCGCGCGATCGTCAGCGCCGTGAACGTCTTACCCGTGCCGCACGCCATGACCATCGTGCCGCGGTCGTGCTCCTCGAAGCCTGCCATCACGGCGCTGCGCGCACGCACCTGATGGTCGCGCGGAACCTTGCGCTCGCGGGTCTTTGGCGCCTGCGTCGACCCCAGTGAATACGTGCGCCAATCAATGTCCGAATCACGCAGATCCGCCAGCGTGATACGCGAGACCGGGATTTGCTGGCCCTCGATCGCATCCTGCGCGTTCTTGCCCCACGGCGCTCCCGACGTGTCCACGACGATGCGGCGGCCGAAAGGCTCCTTACCCGACGCCGACAGGAACGAGTCGATGTCCGCCTTCTGGATGCGGTGCCCCAGCGCGTAGAACTTGCACTGGATGGCGACCGGGCCTGCGTTTTCGTCAACCGGGATCGCCACCAGGTCGATGCCCGTGTCGCCCGTGCGGCGCTCCGGCCACTCGCCCCACAGGAAGATCTCCTTGAACTGGTGGGCGAAACGCGCATCGTGGAGTAGGAACTGGCGCGTCAGCTCCTCGAAAAGCGTGCCCTTCTCGCGCTCGCTGCGTGCGCGTGCGCGGTACTCGTCCAGCAGCGCGTCCAAAGCCGACTTCGAGGAGGCCGGGGCCGTGTCATCCGAGCGGTGTCGAGCCGTATCGTGGGCGTTGGAATCCGCTTCCATACCGGGCAGTGCCATGAAGTCGTCGTCGCGCGCAGCAGTCATGCGACCAAGAATAGCGGGTAATCTACGACACACAAGCTAGGTGGCGTGGTGGGTGGGGGTACAAGGGGATTGCTGCGCAGGTGAGCAGCAGCTGCGGGGTAGCGGGTACATGTTTCCGCCGTTTCGTTGATAGTGTCGGCCAACTTTGGGTATACTTCTCAGTAAGTGTACGGGCTGCTATGTCGCATGCCCGTGGTCCAAGGAAGGATATAGGGCAGCGATGAGTAATCTCGGGGCGTATCAGATGGTCACTACGGGAATCAAGGCAATGGGAGGGCCAGCTAAAGCCGGTGTAATTGCTGTTGGCAGTGTTGCAGCTCTCGTGGGTTTTGCCTACCGTTTTGGTGTAAATTGTGGCGTCAAAATGGGTGATCGTCAGACTGTCGAGGCGAAGGTTACTGAATGGGTGCGTTCAAGATTTGTCCAATCCGATGCTCATGAGCTTTCTGAGGTACATACGGTCTCTGCTAACGTTGAGTGTGGCGGTGGTCTGGTCCTGCGTGTTGGTGATCGGTTCCGTGCTGGCAAGGTCATCGATGGCATGGTCTACATTGAGGTTGAAGGCAGCGACGATAACCCATTTATTGTGTCGGCTGAACAACTGACACTGCACTCTGACTATCCCTTGCTTCTTAAGGAAGAGGATGACCTGGCGGCTGTCCATTGAGCGCTACTGCAACAAGAAGATGTGTGATGATAGTCGGTACACAGAGAGGAAACGTGGTCTGGCTCTTGTCCAAGTAATCGATGTGCCAATGGAAGCGGCACCACCAATAACAATCAATGATCCTTAAAACGCTGGTCCAAAAAATCAGGCCAAGTCAAAAGAAAGGCATAACTCAAATGGCTGTTTTCTATAGTTTTCACTATGAACGAGATGTTCACCGTGTGCAGTTAATCCGTAACATGGGAAGTGTCGAAGGGCAGAAACTTCTCAACGCTCAAGAGTGGGAAGCAGTTCGTGCAAGAGGTACTAAGGCAATCCAGAATTGGATTGATGAACAGATGAAATGGAAGAGTGCTGTGGTCGTACTTATCGGTGCACAAACTGCTTCTCGCCCATGGGTGCAGTACGAGATTCAGCGAGCATGGGAACTGCGTAAACCTCTTCTTGGGATACGTATTCACGGACTCTCATCTATGGGATCTACAGACGCTGAAGGTCCAAATCCTTTCTGTTGTATCGAGGGAATTGAGGGGTATAATTCAGAGCCTCCTATCTTCGACCCCACGCAGCGTGATTTTTTTGGGAAAATTGACTCTAAGGCTACATACGCTGAACTGTCGTCGAACTTGAAATACTGGGTAGGGCAAGGATGTATCAGGAAGTGACTAGCCTACAGTGCTGTCCCTGTCCCTTTTGTGCGATTGTTCGCGGAGAAGACGCAGTTGTTCACGAAGTTGCACGTAACGACAAGGTCGTGATTATCTTCCCAACAGAGCCTGCTGTTCTTGGTCACTGTATGGTGATTCCTTGCCGCCATGTTGAAGAGTTCACCGCGTTGACTGCTGACGAGGTTAGCGCGGTGATGACTTCAGCCCAAGCCGTGGCTATGAGCCTGCGCGAAACCTATCATCCGGATGGAATCAACATCATCCAATCCAACGGTGAGGCAGCTACACAGACCGTTCCTCATGTCCACGTACATATTGTCCCCCGATGGGATGGCGATGCCTTTGGGGAAATTTGGCCATCCAAGACAGACTTCTCTGATGAGGAGAAAGACCGGACTCTAGCGAAGTTACGCGCAACAACTCTTCTTCCTTATAGCTCCGCTACACCAGAGGATCGTCGGCAGCATCTATCCTTTGCTCAGAACGTCATCAGTCGTATGGCGCAATCGTCTTCCAACACGAAAAGTTGGTTACTTCCCGTAGTGACGGCAGCTTATGGGTATTCACTCACGAAGTGCTCCGTCGCACTTGCTCTCCTAGGCATCGTTGCTACGGTTGCTTTCGCATTCTTGGATGTTGGATACCTGAGGACTGAGCGCAAATATCGCGACCTCTACGAGCGTATAGCGGCTGGTGACCCCGATGTTCCTCCATATTCGCTGAGTTACCGGTGCTCTGGGGAAACCAGGAGAACCCGATTCTTGGAGCACTGCTCGGTCATTAAAGGGTGGGCGATTTTGCCGTTCTATGGGACTCTACTTGTATGCGGGTTTGCCTCCTTAGGAATGGCGCTTCTGCATGGACATTGATAAGGGGCTCCTCGCCCTCGGTTAACTACGTGGGAAGTGTTTCTGGCCGCGCCGCGGTGGTGCGGCGCATCCCTTAATTAACCCTGCGCGACCTCTGCCCGGATCAGGGGGATCGGGTAGGCGGCGGCCGAGATGGGGGAGAGGTAGGAGTCGGTGATGCCTGCGGTGAAGGCGTCGATGCCAAGCACCTTGTACAGGGCGTTGCGGCCGAACTTCGTGGAGTCCGCGACGAAGTAGGCGGTCGACGCGATCGAGCGGACCTTCTGCTGCAGCTCGATCGAGTAGCCCGTGGACGCGTAAATGCCGTCCTTCGTCATAATGAGCATGGTCAGGGAACCATCCACCATTTCCTGTGCTGCTTTAATCCCATCCAGAAGGTTATCCCTGGCGGCAATGATTGAAGCGACCAGTTCAGTGGCATTTACCTTTCCACTGCTCATTTCCATAAAATGGGCACGGTGCTTGGACAATACCCGCTCCACAATATCATCGGCGTTGTTAATCCGGCAAACGGTGGTCAATACAAAATTGCCGTAATGCGCGCGGACAATAAGCGGCTGCGGGTCGCTGTCACTGATACAGCCAATACCGATCTGGCCTTTCATTTCCTGTACATCGCGTTCAAACTTTGTACGGAAGGGTGAATTCTCTATATTATGAATCGCCCGGTCAAAGCCTTCTTCATGATCGTAGACGGCCATGCCTCCTCTGCGGGTTCCCAAATGTGAATGATAATCTGTTCCGAAAAATAAATCTTCTACACAGTCTTTTTTAGATACAACTCCAAAAATTCCTCCCAAAGTCTTTCTCCTCCACTTTATTCATGTTATCAAAAAATTCCATAGTACTATTATATACTAAGGCCCTGTTAATAAAAAGCCCTAACCAGAAAAAAACCTCTCCGGTTTTCCAGAGAGGCTTATGTTCTTATTGCTTATTTATCGTCGTCTTCGTCATCGAATGACAGACCTTCAAAAAGATTACCAAAAGCATCACCTAAGGTTACATTAGCTGATTCTTCATAAACAGTTTTATTCTTATTCTGTTGTGGTCTTCTTCTTGGCGCGTCAGATCTTGGTGAAGAGGATCTTTCATAAGAAGAATCTGATTTTTTCTGTCTTGCAGGTCTTTCAGGTGCTTCTAAGGTTGCTTTGATGCTCAGGCTGATTTTTTCTTTTTCAGTATTGATACCAATGATTTTAACCTTAACAACATCGCCTGGTTTCAGAACAGCTGCAACAGATTCTACTCGATCATAGCTGATTTCAGAAACGTGGATTAAGCCCTCAACGCCTGGCAGAATTTCAGCGAAAGCACCAAAATCCAGTACGTTTGTGATCTTAACTTCAACTTCGTCATCCACTTTATAGTTTTTAACGAATTCTTCCCAAGGTCTTTCTTTAAGAGCCTTAACGCTCAGTTTGATCTTCTTGTCTTCGTCGTTCTTGGAAATAACCTTTGCTTCGATTTCCTGACCTTTTTCTACCAGGTCTTTTGGTTCGTTAGCTCTTTCCCAGGTTAAATCAGAACGGTGTACAAAACCATCAATTCCGTTTAAGTCTACGAAGATACCAAAGTTAGTGATGGTTTTAACGGTACCGCCCACGATATCGCCGACTTCAAGCTCGTCAAAACGTTTTTCTTTGGCTTCTCTTAAAGCAGCCTGTTTTTCTTTGATTTCTTTTTCAAGAATAACCTTCTGTGATAAGATGGCTCTTCTTCTCTTTGCATTGTAGTCAATGATGATACCTTTAACGTCTTCGCCGATTAAAGATTCAAGATCTTTGACATAACGCACATGATACTGGGATGCTGGCATGAAGATATCTGTAAACCCGATATCAACAATGAGACCACTGCCCGATACGCCTTTTACTTTACCTTCTAAAACAGTTTTATTTTCAAAGGCTTCTGCTAACTGACGCTGAACTGCCTGATTGTCATATTTGATCTTAGACAATTTAACACTGCCAGAACCGTCATTTAAGTCGGTCACAATAGCATTGACTTTATCACCAAGTTTGACAAGGTCTGCCAGTTCTTCATCATGTTTCCATGTGAAGTCATTCTTCTTAATGACTGCATCTGCCTTGTATCCAATATTCAAAATAACTTCATCATTGTCAATGTGAATTACTTCACCTTCTACTGGGGCACCCTTTCTGATTGGTTTGAGGGATTCTTCAATTTCAGCTGCGAAATCGAAATTAGCGTCTGCAATTTCGTTTGCTGTCTGCACTTTAGCAGCTTCTGTTTCCTGAACCACCTCTTGAGTTTGTTCTTGTTCCAATTTGTTTTCTTCCATACTTTCCGTTACCTCCTTAACGATCCAATCCGGTGTTGATGCGCCCGCTGTGATTCCGATGGTTTGATACTTCTTAATCTCATTAGGGTCTAATTCTCCGGCTGTTTCTATATGACAAGTGTTTTTGCAATAGGTCTTACAGATATCTAATAATTTTTGGGTATTGGAACTATGATATCCGCCTATTACGATCATATATTCTACTACCTTTGCAGTTTCTGCCGCAGCCGCTTGTCTTTCAGCTGTTGCACTGCAAATAGTATTAAATATAACAATTTCATCCGCTTTTGACTTCAGGGCTTCTGTAATTTTGTTGAAATTAGCCTCAATGATCGTCGTCTGCGCCACTACACATATTTTATCATATTTTTTTAAATTTTCTACACTTTTTATGTCGTTTATAACAATTGCTTCGTTATTGCACCAGCCTGTAGCGCCAACGACCTCCGGGTGATCCCGATTGCCGACAATGACAATCTGGTAGCCCTTTTCGTAGTAATCCTCAACTTTTTTCTGCATCGCCCTCACAAAAGGACATGTTGCGTTGACAATTTCAAGGCCCTTGGCCTCAGCCGCCTCAATCACATCCTTCCCCACACCGTGAGAACGAATGATGACGCAGCCATGGTCTATTTCATCGATGGTCTCCGCCTTGACAACCCCTCGGCCGATCAGCCGATCCATTTCCTGACGGTTATGGGATATATCCCCCAGGGTATAGATTGATTGATTCTGGTGGTTTGCCAGAGTATCCTCGACCATTTTCATGGCATTTTCAATTCCGAAGCAGTAGCCTGCCTTATCGGCAATGATAATCTGCATAGTCTATCTCCATTATTTTATTGTAAATCATAGACAATGTCCATAATTTTTTCACTTATTTTTGACATTTCTTCAGGTTTCACTTTTTTTCCATAATATTCGTTTAATTCAATGGGTTTTCCGAATTTTATGTTTATTTTACCTCTAAATTTGTATTCACCTTCAATATGTACCGGCAGGATGGGAGACTTGGTTTTTAGGGCAAACACCACGAAACCTTCCATTGGTTTCCTGCGTTCGCCGTTTTTTACACGGGTCCCCTCCGGGAAAATGCCCAGAATCTCACCATTTTTGAGAACTCTTAAGGATTCCTTTAGTGTTTCCAATGAAACCTTTCCCCTGTCGACTGGAATGGTGCCCACGGCAAGCAGCACCTTTCTGACAATAAAATTTTTATAAAGCTCGGCCTTGGCCATAAAATGCACCTGGCGCTTCATATGGGTCGCCACTGCCAGAGGGTCATAATTACTGATATGATTGGGGCAAAGGACAACTCCGCCTGTCTCCGGGATGTTTTCTTCCCCTTCCACATGGATGTTATACAGAATAAGGTTTAAAAGCTTGATAAGGGCTCTTCCGAATCTATAAAACATGGGCCTTTCCTCCCCGGATATTATCTAAGATTACCTGGCAGACTTCATCGATGCTTTTGCCTGTCGTATCGACCACAATGGCATCCTCTGTACAGACCAGCGGCCCTTCATCACGGTGGCTGTCATTGTAATCGCGAACCGCAATACTTTCACGGATACTGTCAAAATCCTGATCGATTCCCCTGGACTGCTGCTCAATGGCGCGCCGTCTGGCGCGTTCATCAATGCTGGCATCCAGATAAAACTTATAGTCTGCCTCTGGAAGCACAACAGATCCGATATCTCTGCCGTCCATAATAACAGAATGGCTGCCTGCAATGCTCTGCTGCTGGCCGACCAGCAGTCTGCGGACTTCACCAATACAGGCAACATCTGACGTGTGCCTGCTGACAAAGGGCAGGCGGATCTCTTCTGTAACCTTCTCTCCGCTCAGATAAACATCTTTCCCTTTAAAATCGATGGTGTTCTCTTTTGTAAATTTGGCGATGGCTTTCTGATCCGAAAAATCCATTTTATTTTTCCAGACACCATAGGTGATGGCACGGTACATGGCGCCAGTATCTAAATAAAGAATACCCAATTCCTTTGCAATTATTTTCGCAATGGTACTTTTTCCTGCCCCGGCGGGGCCGTCAATCGCAATTTGCATAAAGCTCTCCTCAATCTTCTCCCGATAAGCCTGCCAGCCATCCGGTACTGGCGGCAATCTGTATGTTAAATCCTCCGGTCAGGGCGTCGACGTCAATCATTTCGCCGGCAAAATAAAGCCCCCGGACAAGTTTTGATTCCATGGTGCCCGGGTCGATCTCTTTGACGTCCACTCCGCCAGAGGTGATAATGGCGGTATTGATATCCTGAAGCGAGGTCACGTGGAGCACCAGCCCTTTAAAAAGCTCTGCCAGATGCCTGCGTTCCTCCCGCGTGATCTGATTCACCTTTTTATCTTCTGGAATCCCTGAACATTTTACCATAACCGGAATCATTTTTGAAGGTAATAAATCAACTAAACCGTTAATAAAATGCTTGTTATGGTATTTTTCAAAGTCACGCTGCAGCCGCGCATCCATCTGTTCCATGCTGAGAGCAGGCTTCAAATCAATGGTCAATGTATAGTCCTCATATGGCGGCTTCATAAAAGCACTCATGGTAAGTACCAGCGGACCGGAAACACCAAAATGGGTGAAGAGCATCTCCCCTGCCTCTTGGCGGATCTTTTTCCTGCCCTGTTTCATGGTCAGCCCCACATTGCGAAGGGAGAGGCCCTGCAGCTCCGGCCCCCATGCCTCCTGGGTATTAACCCCCACCAGTGACGGCCTCAGCGGTGTTACCCGGTGCCCGAGCGCTCTGGCTATTTTAAAGCCGGAGCCGTCAGAACCTGTTGAGATATAGCTTCTGCCGCCGGTGGCTAGGATGACCCGATCATAGTTTTCGATTCTTCCATTTTCAAAACGGATACCTGTAACCCTTGCCCCATCATCGCCCTTTATTGTCTCGATGGCGGCAATGCGCTGGTTCAGGAAAACCTGTGCCCCTTCGCGCTCCAGAATTTTCCTGTAGGTTTTAATGACATCGCTGGACTTGTCACTCTTTGGAAAGACCCGCTCGCCCCGCTCAATTTTAAGGGGACAGCCGTTTTCTTCCATCAAATCCATGAGCGCGTCATTGGTAAAGGTATAGAGGGCTGAATAAAGGAAATTCTTGTTGGTGACAATGCTGTCAAAAAATTCACTGATATCACAGTGATTGGTCAGATTGCACCGGCCTTTGCCGGTAATGTACAGCTTTTTGCCCAGCTTTTCATTCTGGTCATAAAGGTCTGCCTGCTGGCCTGAGCGCAGCGCGGCAATGGCTGCGGCCATCCCTGCCGGTCCGCCGCCGATAATGGCTGTTTTTTTCATTTTCTCTCCTATAAATCCTTGACAAACTCGTCACCGGTGTAAATATAATGTTCTTTCCAGATTTCTTCGAGCTCGTTAAAGGTCTGTTTTGTCTCCTTGATATTTTTAAAACCGACGGCCACTACCAGCGCGTTAATCAGGCTTAACGGCGCCACCAGAGAATCCACGAAGGAGTAGACATTACTCTTGGCAATGAGCTTGTGATCGGCAAACTCATTGATGGGCGCGTGCTCGTTATCTGATATGGTGATGATCTTAGGACCCCGGTTTTTAAGAAATTCTACAGCCTCATAGGTTTTCTGCGCATATCGCGGGAAGCTCATGGCAATGACCACGTCACCCTCACCAATTTTGATCAAATGCTCATATATGTCTGTTACACCGTGATTGATTACCCGGACATCATCCAGGATCAGGTTCAGGTAATAGCCAAGATGCTCGGTCAGCAGACTGGTGGTTCGGAAACCGATAATGACCACCTTGCCTGCGCCGCGGATCAGGTCGACGCATTGCCTGAGCGCTTCATAGTCAAAGGATTCAAGGGTTCCGTTGATGCTGTTGATATCACTCTTGAGCACCGCGGCCACAGAGCGCTGCATCAGCTTTTCTTTTTCCTCGTCACCCAGCGTCATGTTGATGCGCTCAACGGTCGTCAATTTACTGTTTATTTCATTTTTAAGGGCCTTTCTGAACTCAGGGTAGCCTTCATAGCCTAAAGACAGCGCAAAGCGCACAACCGTCGCTTCACTGACCTTGACATGCTGCGCCACCTTGATGGCGGACATATCCGGAGCCTTTTCATAATTTTTCATCACAAAAGCTGCGATTTTTTTATGGCTCTTGCTCAGGCCTTTATAGCGCTCCTTAATCTCTGCAAAAATATCCCTTAGTTCCGGTTTGCTGTCTTGTTTCGTATCCGATGATTGATTCATTTCCGTTATCTGCCTCATTTTGTCTTTTCCGCCAAAATTAAATAAGGCGGATTATTTTTATTGATTGTCTCAAGTTTGTGCACATTAAAACCAGCTCCAAGCTGCGCGCACCATTTTTCAACGGCCATGCTCTCCTCCAGTCCGGCTGGATGCCGGTACAGGCAAAGCGTCATCAGCCCCTTTGGCGCCAGCAGGGTTACACTGGTTTCAAGAGCTGCCAGTGTGGTATCTGTCTTTGTAACAATTTCTCTGTCTCCATGAGGCAGATACCCTAAATTAAACATAATCCCCATTATCTTAGAGTCCTGACAAAGTTCTGGTATACTGCCCATTGTTTCATGACCCTTGTGAAAAAGAAGCACCCGGTCTCTTAACCCCTCATCCGACAGGCGCTGCTCGGTTTCTTTCAGGGCTTCTTCCTGGACATCAAAGGCATAGACCTTTCCAGACGCCCCTACACTACGGGCCAGCAGGCAGGTATCTGCGCCTGTCCCGGCGGTCGCGTCGACAGCGGAGTCTCCCACGCATAAGTGCCCGGCCATCAGGGCTCCTGCCAGCAGGGTCACTCTTCTGAATTCACTAATCGACGGCACCGGCACACCCCGGACACGGCTTAAAAAATTCATCGACATAAGCGTCATGGCCGATGTACTCACCGCAGTCCTTAAATTGATGGCCTTCAAAATACGCCTTCAGTGTCTTCGGCACATTGTAGACCCTGCAGGCTTCACACCCAAGCTCAGCCGCCTGAAACAGCGTGGTGCGGATCAAACCGTCCAGCACCGCCATTGGCACCTCCGGCTTAATATTTAAAATATCATAGATCTCTGCTGTTTCACCTTTTGCCATAAAACGGGCAACAGCAAGAAGCGCTTCGTCATCCATGGCTGTCATATAAAGGCTCCGTCTGTGTTCGGGCTCCTTAAAATAAGGGGCGACCACCTCAAAACTTTTAGGAATCACAATTTTAATCATCTTTTTCTCCCCTCAGATAACGTATTTCTTCCTCAGTAAGATAACGCCATTCACCCGCTTTTAACCCTTTTAAGGTAATACTGCCAATGGCTGTCCGCTTAAGGTGAATGACGGGATGGCCGATTGCCGCGCACATTTTACGAATCTGGCGCTTCCTCCCCTCATGAATCGTCATTTCAAGCAGGGCTGTGCTTCTGTAAGTCTTTAACACCTGCACAGAAGCGGGCGCAGTGGTATGCAGCGTATGGTCATCATCCTCGATCTGGACACCTTCAGCAAAAAGCCTCAGCTCCCCGGCACTGGGGATCCCCTTTACCAGCCCTTCATAAATTTTGTTAAACTCATGGCTGGGGTGTGTCAGCCTGAAGGTAAGGTCTCCGTCATTGGTTAAAATCAGCAGCCCCTCCGTATCCTTATCCAGCCGCCCCACAGTAAACAGCCGCTCCTTAATGGGCAGCAGATCCATCACGGTCTGGTCGGCGTGGCGGTCTGCCGAGGTAGAAACCACACCTTTTGGCTTGTTCAGCAGCACATAAATTTTTTTATCCTCCGCGATGGTTTTGCCATCCACTGTAACCGTGTCGGCTTCCGGGTCTACCTGAAGCCCTGGTGTCAGCACTGCCTCACCGTTGACACATACCCTGCCTGCGGCAATCATCTCTTCGGATTTACGTCTTGAAGCAACGCCACACTGGGCCATATATTTCTGTAATCTCAATTCAATTCCTCAACTGTGTTTATTTCCATATTTTCCGCCATAGAAGCGGAGATATCGATTTTCTGCTGTTCTCCCTCAGCAAACTGCTCAAAAGCCGGCAAATCCTCGATATGCTTCAAATGAACGGTCTTTAAAAAGGCGGGGGGTGTTTTATAGAGAATCGGCCGACCCGGCGCTTCCATCCTGCCAGCCTCCTTGATCAGCCCCCGGTCAAGGAGCCGCTGAACAGAACTGTTGGAGCTGACCCCTCTCAGATTATCAATATCGATCCGGGTAATCGGCTGGCGGTAGGCAATGATCGAAAGCGTCTCAAGAGCCGCCTTGGACAGCCCTGTGGCCTCCTGCTGCCCCAGTACCTGACGGATAAAATCGTAATGTTCAGGCTTTGTGGACAGCTGCCATGTGTGATTGACCTGCACTAGGCGAAGCCCTCGTTCCACACTGCCATAGTCCTTTTCCAGTTCTGACATAAGGGCCTGAATGGTGTTCCCGTCCAGCTCCATCGCCTTTTCAAGCTCACGCAGCGCGACGGGCTCACCGGCGGCAAAAAGGATGCCTTCGATGATTCCCTTTAGACGCTTTTTATTACTCTTTGAAAGTTCCTGCATTTATTCCTCTGTCCTCTGTCTGATGATAATTTCCTGAAATACACGGTTCTGAAAAAGCCGTATGTTATTAATTTTATACATCTCCAAAAGCGCCAGAAAGGTTACAACAACTTCTCCCCGGCTGACTTTTTTTCTGAACAGCTCTGAAAAATGGAGTTCTCCAGAGCGATTGAGCTCAAACTGGTGCTCGATGTACTCAATTTTTTCCTCTACAGTAAAAACTTCCCTTACAATCTCCTGAGAAAAATCTTTGAACTCAATCTCATCGTTGTATAGGGAAAATATGTTGGAGTATGCTTTAAAAATATCCTCAGGGTTGATCTCAACCTCGGCGTCCTGGGTCATAACTGGGATAAATTCCGGATCCTTATAGACGGCATGAAGCTCCGCGCACTCCCGTTCTTCCAGATAAGTGCTGATATTTTTAAAGATTTTATACTCTATAAGCTGCCGTACCAGCTTCTCTTTCAGGTCTTCTTCGTCCTCTTCCTCATCCTTTGCTCTTGGCAGAAGCATTCTGGATTTAATCTCCAAAAGCTTGGAAGCCATAACCACAAACTCGCTGGCAACCTCCATATCCAGTTCACGCCATTTCTCAATATGGGCCAGATACTGGTTTGTGATTTCTGCGATGGGAATATCGTAAATATCAATTTTGTTTTTTTGAATTAAATGAATGAGAAGGTCCAGAGGACCTTCAAATTTCTCTAAACTGACTTCATAACTATTCATTTTATGACCAAAGCATTAAAAAAAGTGGGTTTAATATCATTCTGAATAACCCATCGATCCCGTTGATGATGGGTGTAATAATCAGACCAAACACATTAAATACAACCAGCAGCAGCAGAATGATCATCCCATAACGTGAAAACTGGTAGAACTTCTGTTTTGCGTTATAAGGCAAAAACTCAGCCAGAATCTGCGACCCGTCGAGGGGTGGAATGGGAATGAGGTTAAAGACTGCAAACATCAGGTTATACAGGTACAGATACTGCAGAATCTGCAGCAGATACACGTTGGCAAAAGGCGAAACCGCGTAGATCGCAATGAGCGAAATAAACCCTAACAAAAGGTTTGTGAAGCAGCCCGCCAGACTGACAACAATGATTCCCTTCCGATGGTTTTTAAAATTATTCGGATTAACCGGCACAGGCTTTGCCCAGCCAAAACGAAAAAGCAGCATACTGATAAAACCGATGGGGTCAATGTGCTTAAGGGGATTAACAGTCAGGCGTCCCGCCAGCTTCGGGGTTGGATCGCCCATGGCGTCCGCCGCATAGCCGTGAGCCATTTCGTGAAAAGAAATGGCGACTAAGATGCCGGGCAGGCTCAGCAGCAGGTTGATAAAATAGCTCGCACTAAACATAATCAGTCCTCTAGCCAGGAGGGAATCCTGTCATTTTTGACCAGATCCTCAAAGCTTTCACGTTCAACCAGGACTGCTGACTGATCGCCCTTCAAAAGGATAACAGCCGGCCTTCTAAAACGATTATAGTTGCTGGCCATCGAATAATTATAGGCGCCTGTATGAAGCACTGCCAGCGTATCGCCTGGCTGGGGAGACGGCAGCTTAATGGATTTAATTAAAGTATCTGTCTCACACGCTTTACCGCTGACTGTTACCTCTTCCATCAATGCTTCATCCTGTGGCTTATTACAGATCACAGCATCATAGTCCGCACCGTAAAGCGCCGGGCGAGGATTATCTGCCATACCCCCGTCAACACTCACGTACTTTTTGAGTCCCGGGATTTCTTTGACGGTCCCCACTGTATATAAGGTAATGCCCGCCGGAGCAGCCACTGAACGGCCAGGCTCTACCACGATTTTAGGCATCGGAACCTCTCTCTGCTCAGCCATCTCACGCATATGGTCGACCATTTTAGGAATATAACTGGTAACATCAAAACTGGGATCTTCCTTCAAGTAAGGAATACCAAAGCCGCCGCCCAGATTAATCTCAGTCAGATTAAGGCCATCGGAGAGCAATGCCTTATAAAGATCGAGCATGACTTCCGAAGCCAGTAAGAAAGGCTTTTCATCTGCAATCTGAGAGCCGATGTGGCAGTGAATGCCGACAGTCTCCACATAGTTCATTTCTTTTGTGCGGCCGATAATCTCACGGGCCTGGCTCAATGGCAGGCCAAATTTGGAGTCAAGCTTCCCAGTCTGTATGAGCTCATGGGTATGGGCTTCGATTCCGGGAGACACCCGAAACAGCACCTTGACAGGCTGCTCAAGCTCCTCAGTCAAAAGCTGCAGCCGCTCCAGCTCCCATTCACTGTCGATGACGATACGGCCTACCTTGTAGCCAAGCGCCATTTCCAGCTCGGCCTGGTTTTTATTGCTCCCATGAAAGCAGATACGGGCAGGATTAAAACCACTTTTCACAGCCGTATAGAGTTCTCCGCCTGAGGCCACATCCAGAGAGATGCCCTCACTTTCAATAATCCGGCACATTCCCATATTTAAAAAGGTTTTGCCGGCATAGTTCACATCATAGACCGCGCCTGCTGATTCAAAGGCGTCCTTAATACGGTTGATGTTGGCTCTTAAAATATCTTCGCTCATAACATAAAGCGGCGTGCCGTATTTCTGCGCTAACGCTACTGTGTCATGACCGGAAAATACAAAATTTTCTGTCATTCAGTTTCTCCTTAAAAGCTTTAATTTATTTGTTACAAATAATAAGAAAAGTGATCTGTTATCCTGTGTGCGACACAGATGATAAAAGACCACCTCGATGATTTTATTTACATAAGAGAAAAAAAGCGACCTAAAACACAGGCAGTCTTTGCGTCTGAGAACTTCCCCTTAAGGTAAAGCGCCCGGACTGTCCGTATAGGCATTTCGACAATTTCGATGAATTCATCATCATCCTGTTTTCTCGGCTCAATAACAAATTGAGACGCCATAAATAAAGTGGTCACTTCATTGGTAAATCCCGGCGAGGGCCACATTTCTCCTAAAAAGTGCAAATCCAGGGGCTTCAGGCCAATTTCCTCCTGCAGCTCCCGCAC
>ERZ781275.1466-NODE-1466-length-15271-cov-4.400039_pt1 | contig 15271 bp, 18 predicted proteins | sample MGYA00375853_ERZ781275 | MGnify/ENA primary metagenome ERZ781275 (study PRJEB29790, sample SAMN03653691) | human gut metagenome | host: Homo sapiens | place: USA: Dallas, Texas | collected 2012-07-23 | study: EMG produced TPA metagenomics assembly of the Gut...
TTTATCCAAGTCTACCATGCTCATGGCTTCATCAAAGATGTTTTGAACAACTTCCTTACGTTCTTCATTTTTGGCTAAGGAAGGCTGGCATCCTGGTGTACTCGGCATTGTTGCTGGCCGCATCATGGAGCAGATCAGTCAGACAGTAGTGGTTTTGAATATTGAAGATGGCTTGGCTAAGGGTTCCGCTCGTAGTTTGGAATCTATCAATATCTTCCATGCGCTTGATGACCACCGAGACATCTTTACTGCTTTTGGAGGACATGCTGGAGCGGCGGGGATGACCCTTCCAGAAGAAAATCTTGGACGACTATCAGAGATTTTGTGTCATTATGTCTACGATAATAACATTGATACGAGTGCCAAAAATACGTTAAATTTAGACGAGGAGCTTCAACTCAGTGAGCTTAGCTTGGATACCATCAAGAGCCTTGAAAAATTAGCACCTTTTGGTATGGACAATAAAAAGCCAGTCTTTTGGCTACATGATATTACCGTTACTCAAGCTAGGACTATGGGACAAAACGGAGCCCATCTTAAGTTTAAGGTTAAGCAAGGAAAGGATAGTTTTGATGTTGTGGCCTTTAATAAAGGTCATTTGCTTCAAGAATTCCAACAAGCTCAGGGGTTGGAATTAGCAGTGACCCTGTCCGTTAATGTATGGAATGGTCAGACAACGCTCCAGCTCATGCTAGAAGATGCGCGTGTGGATGGTGTTCAGTTATTTGATTTTCGCTCAAAAAATATGGCACTACCTGAAGGCCTACCAACGGTAGAAGAAGCATCAGACACTGAACCTGCGGTTGTCCTCAACACCTTACCTGATTCAGCAACGGAATTAAAAGAGTGGTTTGAAGGTAAAGATTTCCAGGCTATCTATTTTAAAAATAGTATTAAGGAAACCTATTATCTGACAGGTTATGGAACTAGAGAGCAATTTGCAAGACTCTATAAAACCATTTACCAATTCCCAGAATTCGATGTCCGCTATAAACTGGATGAGCTCAGTCATTACCTTAAAATCGATAAGATACTTCTGATTAAGATGATTCAGATTTTTGATGAATTGGATTTTGTGACTATTGATAATGGTGTTATGACAGTCAATAAAGAAGCTGAAAAACGTGAGATTGAGGACAGCAAGATTTTCCAAGATCTTAAACATCTCGTCAAGTTCCAAGAACTCATGGCTCTGGGAACACCACAGGAAATTTATGACTGGCTTTATAAGTAGGAGAAGTACTTAATCCAAAGGATTCGTCTTGAAATGAGGGTTAGCATTTTCTAAATCTGAAGATTCATGCTATAATGATATGTAAATATTTTTTTGGCGAAAAGCCTATAGGAAGAACAAATGAAATTAGAAGATTATATTGCATCTATTGAAAACTACCCTAAAGAAGGGGTTACTTTCCGTGATATTAGTCCTTTGATGGCTGATGGAAATGCTTATAGCTATGCTATCCGTGAAATCGTTCAGTATGCGACTGATAAGAAGATTGACATGATTGTTGGTCCTGAAGCGCGTGGTTTCATCGTTGGTTGTCCAGTTGCTTTTGAACTTGGTATTGGCTTTGCTCCAGTTCGTAAACCTGGTAAATTGCCACGTGAAGTGATCTCAGCAGATTACGAAAAAGAGTATGGTGTTGATACACTTTGTATGCATGCTGATGCAATCAAACCAGGTCAACGTGTACTTATCGTTGATGATCTCTTGGCGACTGGTGGTACCGTCAAAGCTACAATTGAAATGATTGAGCGCCTAGGTGGTGTCGTTGCTGGCTGTGCCTTCTTGATTGAGCTTGATGGTCTTAATGGACGCAAAGCTATTGAAGGTTACGATACTAAAGTATTGATGAACTTCCCAGGATAAATCTATCTATGAATTAACAAAAGGCCTTAGGGCCTTTTTAACTCTTTTAAAACAAAGGTGGCCTCTCAATATAGTTAAAAGCTATAGCTAACTAGAGAAAATATATATTTGATAACAATACCTCCCCGGTTTATAATATGAAGATAGAATAAATAAGGATGGAGATATTGTTATGCCTATAAAACTTGATAATAAGTTACCAGCTCTTGATGTATTGCGTTCGGAAAATGTCTTCATCATGGATGAGAACAGAGCTAGTAGCCAGGATATTCGACCAATGGAGGTCTTAATCCTAAATCTTATGCCAACTAAAGAAGTTACAGAAACTCAGTTACTTCGTCTTTTAGCTAATACGCCACTTCAAATTAACGTCGAGTTTCTTTATATGGCTAGTCATAAGTCAAAAAATACACATGCCGAACATATGGAAACCTTCTATAAGACTTTTGATGAAATTAAGCATAAGTATTATGATGGTCTCATTGTAACAGGTGCACCTGTTGAGCAAATGCCATTTGAGGAAGTGGATTATTGGCAAGAATTAACACAAGTTTTTGATTGGTCTAAAAAGCATGTTTATTCAACCCTCCATCTGTGTTGGGGAGCTCAAGCAGGTCTCTATTATAAGCATGGAGTCGACAAGGTTCCATTGTCAGAGAAATTATCTGGTATCTATAAACAAACGGTTGACATGCCTGAAAACTTCCTTATGAATGGCTTTGATGATAGCTTTGTGTCACCACACTCACGCTATACTGAGGTTAGGCTCGAGGATATTAAAAACAAGACGGATTTAGATATTGTTGTGTCAGGACCAGAAGTTGGCTTATCCATTCTAGCAAGTAAGAATCTTCGTGAAGTATATAGTTTTGGTCATTTTGAATATGACCGTGATACTCTGGCAAGAGAATACCGAAGAGATTTAGATGCAGGCATTAATCCAGATGTACCGGCAAACTATTTCCCAGAGGATGATCCAAGTCAGGAGCCTAAACTTCGTTGGAATCTTGCGGCATCTGCTTTCTTTAGCAATTGGATTAACTATGCGGTATATCAAGAAACACCTTATCGTTTAGAAGAGTTGGAAGACGATTTTTCATTCTACGGTTATTTGTAGTAGACAGTCTCAAAAGACTTATGTGAGAGCATTTGACTTTTTGGGGTGTCTAGCTACTCTGAAAGGTAAATATGAGTTTTTTTGAACAGTATCGATCAGGTAATCTGGTCCTTCCTAATGCTTTATTTTTCCACTTTAAGGATATTTTCCCATCTGCGGATGACTTTCTGGTTTGGCAGTTTCTCTATCTACAAACGACAACTCAGATTGGAGAAGTGGCTTCTAGTCAGATCGCGCAAGCAACTGGGAAGACGCCAACTGAAGTTAATAAAAGTATTACGACATTGACTGAGGCTGGACTTCTTGATTTCACGACTATTAAGATTAACAATGAAATTGAGATGGTTGTAGATGCCTCACCTGCCTTGGCAGTGTTGGACAAGTTAGTGAGCAATGAAAAGACAACGGCAGGGCCTGTCGTTGGTCAGCCAACAAATACCCAGCTCATCAAGCAATTAACCGATGAATTGGAACAAGCTTTGGGAATCTTGAATCCTATGGTTGTCGAAGATTTAAACAAGGAAATCCAAGAAGAACATACTGATCCCGAACTTATCCGTGAGGCTTTGAAAGAAGCAGTATTTAACCGCAAGACAAATTGGAATTATATAAAAGGAGTTCTTCGTAACTGGAAATTAAGTGGTATTACAACTAAAATTCAAGTTGAAGAGCGTCGCTTGGAGCATCAAGGTAAGAAGCACCATCATCAGGTTTCGGATGACTTCAAAACAGGAATGGATGCCGTCCGTCAATTATGGGGTGGCCAATAATGTTAGGAAGAAAACGTGTTAATGAGGCTCTAGCTCTCATGGGAGAGATGTTTCCCAATGCTCATGGAGAGTTGGAGTGGGAAACGCCTTTCCAACTATTAGTTGCTGTTATTTTATCAGCCCAGACAACCGATAAGGCTGTTAATAAGATTACACCAGCCTTGTGGGCGCGTTATCCAGAAATTGAGGATTTGGCTTCGGCTAATCTTGATGACGTTGAGATGTGTTTGCGAACGATTGGTCTATACAAAAATAAAGCAAAGAACATCATCAAGACTGCTAGAGCTGTTTTAATGAATTTTGATGGACAGGTTCCGAAAACGCGTAAGGAATTGGAAAGTCTACCTGGTGTGGGACGAAAAACGGCTAATGTGGTTTTAGCTGAGGTTTATGGCATTCCTTCGATTGCAGTAGATACGCACGTCTCACGTGTTTCCAAAAGGCTAAATATCGCCCCAGAGGATGCTAGTGTAGAGGAAATCGAAGCAGAATTGATGAAGAAAATCCCAAAGAAGGATTGGATTATCAGCCATCACCGTATGATTTTCTTTGGACGTTATCATTGCTTAGCTAAGAATCCGAAATGCCAGACATGTCCTCTTCAAAGTTATTGTAAGTATTATAAAGAAACAACCAAGAAATAAGCTGGAGAATGTGATTTTCTTCGGCTTTTTACAACTGTAAGAATTTGTTACAAACTAGTAACTTGACAAAAGTCTCAGGCTTTAAGAAAATAGAAGAAACGATTTAGAAGCAGGAGCGATTTAGTGAATGGCTGAATTCAGTAATGAAGAGTATCTGAGAGCCTTAGCTGATAATGGTGATAGAGAAGCAGCCAAAGAATATGAGCAAGCTTTGGATAATCGTATTTTTCAGTTGCAGATTTCATTGGCTCAAACGAGTGATCCACAGGGTCGTAGGGAAGTGCAAAAGCTCTTGGAACAAGAGGAAAAGAAAAAAAGGGACTACTTTCAAGAAAAAGAGGAAAAAGCTGTGAGCGAATTTAGACGTCGTAAAAATGAAACTACAAAGGGAAGAAAAGTTTCGAGTTTTGACAAACTCAAAGATCCTAAGAACATTAGATGGGTAATTGGAGTTGTTGCAGTACTTGCAGTGGTTATTCCTGTTGTTACCTTGATGTGGTATAGTAATAACCAAAAAGAGAGTGAAACAAATCCATGGAAAAACGGTCAGTTGGCAAAAAGTAAGGAAGCAGCTGCAGCATCATCTGATAATCAATCCTCTCAAGTTGATACCTCATCTTTGTCTGATCAACAGTTAGAAGACTGGGTTGTTTCTACCTATGCTAAAGAACAAGGTTCAACTGGAGAAAATTATAAAAATCTTGGTTGGAATGTTTATTCATGGACGGATGATGATGATAACCTAGTTTATGCTCAACTTTATGATGCCTATGGTAATGATGTTCTTCTTTTCCGTGTAGATAAGAAGGGACAACTCGAAGCCTATGGTGGTATTGACGGTTCAAGCGATTCTTGGGACGTTGTTTCAAAAACTTATACAACTGATTAATGAAACTATATAAAACACCTGACTATGGTGGTTGAGGCTGTCTTTTGACAGTCTTTTTTGGTATAATTTAAGGTAATCGTGTATACAATTAAAAAGCCGACTGAGAAGATTTGGGGATGATAGTTCTGCAGAACTTTTTTAATGTCTTCAGGTTTTCAAGGATAGCTTAAATAAAGGAGAGTTGTCGTGTCAGACTATTTATCGGTCACATCCTTAACCAAATATTTGAAAATGAAATTTGACCGTGATCCTTATCTAGAGAGGGTATATTTGACGGGGCAGGTTTCAAATTTTCGTCGACGCCCGAGTCACCAATATTTTTCGCTAAAGGATGAAGGAGCTGTTATTCAGGCGACGATTTGGGCTGGAGTTTTCAAAAAGCTTGGTTTTGAACTCGAAGAAGGGATGAAGATCAATGTCGTTGGTCGGGTCCAGATTTATGAGCCTAGTGGTTCTTATTCCATTATTATCGAGAAGGCAGAGCCAGATGGTATTGGGGCTTTGGCCATCCAGTTTGAGCAGCTTCGTAAAAAATTGACTGCAGAAGGCTACTTTGATGATCGTCATAAGCAAGCGCTGCCTAATTTTGTCAAAAAAATTGGGGTTGTCACGAGTCCTAGTGGTGCGGTTATTCGAGATATTATTACGACCGTTAGTCGTCGTTTTCCTGGGGTAGAAATCTTACTTTTTCCTACCAAGGTTCAAGGTGAAGGAGCTGCACAGGAAATTGCTGAAAATATCCAAAAAGCCAATCAAAGGGATGACCTAGATTTACTTATCGTTGGTCGTGGTGGAGGTTCTATTGAAGACCTCTGGGCTTTTAACGAGGAAATTGTAGTTCAGTCGATTTTTGAGAGTCGTCTCCCTGTGATTTCAAGCGTTGGCCACGAAACAGATACGACTTTGGCTGACTTTGTTGCAGATCGTAGAGCTGCTACGCCTACCGCAGCGGCAGAACTTGCTACTCCGGTATCAAAGGCTGATACCTTGGTTTGGATTCGTGAAAGACAAAATAGAGCCTATCAAGCCTGTTTGAGACGTATACAATATAATCAGGAACGCTTGGCCAAATTGTCACAATCTGTTGTCTTTAGACAACCTGAACGCCTTTACGATGGTTATCTACAAAAGTTGGATCGACTAACAACAAGGCTTGAAACCTTTATGAGTCAAGATTTCGCACGCAAACAAAAAGAAGCGGAACTTTTGAGACAACGATTACAAGGCTTAAATCTTCTAACTAGTGTTCAGAACTACCAAGACCGTCGAGAGTCTTTGCAACGTTTATTGGTGACTACAACTAGGAACACCATTAATGGTAACCGTGTGAGATTAGAAAAGGCACAGGATGCCTTATTGTCTCTAGATACTAGTCGTATTGTTGCAAGGGGTTATGCCATTGTCAAGAAAGATGATAAACCTTTAACAAGTACCAAGAATATTACCGAAGGTGATCAATTAACCGTCCAAATGAGAGATGGAGAACTAGAAGTAGAGGTGAAAAATGTCAACTAAAAAAACATTTGAGGAAAATTTACAGGACTTAGAAGCTATCGTCACTAAGCTCGAAACAGGTGATGTTGCTCTTGAGGATGCTATTGCTGAGTTCCAAAAAGGTATGGCCTTGTCTAAAGATTTGCAGAAGACCTTGAAAGATGCTGAAAAAACACTGGTTAAGGTTATGCAAGCAGATGGTACAGAAACGGAAATGGATGCCTAATGAGCAAGCTAAATAAAATTGATGTGGCTATCCGTGATTACTACCAAAAAAAGAATCTTCCTGTATCAAGTGATTTAATCACTGCCATCCTTTATTCAGTTGATAGTGGAGGCAAGCGTATTCGTCCACTGATTTTCTTAGATTTACTTGAAGGATTTGGTTTAGAGCTTACTCCTAGTCATTTCGATGTCGCAGCAAGTCTTGAAATGATTCATACCGGAAGTCTTATTCACGATGATCTGCCGGCCATGGATGATGATGATTACCGTCGAGGACGTTTAACCAACCATAAGAAATTCGATGAAGCAACGGCAATCTTGGCTGGAGATTCTCTCTTTTTGGATCCATTTGACCTCCTGGCTCAAACAGACCTATCCGCAGAAATTCGAGTTCAATTGATTCAAGCATTGTCTCATTCTTCAGGCACCTTCGGTATGGTAGGTGGTCAGATGCTGGATATGAAGGGTGAAGGTCAGGAACTTGATTTATCGCAACTGGCTAAGATTCATGAGCATAAGACAGGTAAGCTTTTAACCTTTCCTTTTGTGGCGGCTGGTATTGTTGCTCAAAAAGATGAACAGGTCTTGGAAAATCTTCAAGAAGCTGGTCGCCTAATTGGTCTTGCCTTTCAAGTACGTGATGATATTTTGGATGTGACTGCTGATTTCGAAGAACTTGGGAAGACACCTGGAAAAGATGTAGTAGCTGGAAAATCAACCTATCCGGCTCTGCTTGGTCTGGAAAAATCACATGCTATCCTCGAGGAATCACTTGATAAAGCTGAAGCAATTTTTCAAAATCTAGCTGATACTCAAGGTTTCAAGAAAGACAGTATTATAGAAATCATAGAAAGGTTACGACTCCATGCCTAAGGAAAGAGTAGACGTTTTGGCTTATAAACAAGGCCTTTTTGAAACACGAGAACAAGCTAAACGTGGCGTTATGGCTGGTTTAGTTGTTAATGTTATCAATGGTGAACGTTACGATAAACCCGGTGAAAAAATCGACGACGGTACAGAGTTGAAGCTTAAAGGAGAAAAACTCAAGTATGTGAGCCGTGGAGGACTCAAACTTGAAAAAGCTTTGGAAGTATTCAATCTGTCAGTTAAAGGCATGACGACCATCGATATCGGAGCTTCAACAGGTGGGTTTACCGATGTTATGCTTCAAAATGGGGCTAAACTGGTTTATGCTGTGGATGTCGGCACTAATCAGTTGGTTTGGAAATTGCGCCAAGATGAGCGTGTTCGTTCCATGGAGCAATATAATTTCCGTTATGCTGAACCTGTCGATTTCACAGAAGGACTACCGTCTTTTGCATCAATCGATGTCAGCTTCATCTCTCTTAATCTGATTCTACCGGCTTTGGCTAAGATATTGGTTGATGGGGGGCAAGTTGTTGCTCTTGTGAAACCACAATTTGAGGCTGGCCGTGAACAAATTGGGAAAAACGGGATTGTCCGTGAGAGCAGTGTCCATGAAAAAGTGTTAGAAACAGTGACTGCTTTTGCGATTGACTATGGCTTTTCAGTTAAGGGGCTGGACTTTTCACCTATCCAAGGTGGTCATGGTAACATTGAGTTTCTCGCACACTTGGAGAAGACAAATTCTCCTCAAAATGATGCTCAAACCTCTATTAAGGAAGTTGTAGCACAAGCACACAAGGAGTTTAAAAAGAATGAAGAAGAATGATCGTTTGGAGTTAATCCGAAAGATTGTCCAAGAAAATAAAATTACGACTCAAGGAGAATTGGTAAAATTACTCCAAAATGAGGGATTAAAGGCTACTCAAGCGACTGTATCGCGTGATATCAATGAAATTGGTATTACCAAAGTACCAACTGAAGATGGTTCTTACATCTATGGGCTCTCAACTGCTCCTAGACGAGTAGGTGGAACCTCTGTTGCGACTCGTCGCTTGTTGCGCGTTGATCGTCAACATGCCTTTATGAATATCGTTGTTCAACCTGGGACAAGTCGCCTCATCAAGAAGATTCTTTTAGATGAGTACAAGCATTTGATTTTTAGTGTTATTGCTGATGATGATACCCTCTTTTTAGTGGCTCAGTCAGAGTTAGCAGCTATCGAACTACAGGGGCAAATCATTAAGTGGGTTGAAGAATAGGAGGGCCTATGCTTCTCGAAATTACGATAAAGAATTTCGCAATTATTGAAGAGATTTCTCTAAACTTTGAGAATGGTATGACCGTCCTTACTGGTGAAACAGGTGCAGGAAAGTCCATTATCATTGATGCCATGAACCTTATGTTAGGTGCACGTGCCTCTAGTGAAGTTGTCCGTCATTCAGCACCTAAGGCTGAAATTCAGGGCTTCTTTTCAATCGAACAAAATCCTGCTTTGGTTAGTATTCTAGAAGATAATGGGATTCCTGTTGAGGATGAATTGATTATCCGTCGTGAAATCTTCCAAAATGGTAGAAGTGTTAGTCGCATCAATGGACAGATGGTCAATTTAACGACGCTTAAAGCTGTTGGGCACTTCTTGGTAGATATCCATGGACAGCATGACCAGGAAGAACTTATGAAACCTGCTCTGCATATTACCATGCTTGATGCCTTTGGTGACAAGGAATTTTTCCAAACTAAGAAAGAGTACCAGGAGTATTTTGACCGCTATCGTGAGTTAAGAAAAGCTGTTCTTGAAAAGCAGAAAAATGAGCAGGAGCATAAGGCTCGAATTGAAATGTTAGCATTTCAGATTGCAGAAATTGAAGCAGTCTCTCTAAAATCAGGAGAAGATTTGGCATTGATGAAGGAGCGAGACAAGCTTCTTAACCATAAGCAGATTGCTGATACCTTAACAAATGCCTATGTCATGCTGGATAATGAAGATTTTTCAAGCCTTTCAAATGTTCGTTCTGCCATGAATGACCTCCAGTCTCTTGAAGAGTATGACTCTGATTACAAAGAACTCTCTGGAAATCTATCAGAAGCCTATTATGTTTTGGAAGATGTCACTAAGCAACTAGGTGATTTTTTGGATAATCTGGACTTTGATGCTGGACGTTTGCAAGAGATTGAACACCGCTTAGATACGATTAATGCAATTACTCGTAAATATGGTGGAACTGTTGATGACGTCCTAGATTATCTGGAAAATTCAAGTAAAGAGTACAATCTTTTGACTGGCAATTCCAGCTCGTCAGATGCCATGGAACAAGAGCTTAAGCAACTTGAAAAAGACCTGCTTGCATCTGCAGAGACCCTACAAACGGCACGCCATCAAATTGCTACAGCCCTTGAAGCTGAGATTAAGAACGAGTTATGCGACCTTTACATGGATAAGGCTGATTTTAAAGTTACCTTTACTAAAGGGAAATTTAACCGTGATGGCAATGAGCAGGTTGAGTTTTACATCTCAACCAATCCAGGTGAAGGCTTTAAACCGCTTGTTAAGGTTGCTTCAGGAGGAGAATTATCTCGACTCATGTTAGCGATTAAGTCAGCCTTTGCCCGCAAAGAAGACAAAACAAGTATCGTCTTTGATGAGGTTGATACTGGCGTTTCAGGTCGTGTTGCCCAAGCCATCGCTCAGAAAATTCATAAGATTGGGAGTCATGGTCAGGTTTTGGCCATCAGTCACCTTCCGCAAGTTATTGCAATTGCTGATTATCAGTTCTTTATCTCTAAGGAAAGTGATAATGAGACAACTGTCTCTCGTGTGCGTCTCTTGACACCTGAGGAAAGGGTGCAAGAAATCGCTAAGATGTTAGCAGGTGATAATGTGACGGAGGCTGCCTTGAGCCAAGCAAGAGCCTTGTTAAAGGTAGATGACTCTCTTTAGAAAAAGACTTGGGAAAAGTTTTCCAGTCATGCTATAATAGAATAAAAATTTGTGTTAAGCGAGAAAAATATGAGTAAAATCAGAATTGTAACCGATTCGTCAATTACGATTGAACCAGAATTGGTTGAAAAATATAATATCACTGTTGTTCCATTGTCGGTTATGGTGGACGGTGTTATCTATTCAGATAGTGATCTTCGAGAAGAAGGTCGTTTCTTGGATATGATGAAGCATAGTAAAGAGTTACCAAAGACAAGCCAACCACCAGTAGGTTTATTTGCAGAGACATATGAAAAGCTTGTCAAAGAAGGTGCAGAACAGATTGTGGCTATCCACATCATGCACACTCTCTCTGGGACATGTGAAGCCTCACGTCAAGGCGCTAGCCTTTCAGGAGCAGATGTAACCGTCATCGATTCAGGCTTTACAGATCAGTGTCTAAAGTTTCAGGTTGTTGAAGCAGCTAAACTAGCCGAAGCAGGAGCTAGTCTTGATGAGATTGTAGCACGTGTGGAAGAAGTGAAAAGTAAATCTGAACTTCATATCGGTGTGTCTACCCTTGAGAATCTTGTCAAAGGCGGCCGTATTGGACGTGTAACAGGTCTACTATCTTCATTGCTCAATATCCGTGTCATTATGGAGTTGAAAGACTATCAGTTGAATACCATTGCTAAGGGTCGTGGTGCTAAGACGTTCACGAAATGGTTAGATTCTTATATTAATGGTATCAAGGATAAGGACCGCAAAGTGGCAGAAATTGGTATTTCTTATGCAGGGACACCTGATTTTGCACATGAAATGGCTGAAAAACTTGAGGTTTTGGGCGCTCCAATTTCAATCCTTGAGACTGGTTCCATCATTCAAACGCACACTGGTGAAGGCGCCTTTGCCGTAATGGTTCGTTATGAATAAGTGGAAAGAATCAGAATTAGTTAGAAGCCTCGTAGGCTTCTTCTTGCTTTTTCTCTTATTTGTCGGCCTCTTCATTTTTATCGTTCCTAGTACGAATCAGTCATCAAAAATTGCAGAAAAGATTAAATCTATCAAAAATGAAAAGGTCACCTATGTTGCTATCGGTGATTCCCTTACGCAAGGTGTAGGTGATAGTAGTAATCAAGGGGGCTTCGTTCCTGTTTTGTCTCAGGCCTTAGAGTCAGATTTTGACTGGCAAGTGACTTCTCGCAACTATGGTATCGCAGGAAATACGAGCAATCAAATTCTCAAGAGAATGCAAGAAAAGAAGGATATTCAAAGAGATCTCAAAAAGGCTAAAGTGATGACTCTTACAGTTGGAGGTAATGATGTGATCCATGTCATTAAGGACAATATCACTAATCTTAATGTAGACACCTTCACTAAGCCTGCTCAGGCCTATCAAAAGAGATTAGGACAGATTATTGAGCTAGCTCGTAAGGATAATAAAACATTGCCAATTTATATTGTTGGTATTTACAATCCTTTTTATCTTAATTTTCCAGAGATGACAGAAATGCAAACCATTGTAGATAATTGGAACCAATCTACTGAAGAAGTGTGCAAGAAGTACGATAATGTCTATTTTGTTCCTGTAAATGATTTGCTTTATAAGGGAATTGACGGTAAGGGCGGTGTTACAAGCTCTGGTGATTCGTCTCAATCTAGTAACTCTTCTCAAGATAGCCTGAATGATGCTCTTTTTGAGGATGATCATTTTCATCCAAATAATACAGGTTATCAAATTATGTCAGATGCCATTTTGAAGCGTATTAACCAAACAAAGAAGGAGTGGTCAGGTGAGTAAGATATGGAAGTGGTTATTTTTAGGACTCTTGGCCTTTAATCTAGCCTTAGTAAGTGTTGTGGCCTATAGAATCATGACTCCAGTGGAGACGACGAGTTCTGTACCCCTACCTAAGGGAGCAACTAAAATTGGTAAGTATAGTATGACAAGGGAGGAGCTTGACGCTGCTCTTACGGGCTTTGCCCAAGATTATTCGACCGATAAGATGCGTTTCAAGGTCAAGGTTACCAATTCTAAAATTGTTTTCGAAAGTAGTTATAAGGTTTTAGGTCACCCTGTCCCTCTTTATGTCTACTTTACGCCGGTTGTTAGTGAATCAGGAGCAATTGTACTTCATGTTTCTGAGCTTTCGGCTGGAACCTTGAAACTGCCTGTTTCGGATGCCCTTAAGATGATTAAACGTTCAACTAACCTTCCTGATTACATCGTCATCGATAGTAAGAAGGGAAAGGTTACCCTAAATATTCAGTCTATGAAGAATGAGAAGGGGATTACAGCACGTGCTCAAAGCCTTGATTTGGTTAATGACCGTATCGAATTTGACATCTATAAGACAATAAATTAAAAAGCCTTTACTTTTTGCAAAAAAGCGATTAAATTAGCGTTTATTACTTGACCTCATAGGTCTTTTAGGATAAGATAATACTTGTTCAAGCGCTAAAAAAACTATTCGCTTAGAAATAAATTGGAGGATTGTTACAATGGCTAACAAACAAGATTTGATCGCTAAAGTTGCAGAAGCAACTGAGCTTACTAAAAAAGATTCAGCAGCAGCTGTAGATGCAGTTTTCGCTTCTATCGAAGAATTTCTTGCTGCAGGTGAAAAAGTACAATTGATCGGTTTCGGTAACTTTGAAGTACGCGAACGCGCTGCTCGTCAAGGTCGTAACCCACAAACTGGTGAAGCTATCTCAATCGCAGCTTCTAAAGTTCCTGCATTTAAAGCTGGTAAAGCTCTTAAAGACGCAGTTAAATAATGTAAAAACCCCTAAGATTTTAGGGGTTTTGATTTATACGAAATAAGTTAAGGAAATCTATGAAAACCATAACAGTGGTAGTGATTTTTCTTTTGGTTTTTACTGTTATTAAACTATCAGGTATTGTTGCTATTAGCAAACTGATGAAGCCAAGTGAAGAACAAATTGAAGAAGCGCGTCAGAAACGTCTTCAAGCTGAAAAAGAGGGCAAGGACCCTTTTGAAGATTGGGATGAACGCGATGATGATGGTCTTGTCTAATAAGAGAATCTTCATCAAATAACAAAAAAAGTTTGGAAGATTTTCCAAACTTTTTTTATAGACTAGTCGATGTAGTGAAGTTTTCCTCGGAAGTCTTCAAGAGTTTCGTAACCTTTTTCTTCCATGATTTCTTTAAGTTCTTTAGTAATACGGTCAAAAATAGCGACACCTTCTTTTTGAAGGGCAGTACCAACTTGTACCATACTTGCGCCACAAAGGATGTGTTCAAAAGCATCACGACCAGATTTTACACCACCAGTACCAATAATTTGGATTTCAGGTTTCAAACGTTGGTAGAAAGCATGAACGTTTGCCAAGGCAGTAGGTTTGATGTAGTCACCACCTATACCACCAAAACCATTCTTAGGTTTGATGACAACAGACTCATCTTCAATGTAAAGGCCATTACCAATTGAGTTCACACAGTTAACAAAGACAAGTGGGAATTGGTTGAAAACGGCAGCAGCTTGGTCAAAGTGGACAATATCAAAGTATGGTGGTAATTTCACACCAAGAGGTTTCGTAAAGTAAGAAAAGACTTCAGTTAGGATCTCGGTTGTTGTTTCAAAATCGTAAGCGATTTGAGGTTTACCCGGAACGTTAGGACATGAAAGGTTGAGTTCAACCAGCCCTTCATAGTCACTTTCTTGAACTTTTTTAAGAATGGTGTGTGTTTCCTCAGGTGAAAGACCAACGAGAGAAAGAAAATGATTTTTTGTATTGGGTTGCTTTTGTAATTCAATGACATAGTCAAGGTAGTATTCGAAACCGTTATTTGGCAATCCCATTGAGTTGATTGACCCAAGAGGTACATTCACATAACGTGGTTCAGGATTACCGGGACGGGCTTCAAGTGTTCCTGTTTTTGTGACAAATGAACCTGCAGCTGAAGCATCAACCTCTGCCAATTCTTCCTTAGTCATGCAATGAACACCAGCGGCATTCATAAGACAGTTATCAAACGTAAACTGACCAACTTTTGTAGCAGTAGAAACCATAAGATCCTCCTTAAAGATCACAAAGTAAAATGTTACTATTTCATCTCATTTTAGCATGAAAAGGGGCCTAAAACAAGGAAATATTGGACGGGCTAGAGCCTCTAAAACGAAATTCTGATATCGTCTCTTTTTGCCAAGACAAGAAGCAATAGAATTTTACAGAATTTTTTGGATTTTGCTAGCTTTTTCAAGGTTTTTTGGGTAGAATAGATACAGTAAATGGGTTTAACCCAAAATAAAAAGGAGACATAACTAATGGTAAAATTGGTTTTCGCTCGCCACGGTGAGTCTGAATGGAACAAAGCTAACCTTTTCACAGGTTGGGCTGACGTAGATCTTTCTGAAAAAGGTACTCAACAAGCTATCGACGCTGGTAAATTGATTAAAGAAGCTGGTATCGAATTTGACCAAGCTTACACTTCAGTATTGAAACGTGCGA
>ERZ781275.1469-NODE-1469-length-15216-cov-3.350241_pt1 | contig 15216 bp, 9 predicted proteins | sample MGYA00375853_ERZ781275 | MGnify/ENA primary metagenome ERZ781275 (study PRJEB29790, sample SAMN03653691) | human gut metagenome | host: Homo sapiens | place: USA: Dallas, Texas | collected 2012-07-23 | study: EMG produced TPA metagenomics assembly of the Gut...
TACCATTCTCAGTTCCCCTGCTGTTTCTTTATCACTGCTGTGTGTGATCTGCACTCCTTTTGTCAGCTCATCGGATGATGCCTTGGATACTTCCACTGTCGTTTCTTCTGCATTGCCGGTAAAATCATTATCAACTGGCATCGTATATTTTGCTTTCAGTTTTTCCCCGATATCAGATGCGGTCAAAGAATATGTAGGATTCGTCGCACCTGCTATCTTTGTATCATTTCTGTACCACTGCCATGTTCCCTCTTTATCTGTATTACTTCCACCTGTCGATGCATAGGTGGCTGAATGATATGTCGCTGTCAGTGTTTCTCCATATTTTGCTGTTCCTGCTATCGTGACATATCCTGTGATCGCCGTCTTTGTTGTTGTGACTGTCCTTCCTGCACCACTATCACTATATGCATACTCACTGTCCAGCCCTCCACTGTCCTCGACTCTCTTCACTCGGATGGCATAGGTCGTATTTCTCTCAAGTCCATCTACCACGACATCCACATTACTATTGACTGCATCTCCTACAGGTATATAACTATCTGTACTATCACCTAGCACATTCACATGGAACCAGCCACTGAGTGAATCTATAGCATCTGTATCTGCCTTCTTATATTCAAACTGATACTGTCCTTCTCCTTTGCTCATTCTGACTTTGAAGCTCATATCATCGATCGTTTCCATGATGATATCATTCGCAATCGGTGTCGTATACCTGGACTTCTGTTTTTCCTTTACAGAATTACTGGTTACTAGTGTAGCACTTCCTTCATAGCCCACTGTGGCTTTGAACGTTACTGTATAGATCGTTCCATATGCTTCATTATCTGGGATCACATAGCTTGTCGACCCTCTGTTCTCCGCTAGTGTATAATTGGTGATCGGTGTTTCTGTTCCATCAGTTGCTACCTTTGTCCATGTCCATTCTCCCTGATAGTTGAAGTCTTTATCATCTGGTGCCAGCTCTGCCGTCAATGTCTGACCTCTCAAAAGATCCCCTGTTACATATTTGAATGTAATGGTTCCCCCGAAAGTCCTCTTATCCGTCTGCTGGCTTTTGATGATGCTCTGTGCTGTCCAATCGGATTTCTGATGTGTAGCGGACTGCGCAAATCGTACAGAGAAGTAGTAGGTCGTGTCTCTTTCCAGACCAGTAATCTTAAATTCCTCACCAGAATTCAGGATTTTGATGACACCACTGTCATCTATCTCCTCTACTGGTACGCCATTCTCCATCGTACTGCGCCCGATGATATACTTTTCTCCTATGACATTTGTTGGCATCTTCACTGTGATTGTCGTATCATCATGCTCTTTAATACTTAAGTTTTGTGTCGGCGCTACCTTCTCTGCTCTGCTGATGACATCGCTTACAAAGCTGATCTCTCCAGCATAGGTTCCTGTTCCACTGTATACTACTTCGATCTTCTGATCGACATCTTCTTTTTTTAATGTATAGGTATCTCCTGTTTGTTTTGTAGCCGTATCACGACTTCCGTCTGCGTTCAGACGATACCAATTGACTTCTCCGCTCTGACCTGATGGTGTATTTGTGACAGCTGCTTTCAATGTCTTTCCATAGATGAGATCTCCAGTGATCGTGATATCTCCCTGTACATGTTTTCTATCCGTTGTGAATGCTTTGAAATCACTGCTCCACTCGGAATCTGTATAGCCTTCTTCTCCGATCTCTTTGATATACAGCTGATAGTTCGTATTTGGTGTCAATCCTGTGATCGTTGTATCACTGCCTCCCCGCAGCGCTACGCCATGTTCCGTGATTTCTGTTTCATCCTTCTCTCGGATACCTATATGGTATAGTCCTTCTGAATCGCCAATTTTCACCTTGACTGTGATATCGTCCGCTCTACTCTCTGTAATCATATCCGAGGCTTTGGGTGTTGCACACTTGATAGACTCAATGACTGTAGTATGATCACTTTCGATGCTTCCCTTCAGTTCACTATCTGCCTTGGCGATCGCCTTCACGAACAACTTCTTTCCGACATCACTGCCCTTGATTTTATAGTTCATACCTGTTCCGATAGCTTCGTCTTTGCCTTCCTGATACCATGCATACGTTGCATCATTCAGCTTATCCGGTGTCAGCTTTACACTCAGCTTATCGCTCAGAGTGTATTGGCCTTCCTTCTTTGGCTGGCTGTTCACGATCTCTATCTTAGTGATTTCGACCTTCACGCTGTGCGCACTGATGTCCTGCAGTGTTCCTGTATAACCGCTTGCTTGATCTGTCACAAAACGTGCTCTCAGGTATTTCCCTGACAGAGTATCGGTAACGGCATATGTATCGGTACTCGTTGTGCCGTTCATGTTCGTTTTATGTACTTCCGTCCATGTCTCCGCATCCGATGTTTCCGCACTTTCCCAATACAGAGTACCTTGCTTCGTATTCGTATCGCTCAGTGTTGCCGTCATCGTATTTCCAATGTCATAATCACCGCTCAGCCTCAACGTTCCTTTATTCTTCCCATGCACTGTTGTGATCGTATTGCTTTCTTTTACACTGTTTAGATCCGTTTCATAAACAGTATACTTTGTATTCCATTCCAGTCCACTTAACGTATAGCTGCCGTCCCAGTACATTCTCTTCCATCCACTCTCAATTGCTTCTTTATGTGTCTTGGGATTCACTGGTGCTGTTTCACTGCTTTCCTGGACGATATAATAGGTTCCCATCGTCACAGGATAGGTGATCTCTGTTCTTGTTGATGTCGTTGGCTGCCCTGCTGAAATGCTGACGGATGCAGCTGCTGCACGCAGCACAAAACGATTCTGCATATCATCTGCCGATGCAATCAGCTCTCCATTCATTTCATGACTTCTATTGATAGAGCGGACAAGATTTCTATTCCATTCAATATCATTATCCTTCTGTTCCGATGCACGAACACTATCGATCATTGCAGAAAGATTACTCTCAGCTTCCACACGCACGACACTGAGGTCTGCTGCCTTCTGTGCCTGTTCTTTCCATGCAGTCTCTGTTTTTATTTGCGGATAACTGCCTTTTTTCTCTGTGAATGCCTTATTGTTTAATGCTCCCGATGTGATCTCATCCGTGAGATATGGCTGTGCATCCTCATCCTCCAGATCATTGATCTGTGCATCATAGAAACAGTCTGTTCGCTTTCCTTCTGAAAACAGCGTACGCTTTTCCCCGCTCAGTGATGCACTGCTGTAACTGTTTTCTACGTCAGTGTCTTTTCCAAAGCCATATACCGTCTCTCCACTAAGATAACCGGAAACATAGCTGTTCTTGATATCCGCTGACCCTGCAAGCACGAAGCCTGCCACATTTCTACCTTCCACGTTCATCATGACGAAGCTGTTTCGTATCGTCGTATTCTCACTGTTCATGATGACCGCATGATCCTGCTTTACATCGTCTCCTTCTATGTAATAGCCTGTACCATCCAGTATCGAATCACGGCTGGTATCGGCAAGCTGTCCTTTTACCACGATGTTTTTTATTGTTGCGTGATCCAGCACTTCAAAAAGCGAATCTGAACAGCTGATCCTATAGCCCTGCCCATCCAGCGTCCCTTTGAAGGTGACGCCTTTTAAAGGATTCTCTTTCACTTCTATATCCTGTGCCAGAACAAAGCTTCCCTCTGGATCAGAAACGATCTGTTTCAAGTCATCCTCTTTACGCAGGATGATCTCTCCGGATTCTGACATATTGGGAATATCTGATATTTCCAATGTCTTCTCATTCAAGGTATTCCCTTTCATATCCACAGCTGTAAATGTATAAGCACCATTTTTCTTCACATCGAAAACAGCCTGATATACACCATGCTTGATCTCCATCGCATCGATGACCGCTTCCGCTCCGCCACTGACTTTGATCTGGTATGTATCCTTATTTCTGGATAGGATCGTTACCTGATGGATGGATGGGTCTTCTTCAACTTCCATATCCTCAAAGGTATCGACAGTCACAGACTGTTCCCCTACCATAAGATCCTGTTCATCATAGCCGAGCAGATCATACGTGCCGTTTGTATAGACCTCAAAGGTAAGAACACCGTCCACGTTCTTCGTTTCTATGACCTCGTCGTCCTGCTTCAACGTGAATCGCCTGATATTCTCCTTTGGATCTTCGATCTGTATCGTCTGCGCTTCCTTCGTTGCACTGCCCAGCGTGATAACTGCGATATCTGTTTCCGCATGAACGAATGACTGCATCGGCATCTGTGACACGATGACCGTCATCACGACGCATATGATCGCCAGCTTCATTTTCATTCTTTCGATTCTGCTTTTTTCTCTCTGTTTCATACTACACCTCTATCCCTTTGCTTTTTGAATGCGCAAAGCTTTTATTTAAACTTTCTTCCGCTGTCAAGCAGATAGGTATCGACGATCACATCTGCTTCTTCTTTCGTGATCGGTTTTCCTTTGTATATGAAATGCTCCTCCTGTGAACCATCGACGAGATGTATGATCTTCGCTTTCCGATAGTCCATATGTGTATATCCTTTATTCATCGTTTCCTCTGTCATAGTACGCCTCCTTCAGTCGAAGCTGCTCCTTTATCTTTGGATAGCCGCTTCTTGAAACCGGTATCGTATGTCCCCCATACAATCTCAATTCATACCGGCAGATACTCTCTATATAATACCGGCTTGCACAAAAGCTCTTATGTACACGCACGACGAGCTCCGGCTGCTCATCGCTGATGATGGTCTCCACCATCGCCATCTGCAGCTTCGCATAGATATCTCCGTGTGTCGTATGGATCACAGTCTCTTTATTGAATGCCTCCAGATAGATGATCTCTCCGATGAGGATCTTGTGACTGATATTCGCCTTGTCCCTTACACAGATGCTTCCCATGCTTTCGATCTCCTTTTCGATTAGCATCTGCATGTAATGCCTGGTATACTTACCGACAGCATGTGGAAACACTTCCTCTTCCTGCAGATTCTTCAAAGGATTCGATATATGCATATGCTCGATCCGCAATCCTTCCTTCTGTTCCTTCCAGCAGAAGGTGACCCTTTGCTTATCACTAAAGATCTCTCCACTCGATTCATCAGTTGCGCCTACATACTGTCCGACGATCGTACAGCTGTTTCGATCCTGTGTGACACATTCAAATGATTTTGAGAAAAGAGTGATCAACGGAAGATCTCCCAGCCATTCATCCAAGACCTCTAAGATCTTGGTTCTTCCTGCATAGTACTCACTATCACAGGATCCTATCCACAAGCAATTCTCTCCTATATACGTATGCAGGAGATCATCATTGCCACGGTAATGCTCTGTCATGATCTTATCTGTCAGAGCTATACATTCTTCTGTCTTCTTTTTCAGCACGCTGTCCCCTCCATGATAAAAGCAATAAGCTTGCTTCCCATATGCGCCATGGGATCGAACCTTACTTTCATTTCATCTATTCTTTTCACTTCAACTACGCTTCCAGCTGTTCCCAATTTCTTACACTCTCTCTTTCATCAGATATCGATGGGATGTATACGACATAATATGGATTATGTGGTACTGATGATTTTCAAGCATGGAATCTGATCTGGGATTGTGTGACTTTTAAAAGACACGTAAAAAAAAGTCAATCTGAATTGGCTTGCTGGAAGGTATAAATAGGGTGATAAAGTACCGTGTATTTCGTGTTTTTTTGAGGAATTATCAAAATTCTATTTTTACTATGTAATTTTTTTATTTTCTGTAAAAGTTAAGTTTTGTTACAATTCACTCCCGTGAAGAACAGTTCACGAAAATCCATTGCTATTGTAAAATTTAACTGTTAGAATGTGATTGAAATGAGATTTTACAGTCAAACAGAATGGCAAAATCAAAAAGACAAAACTCTTGAAAACGCCTTATTTATCGCATTATATTGATGTTATGAGCAATCAGAATCAACATGAATTTCAGGATATTATATAGCGTTACCACATAATCCATATTATGTGGTATTTTTATCATACCGATCGTATACCTGCCTTACTTATATCATCATTTTTTTGTCAATACGATTGCACCAGATCCATTTTCATCAGTGATTTCTGACATTCCTGTCCACTTGTGATCGTATATACTCTTGTTGTCTCTATACTGGTATGTCCTAGAATATCTGCCAGTCTGACTACATCCTTGTATAATCCATAATACGTCAATGCAAACAGATGTCGCAAATTATGTGGGAAGACCTTCTTGCGATCTACCTTTGCATCTACACATAGTTTCTTCATCGCTGACCAGATATTGCTACGATCCATTGGCTTCCCACTTTTTGTGATGAAGATCGGACCACTCGTGATATTCTCCTCTTTACAATAATTCAACAACATTCTCTTCAGCTTCTTATTGATAAAGATGGTTCTGCTTTTCCCCTTATTGTTCACCATGGCCTGACCTGCTTTCAAGCTTTCCACTGTGATATATTTATGTTCAGAAACACGGATCCCTGTTCCGCAGATTGTCTGGATGAGCATGAATAATCTCTTATTGTTGTGCTTCATAGCAGCATCAAGCAAGCGTTTATATTCTGCCTTACTAAGCTCCCTATCTTCTGAACTGAATACTTTTCTTTGAACCTTATGCAGCTTCAACTTTAGTGTATCAAGCTTCATAAAGGAAAGTAAGCCATTGATGGAGACCAGCATACTGTTGATACTGGTCACCTTATAGGCATCTGATAAGCTTTGCTTGTAGGCGATAAGATTCTCTTTTGTGATGATCTTATTTTCTGGAAGATATTCATAGAAATGCTTGATATCTCTCATATACTTGCTTATCGTTGCCTCACTACGCTCTTCCCCGTATAAATACTTTCTGTATTTCCCCATGATGTTCATATCCAATATTGCCTTTTTCATCACGCATGATCTCCTTCTTTTACATTATTTTCTTATCATATCATGTTGCCTTAGCAGTTTTCATTGGTAATATATGGTTTTCATAATTTAATTTTTAGAAAAAACATACTAATATTTGATAATACATAATAATAATTCCTTTGAAGTGGCGAATGAATTCAGCTTTCCTAATAGAAATCTTGTTTGAACGTTTATATCATTGTTTGAAAAGATAAAGATAAACTAAACCTCTACATGCTATCCTGTCATACTTTTCAAAGGGTTGTATATTTTTTTGATAATATTTCCCTTATCACCTCGATACAACAAACTATATAAAAAAAGCAGCATGAGCTGCCGGTATCTTCAAAATCAGAAACACATTTTCTCGGGTATTTCCGCATAACTGCAGGGAACGATACGAATATGCTTTGCCATGCATATTTCACGAAATTCCTCACTCAGTCTTCCCCTGCTTCCCTGTATCGTGAGCACTTCCCTTGCATCATCCTCCACATACATATGCTGCAGGGCCAACAGCATCGCCAGCTTGTTATAGGTATGCTGCAGAGAATACCCTGGTTTTATCTGCATATGATGAATATTATCAAAGCCGCTCACACCGTCAAATAAACGAGAGGTAATCAATGCGTACATCATTTCATAATAGCGCCGGTACAGAAAAGCCGCGTTGTATTTGTTCCAGAGCATTTCCTTTGACTGCGGATCCCAGGAATATGCGATATTGTCAATAAAGCGAATACAGCCTACAAAGCAATCATAAGAATAGGCTGCCTTCATCTGCGCCAGCAATGCTTCATGCTGTGTAAAATAATCGGCACAGATACCGAATTTCACAGAGATTGGAAACGATTCCCTGCGCATTGCATCAATAAATGCATGATAGGCAGTGATGGAACAGATATTCTGTGCCTGATACCATGTCTGCTGACAGGGATATGTCGCCCTAACCTCTTTATATAAGGAAGCACACTCAAGAAACATACTGGAAGGCTCCAGAATTACCAGCTCCGATTGCTTTGCCTTCTGCGCCTGCCTTACAAAAGCATCCAGCACAGCCTTTTGATAACGCCCCTTTAATATGATATGTCCATCCATACATACACTCCTTTTCATGAAAAAACTCAGTCCTCCTGAGTTCTAATAACGAATTTTTTTGATTCTCCCAAAGCCGATGGTTCCCGGTCCGGTATGTGACATGATGACAGACTTGAAAATACGCTGTTCAACCGGTCTTCCACAAGCCTCCTGCAGTGCTGCCTTTAGCTCATCACTGACCGTTCGATTATAGGCATCAATAATCATCCAGTCATATTCCTCAGGATCGATATCCTTTAAAACAACCTCGATGCCTTCCTTATAAGCTTTTTTCAGCGTGCGTACCTTATCGACCAGATCGATTGCCCCATGCTCTACCTTCAGCAGCGGCTGTATCTTTAACAGACCTGCCAGCGCGGCTGCAGCCGGAGAAATACGTCCGCCGTTTTTTAATGCGGTCAGCGTTTCCGGAATCAGGATTGCAAACAGCTCTCCCTCCTGCTCAATCTTTTCTTTTGCCTGTGCACACGTATATCCCTTTTCAAACATATCGCGAGCGGTTAACAGCATATGAACAACCGGATAGCACACGAAATCAGAATTCAAAACAAACACGCGATTTTGATATGGCGCTTGATCCGCTATTCCCATAGCAACGCGGCAGGTGCCGGACAACGCCTTCGTCAGCGGTATGTAAAATACTTCATCGTAGCTTTCCAGCAGCGCATCCCACATACGGGTCATATTACCGATAATCGGCTGTGCTGTTTTAACACTTTTGTTCTGACCAAGTGCTTCGATAATGTCCTGATCAGAAATTGTTTCTTCCTCGATAAACTCTTTTCCATTTATGGTAATGGGCATTCGTAAAACATGTATCCCAAGCTTTTCAGCCTCTTCTTTGGTGATATCTGCGCTGGAATCGCACATCAATGCTATTTTTTTCATGGAATCACTCCTTAAAAGGCATTATAACATTTCTACAAAAAAATTCAATAAAAGTATTTACAAAACATAATGAATAGGCTATAATATAACTCGCCTGATAAAAGTCAGGAACGCTATGGCGGTTGTGGTGAAGTGGTTAACACAACGGATTGTGGCTCCGTCATTCGTGGGTTCGATTCCCATCAGCCGCCCCATAGAAAACAAACAGGAAGTCATTCGACTTCTTTTTTTATATTTCCTAAGTGAGCCGCTGACATTGCGGGTTCCCCTACGATAAGGGGCCTACAATCAAAACGGGAAAGCATGGGATATAACAGTCAGCTTGTAAATGGTCCTGTATCAGAATCACAGCTCTACATGGAAATTCTTTTCACAGAAAAGATTCATACTTTTACAGAAAACGTGTTACAATAAATATAAATAAAAGGAGGCATTTTTTATGAATACCATCAGTGAAGATATTAAGAAAATTATGCTGGCAGGCATTGGGGCAGTTGCCACTACCGCAGAAAAATCAAAGGACGTAATTGATGCTCTGGTGAAAAAAGGTGAATTAACAGTTGAACAGGGTAAAATTTTGAATGAGGAGCTGAAGCACGATCTCAAAGAAAAGCTGAGAACACCGGCGGATACGGGGCAAATCAGCAAGGATCTGGAAAAGGTCAGCAAGGACGATCTCGCAATGTTAAAGGCCCGTATTGAAGAACTCGAAAAAGGCATGGAGAATGAGCAATCCGAATGAAGCGAAAACGCTGAGCAGTAAACGCCGGCTTGCTCAGATTCTGGGGATTCTGAAAAAGCATCACATCACCAAGGGAGTAGACCCTGTTAAATTTCGGGAAATTTTGGAAGATCTGGGTCCTACCTTCGTCAAAATCGGACAAATCATGGCAAGCCGGCAGGACATGTTCAGTGAACGCTATTGCAAGGAGCTAGTAAAGCTGCGGGATAATGTCGCACCGCTCCCCTTTGAAGAGGTACAGCGTGTCATAGAGGAGGAATACGGCTGTCCCATGCAGGAGGTATTCTCCAGCTTTGAGCGAATACCGCTGGGCTCCGCATCCATTGCGCAGGTGCATAAAGCCTCCCTGCTGGATGGAAGAGAAATCGTTGTCAAGGTACAGCGCCCCTATATCTATGAGATGATGGAACGCGATATTTCTTTGATCCGAAGAGCTGGAAAGCTGCTGCGCCTGAGTGAGGTGCTGGGAAGCGTCATCGACATCAATATCGTGATGGATGAATTCTGGTTTACCGCAAAGCAGGAAATGGATTTTCTGAATGAGGCGCGCTTTGCCATGGAATTTGCCCGCAATCATCAGGATATCACCTATATCGGGGCACCGCAGATTGAACAGGCCTACACGACAAGCCGGGTGCTGGTCATGGAATACATTGACGGCATCGTAATCGATGATAGAAAAACACTGGAGGAAGGCGGCTATGATCATCGCGAAATCGCCTCCAAGCTGGCAGAGAACTACATCAAGCAGATCGTGGATGACGGTTTTTTCCATGCGGATCCGCATCCGGGAAATCTACGCATACGGGAAGGAAAGATTATCTGGATAGACTTTGGTATGATGGGAACACTGCAGCGCAGTGACAAGGATCTTATGAAAAAGGCAGTGCAGGCCATTGGAAGCAATGATACCGAGCTGATGGTCGATGTCATTCTGACGCTTGGTGTTCATGACGGCCGGGTTGACTACACACTGTTTTATGATGATATGGAAACCTTCATGAAGAAATATATCCATATGGATCTCAACGAAATCAATCTGGGCGAAGCGATTCAGGAAGTCTTTACCATTGCACATAAGCACCGTATTTCCATGCCCAAAGGCATCAGCATGCTGGCAAGAGGACTTGTGACCATGGAAAGCACAATGACACTGCTGGATCCAAAGACAAATATCATTCAGATAGCGGCAGCCCATGTCAGTGAGCATTTATTCAAAAAGCTGGATGCCAAAAAGGAAGCCGTCAATGCAGGAAAAAAGCTCTATGAGGCCGGAAAGCGCACACTGGATATCCCCATTCAGTTCAGTGAGCTCATGCGGATGGTCACCAAGGGACGCATCAAGCTGAATCTGGAAATCATGGATTCCAGCGTACCCTTAAAAACCATCAATCACATGGTCAATAAGCTTGTTGTCGGAATTGTATCCTGCGGTCTGCTCATGGCAAGCTCCCTGATTTGTACAACCGATATGACACCCAAGGTGCTCGGCATACCTGCCATTGGTTTTATCGGTTATATGACCGCTGTCTTTCTAGGCATGTGGCTGCTGTATACCGTGTTAAAGGACAAGCGCCGATAAGCATTGAAAAACAGTCGTCACGTGGAAAGGTACTTTCTTACCGTAAGGTACAAGTATAGAAACGCAAAAAAGAAGAAATACATTCCTATACTATGAGGAGCTTATTTCTTCTTTCTTTTTTTATTGCTTCATCAATCCCCGAATGAAAAGGAACCATGCTTATGACAGCCTTTTTTGATGGTACATGACTGCTGTCTTGAAACACGTAGTATACAAGTCTTGCTTCTATACTGCGCTTTTTGCTCGTGCATACAGCTGCCTCTGCTATTTGAGAAAACCACTGCAGTGCGATAAATGAAAAGCAATTTCCTATAGGAATCGTGTAGCATTTGCTTGCCTTTGCTTCTATCTCCTACCTGATTTTCCGATACAGCTTCCAACGCTTTCTTTATATGCTTTATCACGCAGCGGTCAAGACTGCAGCCGTATGTTACCAGACACTGCCCACTGCTTGTAATGTCCATAGAATACAAGAGAACTTAAACGCATTATCGTCAGGATCCTTTGCATTCCCATGCCGTCCTCCATTACGAATTCTATGTTAGAATATATCTTTATTTATATCAAAACAGCCTCTTTCAGAACCCTTCCGATGGCATCGTGAATAACCAGATCAGCCCTTTGATCCATCGCTGTCTCTTCTTTGTTAATCAGAATCAGCTTTCGTCCGTGAAAATACTGAAGCAATCCGGCTGCCGGATAAACAACCAGAGAGGTTCCGCCCACAATGAGAACATCCGCCTGAGAAAGGTAGGAGATTGCCTCCTCCATAACATGCATGTCAAGGCTTTCTCCATACAATACAACGTCCGGCTTGAGGATACCGTTACAGATCGGACAACGCGGCACCTGATCCTTCTGCTTCAGCATTGCCTGCAAATCATAGGCTGCGTGACAACGCTGACAGTGGTTGCGATGAATACTGCCATGCAGCTCCAAAACCTTATGACTGCCCGCCTTCTGATGCAGTCCGTCGATGTTCTGTGTAATAACCGCCTTTAATTTTCCCATCCTTTCCAGCTTTGCCAAGGCCATATGCGCATCGTTAGGCTGTGCCTGCTCATAGACCATTTCATGGAAATAGAAATCATAGAACTGCTCTGGATGCTCATGAAAGAAGTCGCTGCTGATCATCGTTTCCGCACGATAGGGATAGGTCTTCTTACTGTAGATACCGCTCTGTGATCGAAAATCCGGAATATTGCTTTCCGTACTGACACCGGCACCACCGAAAAAGACAATATGATCACTCTGTGTCAGTATTTCCTTTACTTCATCATACATATGCTTACACCTGCTTTCTAATCTGTATTTGACTGCCTGTCCTGCTCTTCTTTACAAGAATGCCGGCCGGTATATTTTCCTTCAGCAATTCGACATGGGAAATGATGCCGACATAGCCGCGGCTGCTGCTCATAATCTGCAATACGGCCAGTGCATCTGCAATGCTGTGTTCATCGAGCGTTCCAAAGCCCTCATCGATAAACATGGTATCCAGCTGAATACCGCCGTTTCTAGCCTGCACAACGGCAGATAATGCCAGTGACAGTGCAAGCGAAACCAAAAATTTTTCACCGCCGCTCAGAGAAACGACACTGCGGGTATTGCAGGTATAGCTGTCATAAATGGAAAGCTCAAGACCGTATTTTCGTGTCCTGCCACTCGCCTCATCACTGCGGAAAATCTGATAGCGCCCATTGTGCACTAGCTTTAGCAGCTGATTGGCCTGCTGGGTGATACTGCCGAGCATGATGCCCAGCACATAGCGTTCAATTCCCATACCGCTATCGCCACGCATCGCCCTGACAAAATGGGACAGCTCCACAAAGGCAGGCTCTTTGCGATCCAGCTCCTGCTGTATTTGTTGAATCGAGGCCTGCACCTGCGCATACATCGTCTCATGCGTCGTGATGTCCGCAAGCCTTAAACGCAGCTGCTCCTCCTGCTGCTGCAGCTGCTCCTGCTGCGCGAGCAATTCCTCCAGATTCTTTTCAGGAATCGCTTCACAGCGCTGCTGAAGATCCTGTATCCTTGTTTTCAGCTGTTCCTTTTTCAGTGCATATTCCTGCAGCTGCTGTTCCCGTTTTTGCAGATTCTTTTGCTGCAGGCGCTGCATTTCCTCTTCCTGAATGCTGTTTTGTGCCACTGCCTGCCAGGACAGCTCCGCCGCCTGCAATGCCTGCTGTGCCTGCTGTTCTTCTATTTGCGCGTGCTCACAATCCCGCTGCTGCTGCGCCAGATTGATTTCCAGCTGTCGAAGCCTTGCTTCCTGCTTCGCCCCCTGTGCGGCTGCAAGCGCATGCTCCTGCTGCAGCTGCTGTACATACTCCATAAGTGCTTGCGTATTGCGCAGCTGCTGCGGGATGCTGTCCTGTAATACGGCTTTCTGCTGATCGTTCAGCAAAATCTCCGTATGCAGCGCCTGCTGTTTTTGCTGCAGCTGCTGCCATACAGCCTCCTGTTCCTGCTGCTCCTGCTGTAGATGCTCCAGCTGCTGCAAAAGCTCCTGCAGGATTTTGTTCTGCTGCTCTGCATATTGCTGCTTCTGCTGCAGCATAGAAAATTCTGTCTGGGAAAACGGCTGCTGCAAAAGCGTCTGTATAGCCTGCATATGCTCCTGCATAGATGCATTCCTCATTTGTATGGACAAATGCACATGCTCCTTTTGCTTCTGGATACCCTGATATGCTTCCTTTTCCTGATCCAGCTGCTCCTGCAGCTGCTGTAGCTGTACTACGTCCTGATATGCCGCCTCTGCTTCAGCGAGTGCTGGATGCGTTGTGCTTCCACATACAGGACAGGGCTCGTGTTCCTGCAACGATGCTGCAAGCTGTGCCGCGCTATTTTTCAGGTAGACACGCATTGCATCATCATAGGCCCTCTGCAATGGCTCCAGCTGCTTTGCCAGCGTCTTTTCCTGCTCTAACAGCGCTTTTTCTCTCGCTTCCTCCATCTTCAGCTTATCATAAAGCAGGATTCGTTGCTGTTCATGGTAATCCGCCTGCTTCCACACTGCAAAGCGCTGCGCAATGTCCTGCAGCCCATCCAGCTGTTGCCGGGTTTCCTCTATCCTGTTTTGCAGCTGCTTGATCGCGCTTTTCAGCTTGTCGCATTGCACTTGCTTCTGTTCCAGCTGTCGCTGCTGGTTTTCCTGCTTCTGCTCCAGGTCACGCTCCTTTACAAGCAGCTGCTGCAGCTGTTCAACAAACGGTTGCAGCTCCCTTGCTTCATGCAGCTGCTGCTGCATGCGCTGCTCCTGCTCCCTGTATTCCTGCAGCTGCTTCTGCCACAGGGGAGCCTCCTGCTTCTGCTGCTGCAAATGCTTGTGCTGCTTTGCAACAGCCAGCCGATTGTCGACGCGCTGCTTCCATATACTGCGGCATTGCTGTAACGTATTCCATTGTGGCAGCACCTTTGTCAGTTCCTTCTGCCGTTCCAGAAAAGCGGCCAGCTGCCTCATCTCTTCCTCCTGCTTCAGCAGCTGCTCCCCTGTCTGCTGTGCCTGCTGCAAAAGCGTCAGCTGTTCCCTTCTCAGCCTTTGCTGTGCTGTATCCTGCTTGTTTTGTTCCAGCAGCTGCTGCTTCTGCTTCAAATCCTGCTCCAGTGTTCTGCGCGTGGCATCGGCCTGCTTCAGCCACGCTGTAATTTCCTCAGGACTCTGCATATCTATCCCGCTCAGCAGGGCATCCCTACGCTGCTTTTTCATATCCAGCTGCTCCCGCTGCTGCTTCATGGTATCGCTGAGCACCTGATTGATGCCGGTCCAGCGCTCCATCTGAAACAGCGTTTTCAATATCTCCTGCTTTTCTTCACTCTTGCTTGTCAACAGCTGTTCAAACTTCCCCTGCGGCAGGATCATAACCTGTACGAACTGCGCATAATTCAGCCCCAACAGCTCCACCGCCTTTTCTTCAACGTTTTTCAGCTTCGGGTTTTCAAAGAAAGGCACAAACTCGCCGTCCACGATTTCTCCGGCATCAATTTTCAGCTGTGGCGTCAGCTCCTGATTCCGCTTCTTTCGCATCGTGATCGTTCGCACG
>ERZ781275.1490-NODE-1490-length-14989-cov-6.898152_pt1 | contig 14989 bp, 10 predicted proteins | sample MGYA00375853_ERZ781275 | MGnify/ENA primary metagenome ERZ781275 (study PRJEB29790, sample SAMN03653691) | human gut metagenome | host: Homo sapiens | place: USA: Dallas, Texas | collected 2012-07-23 | study: EMG produced TPA metagenomics assembly of the Gut...
GGGTATAGATTCCCTGAGAGCCTCTGAGCGAATTGGTGCCCACATATACATATGCTTTCCCCATTTTTCTTCCTCCTATTTATCCCACAATTCGCTAAAAGGAACACGCAGGCAATAGGACTGTCTGGTATTCTCACAGGCAAGATACACGGCTTTCCTCTCTTCATCCAGAAACGCATGCGGATAAAACATGGATTCGTCCTGAGCCAGCAGCTTGTATTTCGTGCTCCACGAATGCATTCCGTCCTCGCTGACCCAGATGCTGAGGTTTTTCCGTCCCTCCATGCTTTCCGTTTCCGCACACGCATTGTGGATCAATAGGATTTTTCCTCTCCCGGAGAGCAGGGTTATCTTGGAGCTGGCGCTGGGTATCCCGCAGGGATACGCGTCCTGCCACGTCTCCCCGTAATCAAAGCTGTCGGAGCGGTACAGCTCCGTACACCCCTGCGCCCGCATCAGCATGATGACATGTCCCGCCTCTGCTTCCACGCAGTTGTTTTCCATCAGCACATACGGGGACGTGAGATACCCGGATTCTTTGAAACAGGTCCCGTTTTTCTTCCCATGGAGTACGCCGCAGCAGGACGGCCAGTGGTTGTGGATTTCGTTGGATGTCGGAATCTGCTCCCAATCCCATCTCTCCCTTACCTCCTGCCAGTACACAGGGAACAGCCATTTGCCGTTTGAAAGGACAATCCCCTTTCTCACGTTTACGTGGGATGCCGCCCCCGGGAGCGACACCGGTTCACTCCAGGTTTTTCCGTTGTCATCGGACACGGACAGAAACGTACAGATTTCCCGATACCTGCTCTCCGCAGCATAAGTATGCACAAACATCATCGGTTTTTCTGCGCCTGTAAAAATTTCCGTCGTATAGGCAGCCCTTTTCCGATGATAGAAGAGAACCTGCGGGTCACTCCATGTCAAGCCATCGTCATAGCTTCTCGTCACCAGTGTGATGTTCTGGTTCTCCGGCTCTGTATGGCCCCCGCTCAAAAATGTACAGATCAGCGAACCGTCCCCCATTCTTGCCAGAACAGGTTCCCGGGCATACCCATAGGTTTTGCTCACATCCAGAATCAAATTCGCCCTGCAATTGAATCGCTTCACATTATCCCCTCCTCAAAGAACAGTTCCATCGCATACGCTCCATCCAGAGGTATCTTGCAGATCCGGTTTCCGTCCGCTTCAAAGACTTCCAGACTTCCCTGATTGTCCTCATATGCTTCGTTCGACGCGAAAATCCAACGCCCTTTTCTGTCCGTCCTCACATTCCGCGTCCATCCCGCCGTGCGAATGCGCCGGGATAACGCCAGCGCTCCACTGCTGCGGTCTACCTGAAAGACCCTGATCTCGTTTTCCCCCCTGTTGGACACCAGCAATCCGCTTTCATCTGCAAACACGCGGATGTCGGCTGCCAGATTTTTCTTGCTGCCAGCCCCGGTCAACAGGCTTTGCCGCTGTCTGCAAATCAATTCCTCTCTCCGGCTGTCCCATGTGTACCTGAAAAGTTCACTTCCCAGTTCCGTTACAAGGTAATACTCCCCGTTGCCGGCATGACAGGCCATGTGTCTGGGTCCGCTTCCTGCCGGGAGCTCCGTCTCCCCAAGACATCGAAAAGACAGCCTGCCCTGTTTCTCCTCCAGTATCAGCCTGTGGATTTTGTCGGTTCCCAGATCGGGCACAAACAGCTGGCCCTCTTTCGTCTCCAGGACAAAATGCGGATGAGAAGCCTCCTGCCTCTCCCTGTCTGCGCCATGGCCCGGGAAAGTTTTCCACGCCGCAACATCCGACGGGCAGCCATCCCGGAGGGACACAGCAGCAATCGCGCTGCATCCATATGCGGCGACCCATAAAAAACGCCCGTCCCGGCTGACTGCCAAATGGCTGATCCCAAAGAACCCGTATTCTTTCTCCGCCTTTTGCAGCAGGCTTCCGTCCTGCCTGATCGAGTACGCGCGGAGCCGGCAGCCGTTGGGTTTCTCTTCTGCCGCGTACAAAGCCCTGTCTCGCTCACAGATCGCCAACGCAACCGCCGGGAATGGGCTCTCCTTTCCTTCTGCGGACAGCTCCTCCCTTTTTTCGTCAAAACAGAACCGATAGATGCCGTCCCCGTTGCCCCGATTGATTACGGTGCAATATAATTGAACCCCTCTGTTCTCTCCCGTAGCTATTCACCCGCCTTATCCACCAGGATTTGCAGCTCCCCATCCACAGAGACCATCTGTTGCGCCAGAACGTCCTTTTCCCGGAACTTTGCCATCAAAATTTCTTTCTGCTCAAACCGACTGCGATCATAGATGATATAGATCAGCCCGTCCTCTCTCTCCACCCCGTCAGGGTAGGATACATCCTCTCTGCAGTCCAGAATCAGGGGCTTTGACCAGGTCTTGCCGTCATCTTCAGATAAAAATGCGGCAAGGCGGTTCCTTCTTCCGCTGGATGCGCCCCCACCTTCCTCCTGTGCATGGTTGACCAAGAGCAGGCGCCCGGAGCGCAGCCTCCGGATAAAAAATCTGGCATTAGGCCCCCATATGCCGCTTTTTCTGACCTCGCGCCAGGTTTTTCCCCCGTCTGAGGAGAATGCCTCTCCGATCCCCGTCTTCAGCCGGAGAAGCATCCACAGCGTTCCGTCCTGCTTCTCCACCAGCATGTGCTCGTCATAGAATCTGTCCGGCATATCGACGCCGGACAGATACCGGAAATGTCTTCCCTGATCCGACGACAAATACACATTGGCCAGCCGGTTGGGCCGGGAGGGGTTATATTCCGAGGGAATCGCTTTCCATAGGCTGACCGGCAGGAGCCATTCGCCGGTATGCAGCACTGTCGGCTTGTTCAGCATCACTCCATCCCCGATACGGGACGGAGCGCTCCATTCCGGACGCCTTACATCCGGTGCCTCGCATGTGGCATACCAGCACCCGGCTCTCCCGTCAAAGCCGCCGTAGCTCTGCGCCCAAAACAAGAAGACTCTTCCATCCGGCGCCGTCCACAGACAGGGGTCAAACGCCCTCACGTTTCCGGCCGGATCAATCGCCAGAACCGGTTCGGACCAGGTCTTTCCGTCATCATCGCTCTTTTTCAGCAGAACATAGTTCTCCGCGCCTTCCCCCTCTCCGCCGCTGTAGAAGCAGACGTACAGCCTGCCTCCCCGCGTTCTGGTGAGAGAGGGGATTCCCTGCCATTTCCTGTTTCTTCCGACGTATCTGCCGCCGAGCCGTCCTGTCGCCATGTTCGCCGGTTTCAGCGCTTCATCCTTTTCCAACATCGCCCTCTCTGTGACCGGCACCTGAGCAAGGCCATACATGTCAGAACTCCTCCCCTCCCAGCAGAAACTCCCGTTCTTCGTTTGAAAGTCTTCCCTCAGACGCCCGAATGCTGCTTTTGAGCTCTTCTTCCTTCCATGGTCCCACGATTGGGATCACCTGAAATGGCTGGGCGTACAAATAGCCTAATGTAATTTCCAATTCGGAACGGCCCGTCACCTTTTTCAGCATGGACACCCGCTGCGCCCGGTGCATGGTTGCTTCATTGAAGAAATACTCTCTGGGGAAGCTGTACTTCTCGCTTGTCATAAAGTCTTTTTCCCGGTAGAGCGTAAAAAAGCCCGCCGCCTGAGAGGTATACGCCGCAATCGGCCTTTGCGTTTGCTGATGGTACTGGAAAATATTCCCGTTCACGCAGCTTTGCGTTGCCTCCAGGACAACCTCCTCATTCGCCTTGGCCAGGTTGAACATGATCTCATCCGCGGAAAAACCGGCAAGGCCATGCGCCGCCGCATAGCGGTCCGCTTCCTCCATCCTCTCTGCGCTCCAGTTGGAGCAGGCAAAATAGCGTACCAGCCCCTCCCGTTTCAATTCATTCATTGTTTCCATGATTTCCCCCGCTTCCCTTGTGGGATCATCCTGATGCAGGTAGTACAAATCAATGTAATCCGTCTTCAGGTTCTTCAGGCTGTCGTGCAGGTCATGCCGGATTTCCTCTCTGGAAAGGCGTTTCTTTCCCTTTTCTCCCTCATTGTCCGCGGCTCCTTTGGTCGCCAGCACCACCTTATCCCGCAAGTGATGGAAGGACAGCCACTTCCCGATCATCATCTCAGACAGCGGCAGATTCCCGGGATTCCACCTTCCGTATACATTTGCCGTATCGATGAAGTTTCCTCCTTCCCCGATATAGCAATCCATGATCGCCAGCGAAGTCTTCTCGTCCACCCGGCTGGCAAGCGCCCCCGTTCCGAGGGCAAGATCGGTGACCCGCAGCGATGTGTTTCCTAATCTGACAGAACGCATGATTTTTCTCCTTTCTGAGTTCTTTCTGTTATCCCTTGATCGCGCCCACTGTAATTCCCTTGGCAAAATATTTCTGGAAAAAGGGGAAAACAATGATCAGCGGGACAATTCCAATGACCGCAATTGCCATTCTGACCGTGATCGTAGGCATTTTTGCAAGCGCGCTGGAAGCATCCACATTTCCGGACATGCTCTGGGTCATAAACTGGATGTCCAGCAGAATGCGATTCAAATAATTTTGCAGGCTGAACAATTTCGTATCTGTGATATACAAAAGCCCGTTATACCAGTCGTTCCAGAATCCTACTCCAATGAGGAGGCCTACCGTCGCCAGGATCGGCGTGGAGATCGGCAGCACGATTTGAAGGAAAATCCTGAATTCTCCCGCCCCGTCTATCTTGCCTGATTCGATCAGCTCATCCGGGACGTTCCCGTCAAAATAAGTCCGCATCAGCAGGACGTTAAACCCATTTATCAAAATATTGCTGGGAATCAGCAGCGCCCACAGCGTATTCTTGATGTGGAACGTGTTGACGTACATCAAATACGTAGGCACCATTCCGCCATTGAACAGCAGCGTGAAAAAAACGTAAAAATTCAGTCCCCTGCGCCAACGGATGACCTTTCGGGAAAGGCCGTATCCAAACATTGCCGTAAACAGGAGGCCCGCCACCGTGCCGACCAGCGTGATGAAAATGGAAATCCCGTATGCCCGCGTGACGGTCTCCGACTGTGTCACCAGATATTCATACGCACCCAGGCTCCATTTCTCGGGAAAGAAGGAATATCCGTTTCTGAATACCGTATCGTTGTCCGTAAAGGAGGATATCACCAGGAGCAGCACGGGCAGAACGCAAAAGCAACACACCAGGCAGAGAATGGCGTTGGCCACAATTGCCGACACAGGAAAGCGCTTCTTCTTCATCACTCATTCCTCCTAAAACATCGCGTCTTCGGGGCTCAGCTTTTTCACTGCCAGATTCACCACAAGAACCAGGATAAATCCGACGACAGACTGATATACGCCCGCCGCCGAAGCCATGCCGACATCCCCCATCTGGGTAAGCGCGCGGTACACATAAGTATCGATCGTATTGGTCGTGCTGAAAATTGCTCCGGAATTCTGCGTCACCTGATAAAAGAGGCCAAAGTCAGAATAAAATATTTTCCCCACTGCCAAAAGGGTCATCATGACCACGACCGGCTTCAAAAACGGAAGGGTAATATACCAGATCTGCTGCAGTTTGCTCGCGCCGTCCAGCTGCGCCGCCTCAAAGTAAGAATCGTCTAGCGCCACCACAGTGGCAAAGAAGATGATGCTCTGAAACCCGAACGCCTTCCACGTGTTGACAATCGGCAGTATGATCGGCCAGTATTTGGCTTCATTGTACCAAGAGACAGAAGCCATCCCCAGCGGCTGAAGAATTCCCTTGTTCAGCAGCCCTGTGTCAGTGCTCAAAAAGGCAAACACCACATAGCTGATGATAATCATGGAAAAAAGATAAGGGAGCAGAATCACCGTCTGATAGACCTTCAGTGCCGTTTTATTCCTGATCTCATTGAGGAGGATCGCAATGCATACGCCAATCACCGTATTCAATGCGATAAACAACAAATTGTACAGGATGGTGTTCCGGGTAATCACCCAGGCCGTGGAATTCTTAAACAGGAATTCAAAATTTTCCAGCCCCGCCCAGTCGCTCCCCCAAATTCCTTTTCCGTAATCATAATCCTTGAATGCCACGACGAGGCCGCTTATCGGGAAATAGTTATTGATCAGGAGATACAGCGCTCCTGGCAGCATCATCAGATACAGCGGATAAGTCCGTCTGATATATAACAGCGTTTTCTTCACTTTGATCACATCCGTTCATCTCCCTTTTTCAGCGTAATTTACCTACGGCCGGGTCATGGTGTCCATGCCCGGCCGTTTTGGGTCAATTTGCCGCAGCCCACTCGTCCAGCTGCTTCTGCTTTTCTGCGATCACCGTATCAATTCCCGCGTCCTTCAGCGCCTGAATAAACTTGGGAAGATTTTCGTCCGGATCAATAACGCCGTTTTCCAACGGAAGCCTGTACTGATCAAAAACTGCCTGCACGGCGGCCACTTCTACCTTTACATTGGAAGAATCAAATACAAATCCCAATGCATTGGACTTGATTGCGCTATCGTTAAATTCCTCGAACTTCTTGTTGAGGTTTTCCGGGTCCGTGTTCCAGATGTAGCTCAAATATCTGTTGCCAAACGCATATGTCGCGCTCAGGGTATAGCCCGAAGTATCTGCGCTCACTCCCTCAGGATAAGTGATCCACGCGTCGCTTCCGTCGACGTGGACGTAGTGAGTCCCTTCCACGCCCCACACCAGCGCATTATACACATCTGCATCCGTATACAAGAGGTTCAGGAATTCCAGAACCTTTTCCGGGTTTTCGCAAGTCGTCGGAATGGCTTGGATGATCGCGCCCACCTGCTGCGTATTGGTGAACGCCGGATTCACGATTACGGCATCGCTTTTGATTCCGGACATGTTGCTGTTATCCGTGGGGACGCCGGGATGAATGAGCGACAAGGTTGTCGCTACCTTTCCGGTTTTGTAATAGGAAACGCCGGTGTCCGGGTTCGTGGAGGCGTCCGGCAGGATGTATCCCTTTTCGTTCCATTCCCGTGCCTTTCTCACAGCATCTTCATAATAAGAAGTTTCAAACAGATTGACCAGCGTCAGGTCCCCCTGCCCGTGATCGAGAAGGACACCCATGTCGTCCCCCATGCTGTCATGCTGCTTGAAGAAGCTGTCCAGCACGCTGGTCGTCTGGCCCTGCGGCTGTGTGACATACATGTCCGGCTCCCCTTCTTTGATCTTGGCGAACAACTCATCCACCTGATCCACGGTCAGGGCACCCATGCTGTCGTTGATTTCAACACCGTATTTCTGGGCAATGTCATCCCGGATGATGAGTCCGTATGCATTCGCCATGTCGCGGATGGTGGGGAAACCGTAAATTTTCCCGTTGATTGTCGTAGCCTTGATAAAGTCTCCCTCTACGTCCAAAAGCCCCGGGGCATACTGCTTCACCATTTTCTCATCGAGACCCATGATTTTGTTGGAGGAGACATCGGTCGTGAATGTCGTCCTTGCCGAAGCGTTGTACAGGTCCAGCTTCTCCCCGCTGGAAATCATAAGATTGATCTGCTGATCGTAGTTTGCCCCCGTCATCGGAAGCAGCTCCACCCGCGCACCGATCTTCTCCTCCACCAGCGTGTTCAGGTTTTCCTCCACCAGATCCCAGTCCGGCTGCTGCATCCACACGTCGAATGCGTATACGATCGTATACGGCTCTTCGCCGTCCGTCCCGGCCGTTGATACGGTTGATACGTTCGATCCCTGCGACTGTCCTGCGGAGCTGCTGCAGCCCTGTAAAGCCAAGCTGCCTGCCATCAGGCTCAATGCCAGAAACAGCGCGATTCCCTTTCGATTCCTTCTCATAATGATCTCCTCTCTCCGTGGTATTGTGGCTTCGATAGTTTTATTATAGAAATCATTCGCCCCGGATTCTACTTCAAACTCGACCAGAATTTATGAATTCTCTACCTTGCCGGCAGGCCGTTCCCAGAGTGCCCGTGCCCTGCCCGCCGGCTCTCCCTCCAGAGGGCGATGCGGCTGCTCAGGAGGAGGCCGCTCCCGTAATTTCTTCAGAGAAGCATAGTAATACAAGGGGAAATTTGCTATAATGAAACCGTCAGGGCGGGCTGCAAAAAGAGCTGTATCCGGCGCAGAAAAGATAAATTGTCATCTCGATTTTGCCTGAACAGGGTGATAATTCGCCTCATTTAGTTTATTTTACGTTCCGAATAAGAATGATAAAATCTTCAAAAAGGGTCTTCCTGTCGTCAGGCGCAAAGCGGTATCCCAGACATGGCTTTTCCGCTCGAGGCTGAATACAGTCTCCGGGGACAGCCGGAGCTGAAGGATTTGCGGCCCCGATGGAGAGGGAGGGAACATGGATGCTCATTCAAATTGGAAGATCCTTTGTGGGAAGGACGGTTCTGATTATTGCCGCCTTGATTAGTATTATGGCGGCGTTGCTTTTTTACTGCAATCTGTATGCCACGTGGGCGGTCCGGGAAAGGGCGTCTGATTCCTATTTATCCATGGGGAAGTACTATACCAAAGATCTGGACACTAAGCTGTACGCCATCGCAGAATATCTGGCGGGAAGCAGCATGGAGTTGGATTTCCAGACGATTGTGTATGCGGATGCGCAAAACCGCAAAGACAAATATGCCTTGGCAAAAGAAGCGCTGTATTTGCAGCTGTCTCAGGATATTCTCATGTACAAGCCGGTGGAATACTTTTTCATCTATTCACCAAAGGATATGATGCTGGTGCCGTCTACCACACAGACCAGAACGCTGGACAGCATCGAGATGAAAGAAGGGCTGTCTGCCCTGCTGGAGACAGTCATTCAGAGGGCGAACAGATATAACTCCCAGTGGGAACTTGGCTATATCCATGGGGAGCGATATATTTACCGGTATCTGTGGTTCCAGGACACCTGTCTTGGAGCCTGTGTGAGTGAGAAGCAGCTTTTGGAAATTCTTGGGGAATTTAGTCTCAACGACTACGATGTGCTTTTTCAAACCGGCGAAAGCGGGGAGGAAAACATCAGCGACGATGACCTGCTGATTCGAATCCCCTCGGAATACGGGAATTTCGACGTTGTAATCAGAGTCCCGTCGGAACGCCTGTATGAGGAATTGCATGTCTTTTTGTACCAGAGCCTTTTTATCATTCTGCTTCTGATTATTTTGCTCCCAGTATTTTTCCTTTACTTGCACCATATCATGATCGTACCGATCCGCAGCATCGTCAACACGATGCGCGAGGTCGGCGACGGAGCCACTTCCATCCGCATACCACCAATCAAAAAGCTGTCAGAATTCCAGCTGGTTGCAAAGACCTTCAACAATATGATGGATCAGATGGAACAGTTGAAAATCGACATCTACGAAAAGAAAATTGCCGAACAGGAGCTGTACATTCAATGCTCGAAGCTGCAAATCAATCCTCACTTTTTTCTCAACTCCCTCAACACCCTGTATTTGCTGAACAAGCGAAGGGAGCATGCGCAAATTAACAAGATTCTCACCTATCTTCTGGATTATTTCAGAAACGTCTTTTCCGGGAAAGGAGATATTGTCCGGCTGGAAGACGAGGTAAATCTTGTTTTGAGCTACGCTGCTGTACAGAGATTCCGCTATGATGGGAATATCCACATCCAGTATGAAGTGGAAGAGACTGCGGAAGAGGTTCCGGTCCCTTCCATGGTCATGCTCACATTTGTGGAAAATGCAATCAAGTATTCGACAAATTATTCCAAAGAGTTGAACATTCGCCTTTACGCCGCCCTGTCGGAAGATCAACTGGTCATTCAAATAGAAGATGACGGCGGAGGATTCCCGGAGGAAATTCTCCAGGCGCTTCGCGAAGGAAAGCCCATCTATAAAGAAGACCGGGAGCATATCGGCATCAGCAATGTTGTCTCCCGGCTGAAACTGTATTATGGACAAGAGGCTTCCATTACGTTTGAAAATATGGAGTCCAGCGGCGCGCGCGTATGCATAAAACTTCCGCGGAGGAACAGCAATGAGATTACTACTTGTTGACGATGAACGGTTGATTCTGGAAGAGTTGATCACCATTACGGATTGGAAGCGGATTGGAATCAGCCATATTGAGACAGCGGGCAACGTGGAGCAGGCAAAGGGCATCATCCGGAATCACAGGCCCGATATCATCCTGTGCGATATCGAAATGCCGCAGTCGAGCGGGCTGGAGCTTTTGGCGTGGTGCAAAGACAATGCGCCCGAAACGGAAACGATCATTTTAACCTGTCATGCGCAATTCTCTTATGCGCAGACTGCCGTCAGGCTGGGCAGCCTGGACTATCTGCTGAAGCCAGTCACGGAGGACACGCTGATCAGGGTGATCCGATCCGTCGAAGAGAAAATACAAAGGAGGCGCTGGGAAGAGGAATTCAGCAAATATGGTGAGATGTGGATGCAGCAGCAGGAATACTGGAGAGAGAAATTCTGGGAGGATCTCTTTTTGGGAAGAATCGGGGAAACGCCGGAGGAATGGAAGAGGGAGGCGGAAAAGAGAAACCTCTGTGACGAGCTAAAGGATAATGTCGTCCCCATACTATACCGTTATCATTACGATCAAGCAATCGGGGAAACGGCGCCGGAGGGTCTCAGAAGGCGGGGGCTCAGAGATTGGCTGGAGCAGGAAGGAAGAAAAGCAAAGGAGGTTTTGCTTGCGCCCAAAACCGGCCTTCTTCTAATTGAGGCCAATTCGGAAGAGGAAGAAGGAAACAATCTGAGAGAGTTGCTCCTCCGGGCCCCTTGGGAAACTGCGTACACTGCTTACATCGGAAAAGCTTGCAGCTGGTCCCAGTTGCGCCAGGAGATGGACCGGCTACAGGATTTAATGCTGGACAATGTGGCCCGCAGCAGAGGGATTTTTCTGGCAAAATCCATGAAAAAACGTCCGCCCTTCCCTCCTTTGGCAATGGACGAATGGGGCGGCCTGATGGAAAGCGGCAAGGAGAACGTGGTGCTGCGCTGCTGCTTGGCATGGCTTCAGGAGGGGAAACAGAACGGAGGCCTGACGAGAAACTCGCTGCAGCTGTTCCAGCATGATATTGAACAGGTTCTGTACACGGCATTGCAGGACAGCGGGATACAGGCGCATCAGTTTCTCTATAAGGGGAACATGCTGAATGAACGTCTGGAAGCGGTCAATACCGTGTTGGAAATGGAGAATTGGCTTCGAAAAATTCTGTCCAGCGCGGCCCTCCTCTTGAGGGAAGCTGGAGAGTCGGAGAGCGTGGTGGCACGCGTGAAGCAGTACGTGAGAAGTTCCGTGGGGAAAGATATTTCGCGAAAAGACGTCGCGGATAGAATGTACCTGAATCCCGATTATCTGGACAGGGTGTTCAAAAAGGAAACCGGCATGTCAGTGAACCGGTTTATCACGACGGAAAAGGTCAATATGGCAAAAAAACTGCTCAACAAAGGCGAGCTTTCGGTGAGCGAAGTCGCATCCCTGTGCGGCTATACGAACTTGTCCGGTTTTTCAGCCATGTTCAAAAAGGAAACCGGCGAAAATCCTATCGATTATAAAAAACGCGTTCGAAGACGGATCCCGCTATAGTTGTTTTCCATTGTGTACTCCTTTTACTTTTGTTCAAAGGTGATTCGAGCTCAACTAACACGTTCTCATTTAAGAGCGGTTTTGCACTCTGACTTTCCTATTTAATATTATTAAAATTCATCTTGATCTTGTTAATCAATGCTCAAACTTTCACTCAAGTCTTATACGCATACTCTTTGCACTCGTCTGAATATTCCTTGACAAACTGGGGCACCCGCTCTTTCACGCGGTACCGATTTTCTCGAACGGAAGACGGTATCTGCCGCTGACCATCTATCCTCCCCTGAAAAGTCTGCTTTACCAGCTAGATTGACCACAGTGACCACTATTTGATCACCATGCGCACAAACGCCCGCGAAGCCAATGCTGAAAAAGCTTCACGGGCGTTTTGTATAGTTTTTATATTTGTGTTTGTACACAACCGACGAAAACCAGCTTGAAATCGCGGTTCTCATTTGTGTGTCAGCAATCTCCGCCCCGAAAGGCCGCTGGTTCAAATCCAGGCGAGCGCACCAAAAAATCACTGGCTAGGCCAGTGGTTCAAAAAAGACTATATCGATGAGAAAGAAAACTCTCTTTGCCATAATAAACGTTCAATCTGCCGCAGGAAAGTATTTTACAAGAAAAAAGGGCGGCAATCGGAAAGATACTCAGACAGTTGTACGAGTGGAAAAGGATAAAAATAATAGAAACGGAAGTGTGCCCGAATCACATACACATGGTTGTTCTCGTTTCACCGATGGTGGAAGAAGACACTTTGCCATCCCACAGCGCCTCAGTAATGTGCTCCCTGAACGGATAAGCACGTCTCGATAAAAGTAGCCTTTTAAATTTGGGCATCTTAAGGGCAACCTCTCTAGTGGCGCGGTCGCCACAGTAATTACCACTGTGGGAGACTCAACGCCGCTCATTGTGCTCGTACAGGTCAGCTTGGGCTAACTTCTCCGTGACTTATTCTCCAACAGTTGGTTGAAGAATCTTTTGACAGGTAAGTATCTCTGAAATAATCTGCTCTAAGTCTTGGATCTCTCGGATATACAACATTGAGAGAAAAAATTTTGTTTTATTGGCACGATTCAGCTTATCTGCAGAAGGAGCTATTCTTCTAGAGGAACGTCTTTAAGAAATGGTATCCCAAATAAATTGCGCTTGGTTGAACAGAAACATCTACGGACATCCTTGGGTTTTTGCTATCGGGTGTAAGCATAACGTATACCATCCGCCACTCGTTTTCATAGCTCCAAACGGAAGCCTTATTTATTGCCGCGCAAAGAACCGCTTCGTCAACTGGATACTTTGAGATATTTTCCTTCCAAAGCAATCGAACAACTTCCTTCGACAGAATCAAGAATTTCAACAAAATGAAGAACATCCTCATTTCTTCCAATACTGTCTGCTAAATACGTACTTTTTATATTTTCAGGTGTTGGCTGCACATCATACGTTTTCACTTCAACAACTCCTTATTTAGATTACTTATCTATAACGGCGATTTCCGCCCCAGTGAGACTGGTATAGGCGATGATCCCGGCATGTGGGATTTAATTAAAGAGATTGACGTGCTTCAAACAGAACTGAAGCGGAACTTGGACGAAATTGACTATCAGATGGTCGAACAGCTTGTAGACAAGCTTCTCCAGCAGCACTTTCTCGAAGCACAGGCTCATTTTTGCAGTGGCTTTTCCGCCGGACTCTTGTTGATCCAAGAGGCTCGGGCACTGGGTGAAAAGCAAAAGCTGGACAAACCCGTTGCTGCGACAGGAGATGTTCATTTTCTTGAGCCACAGGATTCCGTATACAGGTCCGTACTGCAATCGTATATGCATGGAACAGAAACAGAAGAGCAGGCGCCCTTGTATTTTCGCACCACAGAAGATATGCTGGCTCAATTTAGCTACCTGCCGCAGGAAAAAGCATATGAGCTTGTGGTGGAGAATCCCAACCGAATTGCGGAAAAAATCGAGCCGGGTATACGTGCGATTCCCAAGGTCTTGTATCCTCCATCCATTGCAGGAGCAGAGGAATCGCTGCGGGAAGATACGATGCGGAACGCAAGGGAACGTTATGGCGATCCTTTGCCGGAGCTTGTGGAAAAAAGGCTGGAGCGGGAGTTGGACGCCATCATCAAGCATGGGTTTGCTGTGCTGTATGTAATTGCCCAGAAGCTTGTGAAAAAAAGTGAAGAGTACGGCTATCTGGTGGGTTCACGCGGCTCAGTCGGTTCCTCGGCTGTGGCACATTTTGCAGGTATATCGGAAGTGAATAGCTTGCCCCCGCATTACCTATGTCCCAAATGCCACTGGAGCGAATTCTATACGGATGGTTCTGTTGCAGACGGCTTCGATCTGGAGGACCGGAGCTGCCCCTGCTGCAATACAAAATGCATCGTGGACGGCCATGATATTCCATTTGAAACTTTTTTGGGCTTTAATGGAGATAAAGAACCGGACATTGACTTAAACTTTTCCGGAGATGTACAAGGCCGAATTCACAGATATACTGAAGAACTTTTTGGCAAAGATCATGTCTTTAAGGCGGGAACAATCAGCGCGTTGCAGGAAAAAACGGCCTATGGGTATGTAAAAAAATATTTGGAGAAAACAGGCGGTGTTATGAGCCGGGCGGAAGAAAACCGGCTTGCATTGGGGTGTGTTGGCGTCAAACGCACCACCGGACAACATCCGGGCGGTATGGTAGTTGTACCGGAGGGATATGACGTGTACGATTTTTGTCCCATACAGCATCCGGCAGATGATACCAGCAAAGGATTGATAACGACCCATTTTGAGTTTAAATATCTTCATGATACGATTTTGAAGCTGGATGAATTGGGACATGATGTACCGACTATGTACAAATATCTGGAAGATATGACGGGAATAAAGATGAACGATGTGCCGATGAATGATAAAAAGGTCATCTCTCTGCTGGTTTCAACAGAAGCGTTATCGGTAACCCCTGAGCAGATTTCCAGCAAGACGGGCACCTTCGGAATCCCGGAGCTGGGGACCCGCTTTGTCCGAGAAATGCTGTTGGAGGCCAGGCCGCAGAGTTTTTCCGATTTGATTCAAATATCGGGCCTTTCTCATGGGACAGATGTTTGGAATGGCAACGCACAGGATCTAATCAAAGCGGGAACCTGCACGATTTCTGATGTTATTGGAACACGTGACAGTATTATGATAAGAGACGTGCTGGCGAAACCAACTACACGTTTATTGTTTCCGTGCAGAATACTCTTGTTGCAACGAAGCATTGAAAGGGGATGCTGGCGCGCCAGCTAGATGCCCAGCATGCACGATTTTTGTGTCCCATATGGGTATACCCATGTGGGATGGTAAGACCAACGTAAAAAGTGTGCCAATAGCGTTTCTTTTCAATTCTGGAATGTTCCAGATGAGAAAGGGAACTCTATTGGCACTTTTCTATTAAATAGTGTCTACACAAGATCAGGTCAAAACAGTACACCAAATAGCAATGCAA
>ERZ781275.1491-NODE-1491-length-14984-cov-3.785384_pt1 | contig 14984 bp, 10 predicted proteins | sample MGYA00375853_ERZ781275 | MGnify/ENA primary metagenome ERZ781275 (study PRJEB29790, sample SAMN03653691) | human gut metagenome | host: Homo sapiens | place: USA: Dallas, Texas | collected 2012-07-23 | study: EMG produced TPA metagenomics assembly of the Gut...
AAATTAGCCGAGTACCTTATTAAAATTTGTTTGTACTATGTCTAGTCTCTCCTGAGGCTAGTGGATCTAAATCCTAAGTGGGCACGGAGGAAAAACAAATGGTAAACAAAAGTCTAGTCTCTCCTGAGTCTAGTGGATCTAAATCCACTTTGCATATAGTGTGAAGCTGCTCGTTACCGTCTAGTCTCTCCTGAGGCTAGTGGATCTAAATTAATCAGGGAACTGAGAAAGAAGTAACCTGAGAGGTCTAGTCTCTCCTGAGGCTAGTGGATCTAAATCCCATGCAGGCGGTTCTTTCCTAATCTCCAGATGTCTAGTCTCTCCTGAGACTAGTGGATCTAAATTAAGTCTAAAGCCTTTAGATAGCTTAGAATGGGTCGTCTAGTCTCTCCTGAGACTAGTGGATCTAAATAAACTGTGACAATTTGTCACGGTTTCATTTCCTTCGTCTAGTCTCTCCTGAGACTAGTGGATCTAAATCGAGCGAACATTAAGCGACATGTATCATTGCCTGGTCTAGTCTCTCCTGAGACTAGTGGATCTGAATACCGCATTAGCAGCACTCATATTGACAGGCTGCAGTCTAGTCTCTCCTGAGGCTATAAATTAAATAGTGCTACTGTAATACTTTTTCATCACTTACCAGACGAACTACTATACGGAGCAAAATCAGGAACCTGTCCATTCACAATCTGCACTACCAACGGTATCTCCGTTTTCGTCTCCAGCTCTGACGTACTCAAAAAAGTTATAACCTGTGCATTCACCTTGACAACAAGTGATATTTTAATCATGGTGTTGTTGATACCATATGGCTTCGATTCTGTTTTTATCTCCCCTGTAACATCATTCAGCATGCGCATACGCACTCTGATTTTCGGCCCCTTATCATATAAAAAGAAAATATGACTCAGATAACCTGCCGGAACCTCGTACAACACCCCATCCTCATAGAAAACATCCTTTGTCGTAGGGTCCTTTTTACCATCCTGTGCAGCCAGCAGTGATTTATCAATCGTATTCAATGCCGAATACAGCAGCTGATTCAATTTATACGAATCATACTCAATACTACTTATATCCCCGCTCTTTGTACGATTTATTTTAAACAGAGCATCGGTATCATATTCAATATCCGCTAGCACTTCCTTCACAATATTATTGATTGCAAACCCTGTATGCTGTTTGGCAATCGCCTGTAGCTGCGGCTCCATATACATATTAAACGAACGGACAATACATCCGAAACCAAGAACAATCGCGACCAGCAGAAGAATCAGCTTCTGCTTTTTATATTTCCTGCTTTTGACTTTTCTCATCGAGCATCCTGCCTCTATTACAAATAAAAGCATCCTCCATTAAAACAGTATATGAAAGCATACCCAAAAACATGTGTATTCATAAAGCACAAAAAAAGATGCAGTTTTCGCATCTTACAGCTGATCCAGTACGTCAAATCGATCCAGTGTCTTGCAATCCGCAATCACAACCAGATGATCCTCCTTCTGTATTTTATATTCTGCATCCGGACAAACATTCAAATGCTCCTGCAAATAGGAACGTATGCCCACAACGTTGATACCGAATCTTCGGCGCAGATCAAGTTCAATCAGAGATTTTCCTACCCATTGCGGCGGTGTAGGTATTTCCACGATACTGTACTCCTTATCCAAATCCACAACATCAATAATATTTTTCCCTAATACGCCCTTAGCAACCTGCTCTCCCATTTCCTTCTCCGGACGCACAACTTTATTGGCTCCAAGCTCTGTAAAAATCTGCATATAACGCTTATTTTTTGCCTTTGCCACGATATATGGAACACCTAGCTCCTTCAGATTGATAATGCCCATCACACTTTCCTCAAGGTGGCTCCCCATACTCACGATCGCAATATCGCAATCCTGGACACCTGCCTCGCGCAGCTGATTGATATCCGTAATATCACACATCATACTCTGTGTGACGATATCCGCCATGCGGTCCACGCATTTTTCATCATTATCCAACGCAATCACCTCGCAGTTATAGCTGCTTAATGTCTTTGCGACTGTTGAACCGAAAATCCCTAATCCCAGGACAACATACTGTCTGTTTGAAATCTTTTTCATTTTTTCTATCTCCTTATCCCACGATAATATTTCCATTTGGGAATGAAACCTTATTTGCTGAATTTCTATTTGGCTTATTTCGTGTCAATGACAATATCAGTGTGGAAATACCGATACGCCCGACATACATGAGGAAGATGATAATCAGCTTGCCTCCCACACCCAGAGAGGTGGTAATTCCAAGGCTGGAACCTACCGTTGCCATGGCGCTCACTGCCTCAAAGGAAAGGCTTAAAAACGGCTTTTGCTCGACGATATTCAACAAGAAAATCCCTGTAAACAACACAACCAGATTGATGAAGAAGATTCCCATTGCACGAATGATGATTCCCCTTCCAATTTTTCTGTGAAGAACAACGGTATGCTCTCTTCCCTTCAAAGAAGAAATAATATAGATAACAAGCACGGCGATGGTCGTTGTTTTGATACCACCAGCAGTACCACCCGGAGAACCACCGATAAACATGACAACCATCATCAGCAGATCGGTCGCAGGCTTCAGACCTGCATAATTGATTGTTGTAAAGCCTGCCGTACGCAGTGCAATCGACTCAAACATCGCAGTCATCAGCTTCTCGAAAATATTGAAATCTCCCAGTGTTCTGGAATTTGTGAACTCCACCAGCATAATCAGCAAGCCCGGTACAACAATCAGAAACAAACTGACGCTCAATACGATTTTGGTATGCAGAGACAGAGAATGTCTAAACTTTTTAAATGTAATCTGGCGATGTAGCAGCGGCCCCACCTTATCCCGGATATCAAACCAGACTGCAAATCCCAGACCACCCAGTACAATCAGTGACATAATGGTAAGGCACATCAGCGGGTCGTGAACATATTCCTGAAGGCTTATTGAGCCGAGCGTATCGAAGCCGGCGTTACAGAAAGCAGAAACAGCCAGAAATACCGCTTTAAAGCTGCCATCCACAAGTCCGAAGCGCGGGATCATGCGAAACGATATCAGAATCGCACCCACAGCCTCAAAAAACAGGGTATAGTACAGGATATCCAGCAGAAACTTCCGCATATTTACGACCCTGTCCTGATTCAGCATTTCCTTCATAGCGATTTTCTCATTCATTGAGAGACGATTTTTCACAATCAGGATAAAGACCGCCATAAATGTCATCAGTCCAAGACCGCCGACCTGAATCAGCAGAAGCAGAATCAGCTGACCAAACCAGTTAAGCTGATCAGCAACCGTAAATACACTCAATCCGGTTACACAGGTGGCACTGGTTGCCGTGAACAGAGCATCCAGCCAGTTCAGAAACTGAAAATTCTTATTGGAAATCGGCAGCATCAGCAGCAGTGTCCCACTGAGAATCACAAGCAGGAAGCTCGATGCAATCTTCTGCGCAGGGGACAGTTTTCTGAACCCCAGCACGGAATGAATAAAATTTGTCATATCAATTTAACCAGACTTTCTTTCTAAATGTTCGCAGGAAACTGACATATCCTTATGCAGTCTTCACCTTTTATTTATACAGAACAGACAGCGGCCGCTGAAAGATGTATCAAATATATTCTACACATATTATATTTTTTTACAATATGCTTTTCTAAAAAACATATAAACTTTCCCGATACTTTTTCTAATGATGCAAAAAAAGGCTCCTTTCTTAACGAAAAAAGCCTTTTTTCTGTTATAAATTAGTAATTTTCTTTGCGTACCTCAAAGTAAGAACGTGGGTGATTGCATACCGGGCAAACCTCTGGAGCAGTTTTTCCAGTGTGCAGGTGTCCGCAGTTCAGACATTCCCACAGGGTTTCCTCTGCTTTTTCAAACACAGTGCCATCCTCGATATTGTTCAGCAGAGCAACATAGCGCTGCTCGTGTGTTTTTTCAATAGCCAGAACGCCTTCCATCGTATCAGCGATGTCATCAAAGCCTTCCTCACGAGCTTCCTTTGCCATACGTGCGTACATGTCTGTCCACTCGAAGTTTTCACCGGCAGCAGCATCCTTCAGATTGGTAACCGTATCCGGCATACCGTCATGCAGCAGCTTAAACCATAATTTAGCATGCTCCTTTTCGTTGTTTGCTGTTTGTTCAAAAATATTGGAAATCTGAACATAGCCGTCCTTTTTCGCCTTGGAAGCATAATACGTATACTTGTTTCTTGCCATGGATTCTCCGGCAAATGCCTCATTCAGGTTCTTTTCTGTCTTTGTTCCTTTTAAATTCATTTTTTTTCCTCCTTTTAAGCAGCCTTCGCCCCATTGTATGTAAATCTTGCTGTTCTTATGCGTTAAACCGCTGAACTGCATGAAATAGAAAGCGTTGACAGCCTCTTTACCGATATTTATATTATACTCTACTTTTCCATTTATTTCATTCTTTTTTCTATGAACCCATCATTTCCCACAATACAGAAAATTTTCACAGTTTATGATAGAAACGGATTTTTTATTCATATTTCTCCATATTTTTTTAATTTTTTATTTAGATCTTCAATTTTTTTCATGTTTTTATATACAAAAAATTCATTTTGCAGTAAAATTCCACTATAGGAGGAATCTATCATGGCAGAAAAACACCCTTTTGATGATTTTGGAATCAATCTCTTCAGTGAAAGCGTGATGAAGGAATGTCTTCCTCATCCGATTTATACAAAATGGAAAACCGCAACCCGCAAGGAGGATGCATTGGACCGGCCGACGGCGGATGCGATTGCGCATGCGATGAAAAAATGGGCGATGGACAAGGGAGCGACGCACTTTACTCACTGGTTTCAGCCGCTGACCGGCTCCACAGCGGAAAAGCATGACAGCTTTATAGAGCCAGGGGATCACGATCAGCCGATTTCCAGGTTCAGCGGGAAGTCCCTGATCAAGGGCGAGGGGGATGCTTCCTCCTTTCCAAGCGGCGGTTTACGGGCAACCTTTGAGGCGCGCGGATATACGTATTGGGATTGTACCTCTCCAGCCTTTCTTCGGGATAACGTTCTCTGTATCCCTACCATATTTGTTTCTTACAACGGGGAAACCCTGGATAAAAAGGCTCCTCTATTAAAATCAGCGGAAGCGATCAGCAAACAGGCCACCCGCATTGTAAATCTGTTTAAGGACAAGGATATCAAGCATGTCAATGCCATGGTCGGTCTGGAGCAGGAATACTTTTTGATTGATAAAAAGATGTATTTGGAGCGTAAGGATCTGGTGCATACCGGACGCACGCTGTTTGGCTCCATGCCGCCAAAGAGCATGGATATCCGCGGTCACTACTTTGGAAGCATTCCATCCCGTGTACAGGCCTTTATGACAGAGGTGGATGAGGAGCTGTGGAAGCTTGGAATCTATGCAAAGACCGAGCACAACGAGGTGGCGCCTTGTCAGTTTGAAATCGCACCGTTGTTTATCGATGCCAATGTTGCAGTGGATCAAAACCTGATCATTATGGATGTATTGAAGAAAAAGGCGGATAAGCACGGTATGGCATGCCTGCTTCACGAGAAACCGTTTCAGGGCGTGAACGGAAGTGGAAAGCACAACAACTGGTCACTGGTTACCGATGATGGGCAGAATCTTCTGGAGCCGGGGGATCGTCCGCATGAAAATATTCGCTTCCTGCTGTTTGTCTGTGCAATCATCGAAGCTGTGGATAAATATCCTGAGCTGCTGCGTATGGCTGCCAGCTGCTATGGTAATGATTACCGTCTGGGAGCCGATGAAGCACCGCCTGCCGTCATTTCCATCTGTATGGGTGATGAGCTGGAAATCATTTTGGATAAGCTGCGTAACGGTGAGCATGAAATTAAGCCGGATGTGGAAACACAGCCCTATGCGATTGCGAATCTATCCTATGTACCAAAGGATACCAGTGATCGAAACCGTACCTCTCCTTTCGCCTTTACCGGTAATAAGTTTGAATTCCGTATGGTAGGAAGCAGCCGCAGTGCATCAACGACGAATATTATATTGAATTCCATTGTTGCGGATTCACTGCGCAGTATTGCCGACACCCTGCAGCAGTATAAATACATTGATGATATCCGCAAGAAATCACTGGATATCTGCCGCGATATTCTGCGCAAGCATTCCCGTATTCTGTTTTCCAAGGATGGCTACAGTGAGGAATGGATTCGGGAGGCACAGGAACGCGGATTGCCGAACATCAAGCATTATGTGGACAGCATCCATTCCATGATTGATGATAAAGCGGTGGAAATGTTTGAGCGAAACAAGGTATATGACCGGCTGGAGCTGGAGGCTCGTGTCGATATACTGACAGAGGAATACCGCAAATCTGTCAAAGCGGAGGTACTGACCCTTCTGGATATCAGTAAAAAGGATATCCTTCCTGCCCTTGTTCGTGAAATTAAGTTTTACAGTGATGCACAAAATTCCCTGGGGATGGAGAACAGCTATTACCAGCGTAAAATCAAGCATTTGTGTGAGCTCTTAAATACCTTTGATGAGCGCTATCATGATTTGAAGGAGCATATGATCGAGCGCCAAAAGTATCCGGATAATATGGAAAAGGCACAGTATCTCAATCATGTCATCGTTCCGAAAATGGAAGAGCTGCGTGCAGTGATCGACGAGATTGAAGAAGCGGTATCCTCAGATAATTATCCGTTTCCAACCTATGATGATATGTTTATCTCTATGCAGTAGCAACGAGTCGTCTGCCCTAGAACAGGCGGCTTTTTTATTTCCTTTCGCATGCGTTTATAGTTTGTTTATACTTTTGAAACAGCAAATTCACAAATGACGGAAATTGTTAAGATTCCGTAAGCATATTTCTTTGTTTTAACAAAATGTTAACAAAACCTGCTTGTTTCTTTTCCTTTCGTTATTTATACTAAAGCCGACTTGATAAGGAAAGGAAGCGATGATGTATGACCATTCAAAATGTACTATCTCTGTTGGGAGGTCTGGCACTGTTCCTATATGGAATGCATATGATGAGTGTCGGTCTGGAAACGGCGGCTGGAGACCGCATGAAAGCTATATTGGAAAAACTGACCAGCAACCGCCTGCTCGGCGTTGCCGTAGGAGCCGGTATCACTGCCGTTATCCAAAGCTCCTCTGCCACGACCGTCATGGTAGTCGGCTTTGTGAACAGCGGGCTTATGACCCTGAATCAGGCAGTCTGGATTATTATGGGAGCCAATATCGGTACGACGATTACCGGACAGCTGATTGCGCTGGATGCCTCCCGCATTGCCCCGCTGGTAGCCATAATCGGCGTCGTCATGGTGACCTTTCTGAAAGGAAAGCGAATCAATTCCATAGGAGACATTCTCGCAGGGCTGGGAATATTGTTTATCGGTATGGATATGATGTCCAATTCCATGACACCGCTGCAGGATTCCCCCGTATTCCTGAATGCGATGACCTCCATATCCAATCCGCTGCTTGCGATTGCTCTGGGAGCCGGCTTTACTGCACTGATTCAAAGCTCCTCTGCATCTGTGGGAATATTACAGGCACTGGCATTGAGCGGTCTGATTCCGCTGTCCAGCTCGATTTATATCATCTTCGGACAGAATATCGGTACCTGCATCACCGCGGTGCTGGCATCCCTGAGTGCGAACCGCAATGCCAAGCGAACGACGATTATTCACTTATCCTTTAATATTATCGGAACCATGCTCTTCTTCTGCTTTATCCACATGTTCCCGTTTGTGGACTGGATGTGTGAAATCACAGCGAATCCGGCTGCCCAGATTGCCAATACCCACACGATTTTCAATATCGTAACCACACTGATTCTATTGCCGTTTGGAAACCGGCTGGCACATCTCGCACAGCTGCTGATGCCGATTCGCAAGGAGGAATATCAAAGGGATGAAGCAAGTCTTCCGCTTGCCTTTGTCGATGTCAATAATATTGGCAGTGTCCCGATTGCTATCTCCTCCCTGCGTAAGGAAGCGTTAGCTATGCTGAAGATGGCGCAGACCAATCTGATTGAAGCATTGCATGGTGTATGTCAAGAAGCATGCTCCGTGCAGGATATTGAAAAGCGTGAAAAGCGGATTGATTCCATCAATTATCAGATATCCGATTATATGACCTCCGTATCCACCCTGCCTATGAATCCTACTGCCTCCAACACGATCAATGCCCTGTATAAATGCTATGCGGATATCGAACGCATCGGCGATCATGCTATCAATATTCTGCAATACACCAAAAATGAACAGGAGCGTCTGCAGGATGTCAGTGTGATCCGTGAGGAGCTGATGCAGCTGGAGGAGCTGCTGGATAAAAGCTTTCAGCTATTGTATACCAACCGTTTAGAATCACAGGATGAAAGTCTTTTGAAAATAGAGCGCATAGAAGCCCGCATTGATGAATTAACAGCAGATTTCAGAAATCGGCAAATCGAGCGAATGGTGCATAAACAGATTCATGCCAGAGATTGTGTGATTTATTCGGAAATCATGACGGATATCGAGCGTGTCAGTGACCATATCATGAATATTATTGAAGAATGCCGCAGATGCAGCTTCACCTTGAATGACGAGGAATTAAAGGATATGCCGCTGATTCAGGAATGTGCCGTGTAGAATTCTTTCATAGCCCGTTAGGCTGTACAGCACCCTCATAAGGTATCCGCAGCTTTTACCAACTGCCTGTATGAATGAATAGGCGAAAGCCATACCTTTACCCCTTTGCACAGCACCACCCAGTCACATGAACAAACAGAAGCCAAGAAACTGCATGCTCGGATAATGGGTGCAGTTTTTTTGTTTTTTAAATAAAGCCTTCCAAGATTATGCTATGCATACGCTGTGATCATAATGTGAAATACCACCCCATAGAATGCAGTTTTCCATTCTTTCATTACCTACATTCCTGATTTTTGATCTGCATCTTTCATGGATCATTCATGAACAAGTGCCTACAGCACAATCACAGGAGCAGCGTCTCTTGCCAAAAAGCGCCCAGCCTGTTTTTTATTTCCAGCAAATCTATTACTTTCCCTTGATATTTCTTATTACAGCCGGAAAACATCAGAACCTACAGCTGCAGAGGCATCCTTTTTACGCCCTGTGGCATACCATTTCACATAAATCCTTAACCTTGATTTTACATTTTCTGTTGGAAAACGGTTTCAAATGACGTTTATAAATATTTTGTGTTAATTATTAACAGAGTCTTAACAAAACCTATATTGTATGAATATCTGTTTCCCGATATACTAAAACTATGTTCGTAACAATACTCGAACAGGAGGTTATGTATTCATGACATTTGATAGTATTCTGAAATTATTTGGGGGCCTTGCCCTGTTCCTGTATGGTATGCATATGATGAGCTCCGGACTGGAGGGAGCTGCGGGAGATCGTATGAAAACCATTCTGGAAAGACTGACCAGCAACCGTTTTCTGGGCATTATCGTCGGTGCAGCCATCACAGCAGTAATCCAGAGCTCCTCTGCCACTACGGTTATGGTTGTCGGCTTTGTGAATTCACAGCTGATGACACTGAATCAGGCAGTCTGGATCATCATGGGTGCCAATATCGGTACGACGATCACCGGACAGCTGATTGCCCTGGATGCATCCAAAATTGCACCGCTTGTGGCTATCTTCGGTGTTGTTCTGGTTACGTTTCTCAAAGGCAAGAAGGTCAATGCCTTCGGTGAAATCTTTGCCGGTCTGGGTATTCTGTTCATCGGTATGGACATGATGAAGGATGCCATGGTTCCATTACAGCAAAGCGAGGCATTCATTCATGCCATGACAACAATTTCCAACCCTGTTCTGGCGATTCTGCTGGGCGCAGGCTTCACTGCTTTGATTCAGAGCTCCTCTGCTTCCGTCGGTATCTTGCAGGCACTGGCTGTCAGCGGTCTGATCCCGTTAAGCAGCGCTATCTATATCATTTTCGGGCAGAATATCGGTACCTGCATCACATCGGTGCTGGCATCACTTGGCGCCAATCGAAATGCCAAGCGGGCAACCATCATTCACCTGTCCTTTAACATTATCGGTACGATTGTCTTCATGGCATTTGCAGCTCTTGTTCCGTTTGTATCGTGGATGGAAAGTGTTACCTCCAATCCTGCGGCACAGATTGCCAATACACATACGATATTCAATATCGCTACCACACTGCTGCTGATCCCGTTCGGTTCCCGTCTTGCCAAGCTTGCGCAGGTGATTCTACCTGTAAAGCAGGAGGAGATCGAGGATGCAGGCTACAACATACCGCTTACCTTTGTAGATGAGGACAATATCGGTTCCGTACCGATTGCCATTTCTTCTCTGCGTAAGGAAGCAATGGCAATGCTGCAGCTGGCAGAAACAAATCTTGCGGAATCCATGGATGCCTTATGCGGGAATGCCTTCAACTTGGAGAAAATCCGAAAGCGTGAAAAACGCATCGATTATATCAATTATGAAATCACAAATTATATGACGCTGGTCAGCTCACTGAAAATGAATGAATCCGATTCCACAACCTGCAACGCCTTATACAAATGCTTCTCTGACATCGAACGGATTGGCGATCACGCCATCAATATCATTCAATATTCCACCGATGAGGACAATAAGCTTTCCAGCTCAAAATACATAGAGGATGAATTGCATCAGCTGGCTTCTCTTCTTTCCAAGAGCTTCTCGCTGCTGTCAACCTACAGCCTAGATTCTCAGGATGAATGCTTTGAAAAAATCGAACGGATTGAGGATCGCATTGACGAGCTGACCGCAAGCTATCGACAGGCACAGATTGAGCGACTGATGGAGAAAAAGGTCAATGCCTTGGATTGTGTCATCTATTCAGAAATCCTGACAGATGTGGAGCGTGTTTCCGACCATATCATGAACATCATTCAGGAAGCCAAGCGCTGTAACTTTACACTGAGTGATGAGGCTATGCAAAGCGACCCTGCCTTATCCGCAGCCTAAGACACCACATGGTGTCTTTTTTTCATCTACGTTCTTATGTTTTGTTGTATCCGTTGGGATCAGCGCTCTTTCCTATACAGCCAAATGCCGCGACCACCAGCACAGAATAGCACAAGCACCTCTGTGATTTTAAGGCTTGTGGTAAATCGATCTGAAAGTGATTTCATGCAGCATCGCAGCTTTACAGCTTTATGCAGGATGAATGCATACATGGTGTCTTTTTGGAGTGGACCATGCTATACTAAAAGACAGAGGTGATGATATGAATATCAGTTCCCGCTGTATCCTGTGTCTTTTAAAGAAAGAGGAGGCAAGTATACGCGCCTGTTTGGATGAAGAGCAGAAAGCACAGTATCTCAAGGATGTTATGCGAATCATGCTGGATGCAGACCCTGCGGATACAATGCCATGGATTTCCGATCAAATTCGTCTATTAAAGCCACCTGTTCCAAGAAGCCTTCCGGATTATGCGAAAATAAAAACGTATTTCAACACCGTGCTGATGGAAATGGAGCCAATGCTGCACCATGCTATACAGCAGGCGCCCGATCCCCTGTCCTATGCCCTGCGCCTTGCCCGCTGCGGGAATTATATCGATTTCGGTGCTATGGACCATGTGGATGAGGATATTCTGCATTCCCTGTTGAAGCAGGTAAAGGAAGAAACACTGGATGCCGATGTCTACCAGCGCTTTCTATCACAGGCAGCACACAGCAGCAGTCTGCTCTATCTGTGTGATAACTGCGGTGAAATCGTATTGGACAAGCTGCTCATTCTGCAGCTGCAAAAGCAGTTTCCGCATTTGCATATTACGGTGATGGTACGCGGCGGTGAGGTGCTCAATGATGCAACGATGCGCGATGTCAGGCAGATTCATCTGGATGAGGTGTGTGCGTGCACGCACACGCAGGTACCGCTTGCCGGCTGCGATTTGCGTCACATTGGAAAGGACGCGCGTACACTTATTGCATCCAGCGATATGATTATCGCCAAGGGACAGGCAAATTTTGAATCCCTGTATGGCTGCGGTCTGCCAATCTATTATCTGCTTTTATGCAAATGCGACTACTTCTGCGAACGGTTCCATATGCGGCATCTGGAAGGAATTTTCGCTTATGAAAAGACGCTGGAGATATCCAACGCAGAAGTAAGGTGCAACATGTAACCAACAGTATCCGCTAAATCAGGATTAGCAAAAAAGACTCTTTACATAGCGTCTCATCGTAACACATGATAAGAGGCTTCTGAACCGATTGTGACATGTAATGCAATGGTTTTGAAGTCTCTTTTTTCTTATCCGATTCAGAAGGCTCCCAGATTCACCATCTGATTCGATCCTTCGCTTCCTGCTTCTATTCATTCTTTTTATTTAACGCCTTAATATGTTTGCATAACTGCTTCACATATACCATCTGCGGCTGGTGAAAGCGTATCAAAGATTCTCGCATTTTAAAGCCCAGAGCCTCCAGCAGTCTGCATGAACGAATGTTTTTCCTTTGCGTTTCTGCTACGATGCTTTGCAGTTCGCCCTGTTCTGAAAGAAAAACGAGCACAGCCTGGATTGCCTCTTTCGCATAGCCCTGTCCCCAAATTGTTGGTACAAACTGATAGGAAATCTCCTGCTCGATACCATTGTGATAAGGTCCGATTTCTATCAGTCCCAGTAAGGCAGAATCACTTGTTCTGCGCACGGTAAAGCCCTGATAATCGATCTCTGCCATCATCATATTGCGGAGCTTTTTATCTGCATTGACCGTATCATAAGCACCACCCAGATATGTACGGACTACCTTATCCGTGAAAAGGATTCGTACATCCTCCATATCTGATTCCTTTATTTCATATATACTGCATCTATCTGTTTTCAGCATACGATCCTTTCAAAAAGAAAAGCGGTCCCTGCTTGCATGCAGATGGCCCGCTAAACGCTATTCCTCTAAATGCTCCATGCGCTCCTCAATCTCCAGCGCTTCCTTCTTCATTTCTCTGGATATGCCTTCCAGATCCACCGCCTTCTTTTTCAGGCGATAATTTACAAATTCCTTCACTGCCATATAGATGACAGCAAAGCAAGGTACACCGATAAACATACCGATGATACCAAACAGTCCTCCGCCGACACAGACAGAGAACAGAATACCGATACTCGGCAGTCCCAGCTTATCTCCCAGAATCAGCGGTCCCAGAATATTTCCATCAAACTGCTGCAGGGCAAAGACGAAAAGTGCAAAGTATAATGCGGTAATCGGATGTATGATGAAGAGAATTACAATCCCCGGTACAGCACCGATAAACGGTCCGAATACCGGAATCATATTGGTAACCCCGACGATTACCGATAACAGCAGGGCATATGGGAACTGAAAAATCAGAGAGCCGATGTAGCAGAGGATTCCGATAATCAGGGAATCAATCGCCTTTCCCACGATGAAGTTATTAAAAATATCACCGCTTGCCAGCACCATCCGGTGCAGATACTCGCTGACCTCTTTTGGAAACAGTGCGTAATTGATCTTTTTTGCATAGCCGGACAAACGTTCCTTGTCAATCAGCATATACAGGCCTGCCATGATACTCAGCAGAATGTTCAGCAGCGTGCTCCCAAATGCATAGGTGGCCTTTGCCATCTGCGGCAAAGCATCCGTCACAAAGCCGGTAAGCTTTTCAAAGAAATCGGTATCCGTAATGTAATTGGTAACCTGCTGGGTATCGATGGCATATTTTTCAACAAAATCCAATGCAAATTTCTGGAAGTCCTCCACATAGCCCGGAAATGCCTTCACCAAAGAGAAGATGCTGTCAAACAGCTGTGGCAGCAGCAATGCCAGAAATGCGCATACAACGATAATACCAAGCAGAACTGCCAGTACAGCGGCAATACTGCGCCTGTGCTGCGGCTTCATGCGAAGCTTTCCAAGCAGCTTTGTTTCCATCAGCTCCATGGGTTTGTTTAACAGAAATGCAATCGCAAAGCCAAGAATAAACGGTGTTGTCAGGGAACAGATGCGCCTGAGTGCCCGTATGATGAAATCAATTTTATCAAAAGCGAAATATATGCTGATTCCTATGGCGATTACAATCACATACAGCCATATTTTCTTTCTCATGTCCTCGGTTAACCTAAATTTCATATAAATCGCCTCCATCCCTATCTATTCTATCATGAAAATTCTGTTTCTTTTCTTACAAATTCGAAAGTATTAGCCGTTCAGAATCTTCTGCTTCAGCTCTTCAAACACGTATCGATCCTCTCGCATCTGTGCTTCCCTCGTGTTGGCCAATGTTCGTTTATGCACGCTTAACAGCGGCGGCAGCTGAAGACGCTTGAAGCTGTTTTTCGCCATGGTGGAAAGCAGCCAATCCAAATCCTGTAAAAAGGTGTTCGCATCGTCAAGATGATAATATTTCATCCAGCGGGCAATGTCCTGCTTCCAGATACTGCCATCTGCATAGCTTTCCATAAAGGTGCGAAGGCTGAGGTCTGTTCCCAGATGCTCAATGAGATAATCATGATAGAACCATTTCATCGGATCAAACTGTGCATCCTTCAATTCTGCACTCGGCGGCATTGTCCAATCCACCCCGTGCTCATGCACACATGGCAGCAGATTCAGTGGCACCACCTCTTTGCCAAAGTGCGCATTCAGCGCTTTTGACAAATCAAACAGCTGTACCTTGGTCAAATCCCCAATGAGTGATAATGCTCCGATGCTGTCACCGTACAGGGTACAATAGCCCAGAGCGGTTTCCACCTTATTCCCATTATTCACAACAACACCGCCAAGAATACCTGCAAAACCGCTTAACAGATATCCGCGGGAGCGCGCCTGTAAATTTTCCATTACCAGTGTCGGCATTGTTTCTACCGCATAGCCGTATTCCTTATGAAACAGCTCGACGCTTGCCTGCACGAGTGATTCCATATTTCCTTCCTGATATGCAATGCCCAGAGCCTTCGCTTCCGCAGCTGCATTGGAAATGGTGGTCGTACTGTTGTGGCGGG
>ERZ781275.1501-NODE-1501-length-14913-cov-11.686633_pt1 | contig 14913 bp, 9 predicted proteins | sample MGYA00375853_ERZ781275 | MGnify/ENA primary metagenome ERZ781275 (study PRJEB29790, sample SAMN03653691) | human gut metagenome | host: Homo sapiens | place: USA: Dallas, Texas | collected 2012-07-23 | study: EMG produced TPA metagenomics assembly of the Gut...
TAGTTCGCATCACACTTACTGAGCCACCAACCGGCAAGCGCAAGCAGTATGATAAAGAAGGCGTGGAAATGAAATATGGAAGAATGGAATAAAGAGGCAATTGCTCCTTCTATGTTGCATTAACGAGAAGTTTTCTATAGGGGGGCTGAGTAGTTGCAATGTATGTTAAATCCAGTAAATCTTGTTAAAAAAATCGGCTATTAACTCGTATGTTTATACCTTTGCACGCAATTTTTAATAAGGATAACTCATAAAATATGAGAGAAAATACAAAAAGTGCAGCAATCTGCACACATCAAGTAGGCTTTTGGGGATTGCTCATCACTTTGGGCATCGTGTTCGGGGACATCGGTACTTCACCACTCTATGTGATGAAGGCAATTCTCCACACAGGAGAAGCTATCAACGAAAGTACTATTCTGGGCGCACTGTCCTGCATCATCTGGACACTCACCCTTCAAACCACCTTTAAATATGTATGTGTGGCGCTACGTGCTGACAACAATGGCGAAGGAGGCATACTCGCCCTCTACGCTCTGTTGCGCAAGCATAAGAGAAGATGGATTTACATTCTGGCCATCATTGGTGCCAGTACGCTGCTGGCAGACGGAATCATCACCCCTGCTATCACGGTTACCACAGCCATAGAAGGACTCGAAACCATCAGTCCGCATCTGCCTGTCATTCCCATCACACTTGCCATCATCAGCGTCATCTTCTTCGTGCAGCAGTTTGGCACAGAAAGCATAGGCAAGTCGTTTGGAGTTTTCATGCTACTTTGGTTCCTGCTGCTGGGTGTGGTGGGAGCTTTCAATATCGCTTCTTCTCCGCTGATACTGAAGGCTTTCAATCCTTATTATGCCATCATCCTTTTGGCAAAATCACCAGAATGGTTCTTGATTCTAGGAGCGGTTTTCCTCTGTACTACTGGTGCAGAGGCGCTTTATTCCGACCTGGGGCACTGTGGCAGAAAGAACATCACTATCAGCTGGGCGTTTGTAAAGACCATGCTCATTCTCAACTATCTGGGACAGGGAGCATGGATACTGAACCATGTGGATAAAGCTTTGTCAGTCAATCCGTTCTACTCCATCATGCCGCAGAGCATGCTGATTTTCGCCGTCATCATGGCCACGGGTGCAGCCATCGTGGCGAGTCAGGCACTCATCAGTGGAACTTTCTCCATACTGAGCGAAGCTATGAACCTGCATTTCTGGCCGCGCATGCGAATCAAGCACCCTACCCATGTAAAGGGACAGCTGTTTATCCCGATGATTAACCTTGCCATGTACATCGGTGTGGTTCTCATCATCCTGCTGTTTCGCGACTCCTCGCACATGGAGGCAGCCTATGGTCTCGCCATTACCATCACGATGCTGATGACTACCCTGCTGCTTGGTTTCTACCTGAGAACCAAGGGGGTAGCTCGCCTCTTCACGCTGATGTTTATGGGCGCATACTGCTCCATCGAAGGAGTCTTCCTTGCAGCCAATCTATCAAAGTTTCTCGCAGGAGGATGGTGTACGATGTTTATAGGCGGAATCCTGTTTCTGATGATGTATGTGTGGGTTCGCGCCATGAAGATACGCCGCCAATACATCAGCTCTAAACCGCTGGATGAGTATTATAAGATTATTTCCGACATCAAGACCGACGAGAGCATCCCTAAATACGCATCCAATCTTGTCTACGTAAATCATGCCGATAAGGAAGGCACCGTGGATGATAAACTGCTCTACTCCATCATCAACAAGCAGCCGAAACGAGCTGACCATTACTGGCTTATAAACATGGAGTTTGTGGACACTCCTGACACGCTGGAATACAGTTGCGAAACCCTGGTGCCTGACACTCTCTACAGTGTAACTATGCACATAGGTTTCCGCATAGAACCTCGGGTAAGTCTCTATTTGCGACAAGTTGTGGAAGACCTGGTGGCCGACGGTAAGGTAGATTTGAGAAGTACATATCCTTCTCTGCGGAAAAACGGAATTTCTGGTGACTTCCGATTCATCATTATCCACCGCGTTTATTACCCGGAGAGTTCTTGTAACCGTCAACAGAATTTACTGATGAGCATCTACGCTCTCATCAGCAAGATTGGCATTGACGAGCCGAAGGCATTGGGTCTCGACACATCTATGGTAGCAGTGGAACGTGTGCCGCTCATCATCAACCATCGTAACAGAAGCAGCAGACGTATCGTCCAGAAGACGGATGACCAGATAATGGATTTATAGCATAAAACAAAAGGACAGTATGTTTCAAAATATATTCAGGATATGGATAAGCAGATTTTTCAAACAGACTCACGTTCTCGCTGGAAAAAGTTCCAGTGGAGCATGAGAGTTATCGGGGCAATCATCGTATTGTTCATCATCGTATTTCTAACTTTATTCGCATTGGAAGGCAGTCCGAAGATTCCTTTCGTGCACGACTATCACAAGGTGATGACCGCAGAAAAGCCACTCATGCGCAACAATGAGACGGCAAAGGAATACAAGTCGTTCCGCCGCTTCTTCCATGAGAAGAAGATGCACAACAACTATGCCGAGGCCTCGATAAGAAAGACCCGTTTTACAGGAAAAAGGGACCAACTCACCGAGAAATATTTCAGAGAGTGGAACGATCCGCGCATGGGAATCCGAGCTGCATGGTATGTAAACTGGGACAAGCGATCACTGCTTTCACTGAAGCGCAACATCAGTCACATCAACCTGCTCATGGGCGAATGGCTGTTCATCAATCCGAAAACCGGAGTGCTCAATACTCAGGTAGATAAGAAAGCCCTTCGCCTAGCGCAGAAGGCAGGCGTGCCCGTAATGGCGATGCTTACCAACAACTATGGCGAAGACTTCAGAAGCGAAGCCATCGGCAGTATCATGAAGGATGCAGGCAGGAGAAAACTGTTTACGGAAAAACTTCTCGATGCCTGCCGTAAGTACAATTTCTGCGGAATCAACATCGACCTGGAAGACCTGCAGATAAACGACAACGCCCTGCTCACCACCTTTGTGAGCGAACTGTCGGCAGTCTTCCATAAGGAAGGACTCTATGTTACTCAGGATGTAGCTCCATTCAATGAAGACTACGACATGGAGCAGCTCGCCAAGTGCAACGACTATCTCTTCCTGATGGCGTACGACGAGCACAACTCAGCAAGCAAGCCGGGCGATGTATGCTCGCAGCAGTTTGTAGAACGTGCCACCGACTGGGCGGCACGCAATATTCCCAACGATAAACTCGTTCTGGGACTGGCAGCCTATGGCTACGACTGGTGCGAGGACAAACAGGGAGAAACCGTAACCTTCAACCAAGCCGTAGCCTCTGCTTTGAACGCTGGTGCTCCGATAGACTTCAACGAAGATTCATACAATCTGAACTTCTCATATATAGATGACAACAACAAGCTCCATCAGGTTTATCTCACTGATGCTGCCACCTCCTATAATATCATGCGCTTCGGGGCAGAATACCATCTTGCCGGATTCAGCGTGTGGCGACTGGGCACAGAAGATTCCCGTATATGGAACTTCTACGGCAAGGACATGAGTTACGAAAACACATCCAACTGGAACCTGCAGAAACTGCTCCAGATAAGAAGTCTGGACGATGTGAATTTCGTGGGCAACGGAGAGGTGCTGCAGGTGGAGTCGGAACCGCAGCCGGGCTACATATCCATCGTGAAAGACAAGGATGACGGACTTGTTGCCAATGAAATATACCGCAAACTGCCATCCAATTATACTGTAACAAAAATCGGTCGCTGCCACGCCAAAGACCTCGTTATCACCTTCGATGATGGTCCCGACAGCAAATGGACTCCCCAGGTGCTCAGTATTCTGAAGGAACACCACGTACCTGCAGCATTCTTCATGGTAGGTCTGCAGATGGAGAAGAACCTGCCCCTTGTGAGGAAGGTGTATGAAGCCGGGCACACCATCGGCAACCACACCTTTACCCATCACAACGTGATAGAGAACTCCGACGACCGCACCTATGCAGAGCTGAAGCTCACGCGAATGCTGATAGAGAGCATAACCGGGCATAGCACCATTCTGTTTCGTGCCCCATACAACGCCGACAGCGACCCAACCCAGCATGAGGAAATAGAGCCGATGATTCTTGCTTCACGCCGCAACTACCTGATGGTTGGCGAAAGCATCGACCCTAACGATTGGAAGCCGGGCGTAACAGCCGACCAGATTTACCAGCGTGTTACCGATGGCGTACACCATGAAGACGGTCACATCATCCTGCTCCACGATGCTGGCGGTGTCACCCGCAAGGCAACCATACAGGCCCTGCCGCGCATCATCACCACCCTGCAGAAAGAAGGCTATCGCTTCATCTCGCTGGAGGAATATCTGGGGATGAAACGCGAGACACTGATGCCTACGATACAGAAAGGAAAGGCTTACTATGCAATGCAGATGAACCTCACACTGGCAGAATTCATCTACCATCTGAGCGATTTCATCACCGCACTCTTCCTCGTATTCCTCTTCCTCGGATTTATGCGACTCCTATTCATGTATGGTCTTGTCATCAAGGAAAAACGAATAGAACGCAGACGCAATTATGATAATCTCGGCAAGGAGAACATGCCTAAGGTTTCCATTATTGTACCAGCCTATAACGAGGAGGTAAACGTAGTAAACACGATTTACAATCTGATTGAGCAAGATTACCCGTTGTTCGATATCGTAGCCGTGGACGATGGAAGCAAAGACCATACTCTTGCAAGACTAAAAGAGAAATTCGGCAATCATCCGAAGGTGGCAATCTTCACCAAGCCTAATGGAGGCAAGGCGGCAGCCCTGAACTTCGGATTGAGTCACACAGATGCCGACTTCGTAGTATGTATAGATGCTGATACGCAACTGCGCCACGATGCCTTGAGCAAGCTGATGAGACACTTTGCTGCCGACAAGGAGAAACGTGTGGGAGCCGTTGCCGGCAACGTGAAGGTGGGCAATTGCCGCAACATGCTCACCAACTGGCAGGCAATAGAGTATATCACCTCTCAGAACTTCGACAGAATGGCCTACTCTGCCATCAACGCCATCACCGTGGTGCCTGGTGCCATCGGAGCGTTCCGCAAGGAAGCCATGGAGAAAGCCGGATATTTTACAACCGACACTCTTGCTGAAGACTGCGACCTGACGATGCGCATCATCGAGGCAGGCTATGTTATCGAGAACGAAAACCATGCTGTAGCGATGACCGAAGCACCCGAAAATATCAGACAGTTTGTAAAGCAGCGCACCCGCTGGTGTTTCGGTGTGATGCAGACTTTCTGGAAACATCGTCGCAACCTCTTCCGCAGCCGTTATAAGGGATTCGGCTTGTGGGCTTTGCCAAATATGCTCGTGTTCCAGTACATCATCCCTACGTTCTCGCCGATAGCCGACGTTCTGATGCTGGCAGGACTGTTCTCGGGCAATGCCTGGCAGATATTCATCTACTATCTGATTTTCCTGATTGTAGATGCAAGCGTATCCATCATGGCCTTCATTGTGGAAAGGGAATCGTTGTGGACGTTGTTATGGATTATACCGCAGCGCTTCTTCTATCGCTGGATCATGTACTATGTGATTTTCAAGAGTTATTTCAAGGCCATCAAGGGAGAACTGCAGCAGTGGGGCGTACTGAAGAGAACGGGAAATGTAAAAATATGAAACAGCCAAAAATCACTCTTACAGGGATCCTAGCCATGCTTTCGACCAGAGCATCGCACGTTCCCTTTTACGCACGGCTGTAGTTCGCATCACATTTACTGAGCCACCAACCGGCAAGCGCTAGCAGTATGATAAGGAGGGCGTGGAGATGAAATATGGCAGATTGGGATAAATTCGGCAATCGACGGATGATTCCAACAGGGGAAAGTATTGTCTTTTTGAGCAAGGACGGAAGTGTCTTCACAAAGACGAAATCTCCATTTTCCAAGGCTCCTTTAGAACAATCTCATCCGGAGGATATTATCTACGAGCATCTGATACACAACATGTTATTTCCTGGTACCAGTACAGGTTCATCGGAATTTCAGAAGATATCAAAGGAATCAGAATCGTCTTGCAGCAAAAGAACATATCATCTATGTTTAGAGTTCCTACCCCCAAAATGATAGACGACTATCTCCGAAATGAATTGGGATTAACTAAGGAAGGCAAGTATTTCTATGGTAATGAATATTTGGCAATAACGGATATTTCGAATCTTAGTGACAATGTTCTTTGCGACGAAATGGAAAGTTATTTTTCATTGATCCCATCATCAGATTGAAAAGACCTGCTCAGGAAGTATGGGATTATCTCTATAATTCGAGATGTATATAGAGATTGGATGATAAATAATTATGACACAAGATGCATATACATATTACGTTTGGATAGGTGGCTCATGTGATTATGGCCATAAAGAGCGAGCTGGTGGTGCTGCCGTTGTGATTGAGCATAACGGCAACATCATCAGCTGTGATGTAATCAGCAACCTACACACCACTGAGTTCCGCATGATGCTAACCCTTATGGTGAAGGTTATGCAGGAAATACCTGAAAGTTCCGACATTCTCTTCCTGACCAATGCCGCCTATATTCAGAACTTTGACAAGGCTCCAACGGCTAAATCAGCAAATCCGGACTTGATTGTCCAATGCATCAAGGAAAAGAAAAGACACAACTCAGTCGGAGTCAAAATCGTGCAATATCACAAGAGTCCACTGCTGATAGAGACCCACGATAGGGCTACAGAAGCAATGGCTAAGACAAGGAAGGAGTTTCATCAGAAAACAAATTGATAACACATTTGTAACACACATGGATGATTTCTCAATACGTAAAATTCATAACATATTGATTAACAACTAATTACGAAAAGAGTACATAAAAGAGGAATAAGTGATAAAATATATTTAAAAACAAAATAGAACAACAGAGGTAAGTGCCTATAAATAAGCAACTTACTACTATTGTTCTCCCATGCTAATTTTGTACAAATAAGTTTCATTTTGCTTATTTTGTGATTCCGTTGGGGTTCGAACCCAAGACCCACAGCTTAGAAGGCTGTTGCTCTAATCCAACTGAGCTACGGAACCAACACTTTTCAAATCGCAAACCAGCTAACCAATATAGCAATCAGCTACTTTTCTTATTTGCGGCTGCAAAGGTACATATATTTTTTGAATACACCAAACTTTTTCTCACTTTTTTCTTTTTTTATGCTTAAATATCGCAAAAAATAACTACCTTTGCATCCGTTAGGAGCAAGAAACAGCATTCTGACCCCGAAAGAGAAGAGATTTTTATAACGCATATTCAAACATAAAACATACGCAAATGAAAAAGTTAATCTTTTCAGTAGCCCTGCTCTCAGCAGCACTCTCTGCCAGCGCAGAAGACCATCCGCTCTGGATGCGCTACCCAGCCATCTCGCCCGATGGCACTACCATTGCCTTCGCTTATAAAGGCGACCTCTACAGTGTTTCTGTCAACGGCGGTGAAGCACGACAGCTCACAACTCATGCAGCCTTCGATTCACACCCTGTATGGAGCCCTGACAGCAAGAAGATCGCCTTCCAGTCTAACCGCGAAGGAAGTCTCGACATCTTCGTAATCGATGCAAAAGGCGGTGCTCCTACCCGACTCACCACTAATAGCGGCAGCGAAACACCTATCGCCTTTGCAGACAACGACCATGTGCTCTACTCAGCCAGTCTGCAGCCTACAGCCCAGAGCATCATCTTCGGCGACAACACATTTCCACAAGTATATAAGGTAAGCACCAAGGGCGGAAGACCGGAACTCTTCTCTACCCTCACCATGGAGGATATCAGCATCGCCAAGAACGGCGACATTCTCTACCACGACAAAAAGGGATACGAAGACCCTTGGCGCAAACACCAGAAATCACCTATCGCTCGCGACATCTGGCTGAAGAGCAACGGTAAGTTTGCCAAGCAGACTACCTTTGCCGGCGAAGACCGCTCGCCAGTATGGACATCAGACGAGAAATCATTCTTCTATCTGAGCGAGCAGGACGGCACATTCAATATCTACCGCCGCAGCCTCAACAGTTCAAGCGACAAGCAGATTACCCACCACAAAGGCAATCCGGTAAGATTCCTCACTGCATCCAGCGCCGACCTGCTCTGCTACGGATATGATGGCGAAATCTACACCGTGAAAGAAGGTGGAGAGCCTCAGAAGGTGAACATCTCCATTACAACGGATAATGACGCTCCAAGCCTCGTACGTCAGATAAAAAGCTGGGGAGCAACAGAGATTTCCGTTTCGCCAGACGCCAAGGAAGTGGCTTTCGTGATGCATGGCGACGTATACGTAACTTCAGTAGAATACACCACTACCAAGCGCATTACCGACACACCGCAGCAGGAGCGCAACCTGAGTTTCTCGCCAGACGGCAGAGCCCTGGTCTATGCAGCCGAGCGCAACGGCGTATGGCAGATTTACCAGTCTAAGATCAAGAACGAGAAAGAAAAGAACTTCACTTACGCTACCGACATCGAGGAAGAGCAGCTGGTGAAAACAGGCATTACATCGCAGTATCCTCAATACTCTCCTGACGGCAAGGAAGTGGCTTTCTTCGAAGACCGCGCTGCACTCCGCATCGTCAATCTGAAATCGAAGAAAATCCGCACCGTGCTCGATGGCAAATACGTCTACTCTTACAGCGATGGAGACATCGCTTTCGAATGGTCACCAGACAGCAAATGGCTCCTTTCAACCTATATCGGCAACGGCGGCTGGAACAACCAGGATATTGCGCTGGTAAAGGCTGACGGCAAAGAGGTTCACAACCTGACCAATTCCGGCTACAGCGACAGCAACGGCAAATGGGTGCTCGACGGCAAGGCAATGCTCTTCCAGAGCGACAGAGCCGGCTACCGCAGTCATGGAAGCTGGGGAGCTGAAGACGATGCCTACATCATGTTCTTCGACCTGGACGCCTACAACCGCTTCAACATGAGCAAGGAAGAAATAGAACTGGCTGACGCCAACAAGGACGAAAAGGAGAAGAAGGAAGACGAGAAGAAGGAAGAGGCTAAAAAGAAGGCTGACGAAAAGCAGAAGAAGACCGGAAAGATAGAGGTGGAAAAAGTGAAGCCACTGGAGCTGGACATCGAAAACTGCCGCGACAGAATCGTACGCCTCACCGCAAACTCTTCGCACATGGGCGATGCTGTGCTCTCTAAAGACGGCGACAAGCTCTACTACCAGGCAGCCTTCGAGGATGGTTACGATCTCTGGCAGCACGACCTGAAGGATGGCTCTACCAAGCTCGTGATGAAGGGCGTAGGACAGGGCAACCTGCAGACCGACAAGGATGTGAAGAACCTCTTTATCTGCAACGGAAGCAGCATCAAGAAGGTGGATCTGAGCGGTTTCAGCACCAAGGACATCAGCTTTGAGGCTAACTTCAACTATAAGCCAGCCGAGGAGCGCCAGTATCTCTTCGACCACATATGGCGACAGGTGAAAGACAAGTTCTACGACCCTAAGCTTCATGGTGTTGACTGGGAAGGTTACCGCAAGACCTATGAGAAGTTCCTGCCTTACATCAACAACAATTTCGACTTCCAGGAGATGTTGAGCGAAATGCTTGGCGAGCTGAACGCTTCGCATACAGGAGCCCGCTACTACGCTTCGAACAGTGCGCTTACCACCGCCAACCTGGGAGTATTCTTCGACCCTCAGTACCAGGGCGACGGCCTGAAGATTCAGGAGATTATCAAGCGTGGTCCTTTCGATGTGAAGAATACGGGCGTTACAGCCGGCAGCATCATCGAGAGCATCGACGGCGAGGAGATTAAAGCCGGAATGGACTACTTCCCATTGCTCGACGGAAAGGTTGGCAAGAATGTACGCCTCGGCATCAGAAACGCCAAGGGCAAGAAGATGGAGGTTACAGTGAAGGCTATCTCTCAGGGCAAACTCAACAACCTGCTCTACAAGCGATGGGTAGACCGCAACCGCGCTTTCGTTGACAGCATTTCGGGCGGACGCATCGCTTATGTTCACGTTAAGGCGATGGATTCGGAGAGTTTCCGCACCGTTTACAGCGAACTGCTGAGCGACAAGAATCGAAACAGAGACGCTGTAATCGTAGACGAGCGCCATAATGGTGGCGGCTGGTTACACGATGATCTATGCACCCTGCTCAACGGCAAGCAGTATCAGGAGTTTGTGCCTCACGGTAAGGTAGTTGGCCGCGATCCGTTCAACAAATGGGTGAAGCCATCTTGCGTTATGATCTGCGAGAACGATTACAGCAACGGCCACGGTTTCCCATGGGTTTACAAGGAACTCGGAATCGGCAAGCTGATCGGTGCTCCTGTAGCAGGAACCATGACTGCTGTATGGTGGGAAACGCTGATGGACAACACGCTGGTATTCGGTATTCCTCAGGTAGGCTGCCGCGACATGCGTGGCGTGTTCGGCGAGAACACCCAGCTGAACCCAGACATCGAGGTTTACAACAGTCCGGAAGATTTCATCAATGGCCATGATACCCAGCTCGAAAGAGCCGTAAAGGAAATGATGAAGAAATAAACAGAACGCCCTGCAGGGGTCCAGAAGCAAAACCGCTTCTGTCCCTTTGCAGGGCGAATTGTTTTTGTATCTGACAACATTATTTATTAAACCTTATTAACCCCCACAATATCGGCGAAAACCCTTCTGTCATGACATAAAAACCCTCTAAATCTTTACTTTTTTTCTTGAAAAGGGCGAAAAAGCAAGTGAAAAAGCCATAAAATAAAAAAAAATGAGTATCTTTGCAGAAGATAAAAAACAAGATTATGGGATTATTCGGATTATTCAGCAACAAAAAGAAGGAAACTCTCGATAAGGGACTTGAAAAAACCAAGGAGAGTGTGTTTGGCAAACTGGCGCGCGCCGTTGCCGGAAAGTCTACCGTCGACGATGATGTGCTCGACGATCTCGAAGAGGTACTCATCACCTCAGATGTAGGTGTAGAAACCACAGTCAAGATTATTCGCCGCATCGAAGAACGTGTGGCCCGCGATAAATATGTTTCAACCAGCGAGCTCAACCGCATTCTGCGCGAGGAAATCGCCATTCTCCTCTCCGAGAATCACAGCGATGACCTTGCAGACTGGGAACTACCTGCCGACCATAAGCCTTACGTTATCCTCGTAGTAGGCGTAAACGGCGTGGGCAAGACAACCACCATCGGCAAACTGGCTTACCAGTTTAAGAAGGCTGGCAAGAAGGTTATGCTGGGAGCTGCCGACACCTTCCGTGCCGCTGCCGTAGAGCAGATTTGCATCTGGGGCGAGCGCGTGGGTGTGCCTGTAGTGAAACAGCAGATGGGAAGCGACCCGGCAAGCGTGGCGTTCGACACCCTGCAGAGCGCCAAGGCAAACGGCGCCGACGTGGTGCTCATCGATACGGCAGGCCGACTGCACAACAAGGTGAACCTGATGAATGAGCTCAAGAAAATAAAGGAAGTGATGAAGAAGGTAATGCCTGAAGCACCAGACGAGGTAATGCTCGTGCTCGACGGAAGTACCGGACAGAATGCATTCGAGCAGGCTAAGCAGTTCTCTGCCGTTACCAACATCTCCTCGCTCGCCATCACCAAGCTCGACGGAACCGCTAAGGGCGGCGTTGTCATCGGCATCAGCGACCAGCTCAAGGTGCCTGTAAAATACATCGGACTGGGCGAAGGTATGGAAGATCTGCAGCTCTTCAACAAGACAGAATTCGTAGACTCGCTCTTTAAAAATTAGAAAATGAAGAAAAATCAGATAGATATTATTACCCTGGGCTGCTCGAAGAATCTCGTAGACAGCGAGTTGCTGATGAAGCAGTTTGAGGCAAACGGCTACCATTGCGTTCACGATTCCAAGCGCCCTCAAGGCGAGATAGCCGTCATCAATACGTGCGGATTCATCGAGGATGCAAAGCAGGAAAGCATCGACACCATCCTGGAGTTTATCCAGGCTAAGGAAGAAGGCCGACTCAGAAAACTCTACGTAATGGGCTGCCTCTCGCAGCGCTACCAGAAGGAACTGGAAGAAGAAATGCCCGAAGTGGATAAGTTCTACGGCAAATTCAACTACAAGCAGCTTCTGCAGGAACTCGGCAAGGCGGAAGTTTCATCCTGCAACGGCCAGCGCCATCTCACCACTCCGCGCCATTATGCCTACATCAAGATAGCTGAGGGCTGCAACCGCCACTGTGCCTACTGCGCCATTCCTATCATCACCGGCAAGCACGTTTCCCGTCCGAAGGAAGAGATTCTGCAGGAGGTGCGCGAACTGGTGGCAGAAGGCGTGAAGGAGTTTCAGATTATCGCTCAGGAACTCACCTACTACGGTGTAGATATTGACGGCAAGCATCATATTACCGAACTCATCAGCGAGATGGCTGATATTCCGGGCGTGAAATGGATTCGCCTGCATTACGCTTATCCAAACCAGTTCCCTATGGATCTTCTGGACGTGATGCGCGAGAAGCCAAACGTATGCAAATATCTCGACATTGCCCTCCAGCACATCAGCGACCACATGCTCACCAGCATGCATCGCCACGTAACGAAGCAGGAAACCATCAATCTGCTGAAGGTCATCCGCGAACGCGTGCCAGGCATTCACATTCGCACTACGCTGATGGTTGGTTTCCCTGGCGAGACAGATGAGGATTTCCACGAGCTCCTTGACTTCGTACGCGAACAGAGATTTGAGCGCATGGGCGCCTTTGCCTACTCTGAGGAAGAAGGAACCTACAGTGCCACCCACTACGAAGACAATGTGCCTGCCGAAGTAAAACAGCGCCGACTGGACGAACTGATGATTCTGCAGCAAGACATCAGCTCTGAGGTTGAGGCTGATAAGGTGGGCAAAACCATGACCGTTATCATCGACCGCAAGGAAGGCGATTACTACATCGGACGAACAGAGTTCTGCTCTCCGGAAGTAGACCCTGAGGTTCTGATCCGTGCCGATGAGAAGCGTCTGCGCGTGGGTTGTTTCTATCAGGTAGAAATTACTGCAAGCGAGGAATTTGACCTCTATGGCAAGGTGGTGAAATAATCATTCTCTCCCCCATAGCCTGGAGTTTAAGAAAATTTGACTACATATTAAATAAAATATGAACAATAAGGAATACATCGCTGAACTGGCTCAGCAAACCGGCTATTCGCAGGAAGACACCCAGAAGTTGGTGCGCAAGGCGATAGACGCTATGATTGCCGAGTTTGAGGATGGAGAAGCTGTCTCTATCCCCAATTTTGGCACCTTCGAAGTGAAGAAGCGCATGGAACGAGTGGTGGTTAATCCTACTACCAAGAAGCGCCAGCTGGTGCCGCCTAAGTTGGTGTTGGGTTTCCGACCGGTTGCTTCGGTCAAGGAAAAACTAAAGAATGGAGGGGATGAGCAATGAGCAAATTCAGTTTAAATACACTCGGAACACTGCTGGCTGATAAGAGCGGGCTGAGCCAGGTGGAAGCAGAACTCTTCATCCGGAAGATGTTTGATGTGTGCAACCAGGGACTCGATGCCGACAAGCAGGTGAAGATAAAATGGCTGGGCACTTTTAAGGTACAGGCCACGAGAGACCGTGAAAGCATCAATGTGAACACGGGCGAACGCTTCACCATTGAAGGCAGAGACAAACTCACCTTCACGCCTGACAACATCCTGAAAGAAATCGTGAACAAGCCATTCGCCCAATTTGAAACGGTGGTGGTAAATGACGGCGTAGATTTCGATGAAATAGATGAGAAGTTTGGAGAAGAACAGACAGAAGATGCTCCTGCACAAGTAATCGATTTTCTGGACGAAGAAAAAACTGCAACTCCAAATCCGGAGGTTGTCGTAATCGGATCTGAAAAGGAAAAAGAAGCCGAAGACGAACTGGCAAAGCAAATTGCTATAGAACAAGCTAAACTGGAAAAATTAAAACAAGCCCAACTGGAGCAGGAAAGAATACAGAAAGAAAAGCTTGAAAAAGAAAAGCAAGAGCAGGAAAGGCTGGAACAGGAAAGACTGGAACAGGAAAGACTGGAGCAGGAAAGGCTGGAGCAGGAAAGACTGGAGCAAGAAAGACTGGAGCAAGAGAAACTTGAATTAGCCCAGCAACAGCAAGCCCTGAAAGCAGTTGTTGAACCTGCAGTACCTGCATCAGATGAATCTGAAGAAGAAGAGGAGGAAGAAGAATCTTCCAATTCTCATCATATTGTTATTCCTCGCTATCTGGTCGTTGCAGTCTGTCTCATCGTAGTAGCTTTGATTGGCGGAATGGGATGGTTTGCCTTCAACTATGGTCAGATGACTGCCCAGCGTGATCATCTAGCCATGCAGCTAAACCAGTATCACCAGGCTCCAGCCAAGAAAGTCCCAGCCAAACCAGCTGCCGCCCCACTCTCTCAGGAACAGAAACTCCACCAGAAAGCGATGGAAGACAGCATCCGTATGGCTAAAACTGCAGAAGCAGTAAAACTGGCTGAAAATTCGGATGAGGAAAGTGCTAGCGCTGAAAAAGCTAAGCAGACTGAAGTAAAAGCTAAGGCTGAAGCGAAAGAAAAGGCTAAAGATAAAGCCGAAGAAAAGGCTACTTCGAAAATAGCATCATCCCAGTATGATAAGGATGCTCGCGTACGCACGGGAGCTTACCGAATCACAGGAGTTGCCCAGACCGTTACGGTTGGCGCCGGTCAGACCCTCGAACAGATCAGCACCCGCTATTTAGGTTCCGGAATGGAATGCTACGTAGAAGCCCTGAATGGTACAAGCACCGTAAAGGCCGGACAGAAAATCAAGATTCCGAAACTGGAATTGAAGAAGAAAAAGAAATAAAATACTGAACAAACAAAAAAGAGGGTGTGTCATAAGTCTGTGACGCACCCTTTTTTTGTGTGTGTTTCTAT
>ERZ781275.1515-NODE-1515-length-14703-cov-7.530857_pt1 | contig 14703 bp, 15 predicted proteins | sample MGYA00375853_ERZ781275 | MGnify/ENA primary metagenome ERZ781275 (study PRJEB29790, sample SAMN03653691) | human gut metagenome | host: Homo sapiens | place: USA: Dallas, Texas | collected 2012-07-23 | study: EMG produced TPA metagenomics assembly of the Gut...
TCACTCCGGCTTTTTGTCAATTCAGCTCGGCTTTTTCCGGACAAGTCGGGGCGGCACTAACACAAACCTGTTGAACGAGTTCATTTGTAGGAGCTCGGCCTAAAGTTTTCAACAAAAAAGGGACTGGATTTTGCAGCATCCTGCCTGAAATTTTTGCTCATACTTCTCACCCTGAACGGCTCGCCAGGCGGGCCGTTTTGCGGTATAATGAGGGGGCAGAAAAAGGAAAAAACAAAGAGTGAATCGGAAGGATGTGGGCGGAATGACGAAAGCACAGATGCTGAAAACCGGCATAGCACAGCTGCTGGAGAAAAGGCCCACCACAGCTGCAGAGAAGGACGCCTACATCCACGAGTTGCAAAACACCTTAAAAGACGTCACTGCCGAGGTGGCTGATTTACAGGAGATGGTGCAGTGGCTGCGCAAGCAAATGTACGGCAGCAAAAGCGAAAAGACGCCTGTGCCAGACGAAAAACAGCTCGGAATATTCAATGAGGCCGAGCAGGAATACAAACCGGAGGTTCCGGAGCCCATTAAGAAAGACCAGCGCGGGTACCACATTAAGACGCCGGAAGAACGTTGGAAGCTTGTCGGCGGCAAGGATATCACGTTTGAGGACAGAATCCTGGCCTTGCAAGGCAGGGATTTGATTTGCACGTACTGCGGCACCGAAATGATCTGCATTGGGAAGGAAACGGTGCGGGAAATTCCTGAATTTGTGCCAGCCAAGCTGAAGATCGTTCGATACATTCAGCCAACCTACTGCTGCCCTTGCTGCAAAAAGAAAGGCATTGTGCGCATTGTGAAACACCCGGCGCCAAAGCCACTGCTCAACCACAGCATGGCCAGTGCCAGTGTAGTGGCCGAGGTTATGTACCAGAAATATGTGCAGGCTGTGCCGCTATATCGACAGGAGACGCAGTGGAAGGACGCCGGGATTGCGTTCAGCCGTACTACCATGGCGAACTGGGTTATCCGATGCAGCCAGGACTGGCTGAGCCTGGTGTACGACCGGATGCGGAAGGAGCTTCTGGGCCGGGAGGTTCTTCACGCAGACGAAACTCCGGTACAGGTGCTGAAGGGAACCGGCAAGACCGCCGCCAACAAAAGCTATATGTGGGTCTACCGCACAGGCAAGGACGGACTGCCGCCGGTTGTCCTGTTTGAGTACCAGCCGGGGCGCAGCGGCGAATACCCCAAAAAGTTCTTGGAGGGGTTCACCCGCTACCTGCACACGGACGGCTACGCCGGGTACAACAAGGTGGAGCGTATTACCCGGTGCGGATGCTGGGCACATCTGCGCAGGAAGTTCGTGGACGCCATGCCGTCAGCATTTGCCGATCTTGTGGGACCGCCCAGTTCGGCCCAAATTGGCAGGGACTACTGCGATCAGTTGTTCGCAGCTGAAAAGGAAATAGAACTGCTGCCGGGAAAAGACCAACAGCGAGTACGCCTTGAGGTAGAAACACCCATGCTCAGGGCTTTTTGGTGTTGGCTTGAGAAGCTGGCAGAACAGCCCTTGGCCGGCAAGCTGAAAACTGCCGTGGAATACGCACTGAAACAGCGCCCGTATATGGAAAACTACCTGAAAGACCCTCGGTGCCAGATTTCCAACAATCTTGCCGAAAATGCAATCCGCCCCTTTACAGTGGGACGCAAAAACTGGCTGTTCTGCGACAGCGTGGAAGGGGCAAAAGCCAGCGCGGTTATTTACAGTATTGTGGAGACGGCCAAGGCCAACAATCTTTCAGTCAAAGATTATCTGCGCGTGCTGCTGGAGATGCTGCCAGAATGGGATGTTCATCAGCACCCCGAGAATATTGATGCCCTCTTACCCTGGGGCGAGTATATTCAGGATAGATTTGAATAACGTAGTTGCAGGAGTTGACCTTTTGTCGGCTCCTGCTTTTTTGTCAAGGACGCCGGGTTATTGGGCACTTACATTCCGGTAGTGCTGTGCCCGCTCAAGTAGCTCTCGGTCATCTAAACAGCCGGTTCTCATAAAATCGCCGACAACCTGCCTAGTCGGAATACCGGCACGCCCACCCAGCTGTGTGCACTTGACGGCGGCAACAGCGCTGGCAAAGAGGGCGGCATCTTTTGTCGTCATCTGCTCACAGATATAGGCATAGAGGAAAGCGCCGTGGAAGACGTCCCCTGCGCCAGTGGTATCCAACACCTCCACCTTAAATCCTGGGAGCGAAAAATAACCATCCGCATTCATACCGAAACACCCTGCTCCTCCTATTGTGAAGATGACAACCTTCGGACCCATAGACAGGATCTTCCGGCAGTTCTCCTCCCTTGCGTCAGGATCTCCGAACAGGCCACGATAGCAAAATTCCGAGCCGATAAACAGGTCGATCCAATGGATATGTCGCCAGATCTCCTCCCGGTATTCGTCCGCGTCGAAGCAGACCGGCAGGCCGTTCTCCCGTGCGAGCGCCGCCAAGGCCAGATCTGCGTCCGAAAACTGAAACATGTGGATGCATTTCGCCGCCCTGACATAGTCCACATCGATGTCGTCAACCGCATAGCTGCGGTGACTGCCCCATTGGGAAAGAAAAGAGCGCCCGCCGGTCGACTGCTCCGCTAAGCTGATACAGTAATTGGAGGTTTTTCCCTCCTCCTGCAAAAAGTGTGAGACGTCCACACCGTTGTCCTGCATATCCCTTTTGATAAAATGACCCAGCCTGTCATTTCCGGTGACACCGAGCAGGCCGGTGGACGCGCCCAGCCTACTTGCAGCCACCAACGCGGTCGCGACCTTGCCTCCCCCTTGCCAACTCTGCTGTTTGATAGTAATCTCTTCATCCGTCCTCGGCAGGGCATCAATCGCCAAGATATGGTCCACTACCGAATTGTCGATCCCAATAATATCCATAACAGCCGTCCTTTCCACATAATATAAACTGCTGTCTCCATTATCGGCTATTTGCACTCTTCATTCCATAGAGTTTTTTGCGAGATTTTGTGTGATTTAAAGCTCTTTGGTGGGGGCTGATCCCCTTGCGGAAATCTGTCGGCGAAGTCCCGGTATAGCGCCGAAATGCATAGGAAAAAGCCGACATATTGGTGTAGCCGCTCCGTTCCCCTACCTCGGTAACGGATAGGGTGGTTTCACGCAGCAGTTTTTTCGCCTGTTTCATCTTTTCTTCCAGGATATAGTGAGCCAGCCCGATCCCCAGTTCCTTTTTAAAGATGCGGTTCAGATAGTCTGGGTTAAGGTAGACAGCAGCCGCAACGTCATCGCGAGAGAGATCCTGATCCAGATGTCCTTGTATAAAGGCGCAAGCGCTGTGCAGACTCTGCGGCCCTCCCTGTTTCAGTTGCGTTTTATCCATCTTGTTTTGGCCGATCTCCCTGACAATCAACTGGATGGTACTCGAAAACTCCTCCTCTTGGATCGGCTTAAGGATATAGTCGGTCACCCCCAGCCGAAGCGCCTGCTGCGCATATTGGAAATTGGCAAAAGCGGTGAGGAAAATGGTTCTTGTCTTCAGCTGGTGATCGACAATCCTCTTTTGCAGGTCGAGCCCATTCAAAAGCGGCATCTCAATGTCGCAGAGGAACAGGTCTATCTCTTCTTTTTGGAGGATCTCCCATGCCTCCATGCCGTCATAGGCGATATGGATCGGGGCATCAAACCCCATCTCCTGCCACGGCAGAAGATGCGTGATGGTCTCCCCGAAGATCTTCTCGTCATCCGCCAGCATCAGTTTCACAGTTATCCTCTCCTTTCAAAGGAATCAGCACCTCCATCAGCGCGCCGCCCTGCTTCCGGTTGGTGATGCGCAGCTCCATCCGTTTCCGATAGATGAACTCCATGCGTTGCTTGATGTTTTCGATGCCAAAATGCTCCTGCCCTGCCGAATCGACCAAAGGGACGCCGCTCTCCAGCGCGCCTAACGTCTGCTGGCTGTAGCCCTTCCCCTCATCATACTCGCTCAGTTTTAAATAGTACTTCCCCTCAACGGTTATCCTCGACGCCGTAACAAAAATGCAGAAGACGCGGTCGTCGTTGAGCCCGTATTTGAAGGAATTTTCAACAAAGGTGTGCAGCAACAAAGCCGGTATCTCGCATTGGAGCGTATCCGGCTCCACCGCTACGGTATACCGCACCTCCTGATTCAGACGGCATCTTTGGAACTCCACATATTCCTCAATATGGGCCAGTTCTTCATAGAGAGTCACCTGTGCGTCAATCTTTTTCAACATATATCGTGAATAGCTTGACATGCTCAGGATCATTTTTTTGAGCTGTGGGATGTTCCCCTGCAATGCCAACCCATACAGAAGATTCAGAGAATTCAAATAATAATGAGGATTGGACTGCAGCTGCAGATACCGCAGCTCAGATTTTTGCTTATGCAGCCGTTCTTCGTATACCATGATCTTCAGGTGGTTAATTTGCTGCATCATTTTATTAAAGCCAACATGCAAAACTGATAATTCCAAAATATTCCCCTGTGGTTGTATCTGGATGGACAGATCTCCCGCCGACACCTTATGCATACTGTCGGTCATATCCGCTATAGGTCGTATGATAGCGTCCTGCAGATACCGAATCAGCAAGGCGATAAACACGATCGTCAGCAAAACCGTTATTGACACGATCAGCGCCCACCAGAGCCAGAGCTCCTGGAAAACCACACTCCGGTCGATCTGCCCCACCAGTGCGTAATGTCCATCGGCTGACTGCACGCGTGCCTCAATAAAATCTGTGGCATTTTCCTTGTCAAAGGCAGTGCCATAGATGTTCCCACGCTCATCCTCCAGATACAAAAAGGAGAACTGATTCTGCGTCTGCTCCATCAGTTCGCGCAAATACCCCTCCACACTGATAAAGACGCCTACACGGATCTGCTCCAACAGGATATCGCCCGTCAGAAAAAAGGTTCCGCCAATGTTCTCTATATGCCATGTGCGTCTGGAAAAATCCTCTATCTTCTGAATCTGCTCGGCATAGTGTTTTATCGCCCGCTGAGGACCTGTGTATCCGCTGCTGACGCATATATTGTTCTGATAGGAATAGGCATACATTCCCTCAAGAAAGGAATATGCCGCGATGTTGGCATCAAAAGTATCACAGAGTCTAACAATTGCCAAACTCTGTGCATTGGGGTTGCGGTTCGTCCTCAGAACGGTGAGCGCCTTGTCATGCAGAAGCAGATTGTACAGTTGCCGATCCACATTCAACAAATTCTCCTGCATGTTTTCCTCGTAAATGGACAGTGCCCGGATATTCAGCCCCTTCACATGATTTATGGTGAAAGAGAGCGTCAAAAGATTGCAGATGAAAAGCAGCGCCAAGAGCAAACCCACAAGCAGAAGAATTCTCTTGATCAGAGCTATGCGTATCGACTGTAAATGCTTGCTGTTTGGCTCCATACTCGCTGTGCTTCCTTTTCATAAAATTACAAGAAATAGCTTAATTATGTCAATTGTAATCCGAAACGGATCATAGTAGGCTTTAGTCAAGCCACTATTAGAGAGGAGAGAATCCAGTGAAAAATATCGCTTTGATTGGGTTCGGAAATATGGGCCGCAAGCACGTGGAGAATCTCTCGGCCCTGCAACGTTTTTTTTCGATCGGCGCCGTATATGACATTGATCCCACTGCTCGGCAGGCGGCTTGGCAGGCTGGCTTTCCTGTCTGCGAGGAGCTCTCTGCCATTTTGAAGAACGACGAAATCGAAATCTGTCTTATCGCCGCTCCCAATGATGTCCACAAGGAACTGAGCATCGTCTGTATGGAGGCGGGAAAGCATGTGATCTGTGAAAAACCCGCCACCCTCAACACTGACGAACTGATCGAGGTGCTGACGACCGCAAAGATCCAAAACAGGATTTTTACGGTCGATCAAAACCGACGCTGGGACCGGGATTTCATTGCTGTGAAAAAGCTTTTCCAAAACCGTCCGCTGGGTTGCCCGATCTATATTGACAGCCGGGTACAGGGCTCCCATGGATTGCCGGACAATTGGCTTTCGCGCAAGGGGGTCGGTGGGATGCTGCTGGATTGGGGCGTCCACTTGATCGATCAGTTGCTTGATCTGCTTCCCGGAGAGGTGACGCAGGTATATACCCAGCAGGTCGTGCTGCCCGGCAAGGAGTGCGAGGAAAACATCAAGCTCCTTCTCCGTTTTTCGGGAGGGGAGACGGCGCAGATCCAAGCGGATACCCGCTGCTATTGCAGGCTGCCACGCTGGCATATCATGTTTGAGCAGGGGACGGCGGTCATCGGGGAGATTGATGGCTGCGGCATCCTCTATACGCCGGACGGCTCGAGCCAAGTTGAGCGGGAGAACTATAGCACCGGATCCGGACCAAGCCGGACGATGGCACCCAGTGAAAATATCGCAGAAGAACCGCTGGTGAGCGGCGAAAGCCCAAGCTATCAGGATACCTTCTATCAAAATGTGGCCGATGCGATCGACGGCACCGCAGAATTGATTGTGTCGCCGGGACAGGTGCTGCGGGTCATGAAGGTGTTGGATGCCGCCCGGCTCTCCGCTGAAAATTCATGCAGTATCCACTGTCATATATGACCACAATTACATGCTACACTCTTTTTCTGGGGGAATCAATGTGGATTTTTCTGATTAATTTAAGGATTCTATTTTATGTCCTGATGGCCGGACGCATCAAAGCTTTTGAGCACATCACGGCACAAAAAAGAAAGGGTTGATATCTATGAAGAAGTTAAAACTGGGCTGGATTGGATTTATCGATCACGAAAGCACTGTGTTTTGGGATCAATGCAGGAGCTTGCGGGCCATAGGATATCAAGGAATGGAACTGGCGGAATTTCTTCTCGACCTGCCGGGTGGCTACGAAAACATCAAACGCCTCAATGAAATTGGCATCTGTGCCCTAACTGTCCTGCCAGAGATGGAACAGCTGCGAGAGAACGGCGTGGAGGCGTTTATCGAAAAGGCAAAGATGCTCGGTGTGGACAATATTGCAGTCCACTCCTGCTGTATCACAGACAGCTTTCACGGGAAAATGGTCAGCTTTGAGGCGTTTAAGGCCGATGTGGCCCTTCTGGAGAAGTGTGCGGAACAGGCAGCCCGGGAGGGGCTGGTCTTACGCTACCACAATCATTTCCAGGAGTTTGCCACCCGATACTCCGGGATATCGGCATTTGACTATATGATGCGCAACAGCGAACACCTTCAATTGGAACTTGATATCGGCTGGGCACACTACGCCGGGGTCAATCCGTTGCATATCCTGCAAGTTTGGCCTAACAGGATTCACTCTCTCCACCTCAAGGATTACCGCCATGAACCGCTCCGCCCGGCGTTTGGAATTCCCATGCCTGCCTTCTGCACCATTGGAAACGGCGTAGTCAATACTGAGGAGTGCCTGAAAGCAGCATGCGAGCTCGGCATCGAATGGGCTGTTGTGGAGCAGGACAGCCTATGCCGACTGGATCCGATGCAGTCCCTCATGACCTCTTACTGCAATATTAAGGAAATGGGTTATGCCGAATAGGGCGGTCAGTGGCATATGGATTGTGCCTCTCGCTGAGTAGGCAGAGGAAGATATAGAAAAGCGGATGAAACAAGTTTTGAAGAAGATTCACTCCCATTTTCATAATTTTCTCCTCGCTCACGGATCATTTTTCGCCCAACTTTTTTGGATAAATTTAGCGCTTTCCCCGCGATCCGAAGCATCGCAAAAGGAGTGTTTTCGATGTTGGAAAACACTGCCGTGCGCTCGTATAGAAGAAAAAATTGCTACAATCTGTCAAGTCAACTAATAGTCGGTATTCATGACGGCGCGACTTGGATATTCCCCGGATGGGGCTGTTGCAAAATAGCATACTCCCCAAAAAGCACACAAAAATCGGTCTCCAAAGGAAGCAAAGCAGCTTCTTTTGGGGACCGATTGCTTTAATTGCTTCAGCAAAAAGCGTAAGCGCCCAAAGAAACCACGTACTTGCGGAACGAAAATCCACATGGGAGAATAGAAGCATAGAAAACGAAGGTATATTCTTTAGAGCGCTCTAAAAAATATACGCATCGGGAGGGATGTCTTCCATGGAAAAGAGAGCGCTGGCAGTCCGCGCGGAGTAATGTGGCGCAACACCATCGCCTGCGCGAAGCGCAGCGGCCGGCCCATCAAAGCGTGGTGCGCGGAAAACGGCGTGGCGCTGTCCACCTTCTACAAGTGGCAGAGAAAACTGCGGGATTCCCTGGTGTAGGCACGGGAACTGCCGCAGCCTGTGTTTGCAGAGTTCGAGCGTCCAGCACCGGAGTATTTCATTTCCGCCTCCGACCGGATCGTCCTCCGCATACAGGACGTCGTCATCGAACTGCCGGCAAGCACGCCGGCCGCTCAAATCAGCGAAGTCATTCGCGGGGTCCGCCATGCTGGGTGACGTCAGCCAGGTGGAGCACATCTATCTGGCGTGCGGATACACGGATCTGCGCCGCGGGATCGATGGTCTGGCGCAGATCGTGCAGCAGTTTTCTTTGGACCCGTTTTCAAACAGCCTGTTTCTGTTCTGCGGAAGGAGGCGCGACCGGATCAAAGCGCTGCTGTGGGAAGGTGACGGCTTTGTGCTGCTGTACAAGCGCATGGAGAACTGGATCATCCGGTGCGCGGAGGACAACCTGGAGCCGATGTGGGAGGCAATGCACGAAGAGCTTCTGCGACGCGAGGTTGTGCACGCGGACGAAACAGTGGTGCAGGTGCTCAAGGAGAACGGCAGGACGGACCAGAGCAAATCGTACATGTGGGTGTACCGGACCGGGCAGGACAGATAGTTGCCGATCATCCTGTACGAGTACCAGCCGGGGCGCAGCGGCGAGTATCCGAAGCGATTTTTAGAGGGATTCCTTGGATACTTGCACACGGACGGATACGCCGGGTACAATCAGATGCCGGGGATTACGCGGTGCGGCTGCTTTGAACAGAATGAGTAGCAGACTAAGATCCGGTCGCTGGCATTGCCAGCGACCGTTTTTTTCTGTCAAGGGCGTGGTCCCTTTGGGCGCTTACCTTACAGTTTTATTAGAGAGAGAATTTTCCCAGTAAGTAACTGCAGAGCAACCAGCAAAATTCCCGTTCCAATAAAGTATGCGCCATGAAAAAAAGAAAAAAGATAGAAGATGAAGTATAGAATAACATAATTTATTCCCAATATCCGTGAAATTTTGCGGTGGTGAAGAGATTCAGATATCTCGAGTGGTTTTCGAGGATCTTCTACAGGCGCAAAAAATAGTATAATTATCAGACCAAGAATTATGAATGGATTTATAGCTTTACATAGTTTGAAAGAAGAGAATGCTAAAGGAAAGAATAAAACAACGACAAAGATAAAGAGAGAGGCGATAAAGCATCTAATTCGTGTAGAGAAGTGCAGCCCGCCCGCATATATTCTCAGAGGGATATGGGTGAGCAAGAAAAATAATGCCGATGGAAAAAAACCAAAAAGAAAGGCTGAAAGCAAAAAAATACTCCACACGAGTAAACTATAGGATAAATTTGTTATACCATATTCATATATTTCACGATTTTCGGAAGATACAATTTTTAAGTATATAGCTTTATCGATAAGTTGTTTGAACATTGAAAAGTTTCTCCTGCAGTGCTTAGTTAAAGATATAAACTAAAAATGAAAATAATAAATTAAGACTTAGCAGACAATTGGTCTGCTAAGCCTTATTTGTTACTTAGTGCTGTTTAAAAGCATCAAGAGCTTTTGGAGGCTCGGCTTGGTAACTCGGTCCGCTGCAAGTTACGTTAATATTGGTGAGAGCATAAAAGAAACCGGCACTCATGAGGGCAGAAAGAAATAATTTTTGTAGCAATGCTGTGATTCGCTTCATAGTTAATTCCTCCTTGTTTAAGATGTATTTATAGTATATAGCAAATTATATCAAGTGGATATATTTATGTAGATAAAGTCAATTTTTATGTAGATATGGCATATACTGACAAAAAGAGACATAAAAAGAGAAAATTATAGTTTGTCGCTTGAATTTTATCAAAATAGCCGAGACCTAAGTAAGGTCTCGGCTATGCCTAATGTTCTGTGGTATAGTAAAAAGAATATTTAAAACAAATTTATTATCTGTATAGTTTATTTCGAGTGTACCATTATATTTTTTTATAGAGCGTTCAATGTTGGACAGGCCAAGTCCGTGAGGGCTACTATCATCTTTTGTCGTTTGTATTTGTCCATTTATTTCTCTTATAGCAGAAACTTTTGTATTTGAAATCTGGATGAATACAATCTGGTTCATTTTTTGGATGGAAAGATAGATTTCAGCAGATTTATTAGCCTTTTGGACATATTTGCATTCGCGAATGGCGTTATCAAGCGCATTGGAAAAAATAGTACAAATGTCTTGATAAGCGATAAAATTAAAATCAGAGTAATAAATTTCGGATTTTAATTTTATATTCTGTTCGCGACCTTGTTGGGAAGTGTCCAGTAAGATACAACGGAGCGCATCACAATTAATTTCTGTAAAGTCTTCAGTCGTTGATAGACCGCACAAAGTATCATTGATATATGAGGAAAGAGTGCCATTTGAACTGAGATTTGGGGCGTTACGAGCAAGTTCTTGCAGAATACGCAATTGGTTTTTAAAATCGTGAATTAGAGCATTTGTAGTGCGAATGTGATTTTCTTGCTGCAAGATTAATAGTTCTTTCATTTCACTTTGTAACTGCATTTCAGCAATTTGAGATCGATATTCATATTTTTTTCGTGAGTCTTGATCGCTAAGGAATACAATATAATTAACGACTAAAAGCAAAAATACAATTATTATACTGCTTACAATCATTGTATTAGATAAGTCTGCAGTTTTGCTAGTGAAAATAACGTAATATACGATGGCAATACTGAGCATAGGTAAAGGCAGCAAAGCTATATTTATACGGTTTTCGCTTGGCGAAAGCTTTTCAATTTTTCGATAGAACAAAAACTTGGCTATTGAGGAGAAAATGAAATAGACACCTGTGCTTATGAAAGAAAAAGAAACATTTTGTATAGTTGTGTTAACAATTGTAAAAACGTCTGTTTGGTCCAGAGCGGAAAGAATTGCTAAAGGAATGAATTCACATCCAATAATAATTGCGTCAGCAACTAGACCAGCGAATATTAAACGACTAATTTTTCCAGAAAACAAACATACAACCATTAGCGCAGCAAGAACGAGAGAGATAACAGTATTTAAGAGGGGGTGTTTTAAGCTGTTTATGAGTGCGAGCAATAAAGAATGAATCGCAACAATAGTAATACTCACATATGTATTCTGAAATCTATGAGCAAATATCCCGGTCAAAAAAAGATATGTGATTAAAAAGTTGGTAAAACATTGAATAAATGCTAATAAAACATCAATCAAGCTCGACCCTCCATAAATCGAATCATACTTTTTTTAAATCCAGCTGAAAGATTTCGCGCTAAAGGAATCTGTTTTCCGTTAGTAAGAAAAACAAAGTTTTGTTCAATTCTATCAACTTTTGAAAGCTGGACAACGTAACATTTATGAGTGAATTGGAATCTATCAGAATTTAACTTAGCATATAGTTTCTGAAGCGGCTCATAAGTAGGAACAGCTTGTCCGGTGCTTAGAACGATATTACGTTGGCGTGAGATACTTTCAATATAAAAAATTTTGGAAATTTGTATAAAGACATCATTAAAATTGGATTTTATTATGATTTTTTTACCCTGAAAGTTCAACTTCAGATAGCAGGCATCCAAAACGGAAGAGAGATCAGATGCTGAAACTGGTTTCAATAAAAAACGAATAGGTTCAGCTTCATATCCATGAATGATTTGATTATGAAGAGAGGAACAGATCACAATGAGAGTGTTGTCACCAGCCATACGCAATTGCTTTGCCCACTCAATTCCAAGATTCTGTCCCTGAAAACGAATGTCAAGAAAGATGACATCAAAATTGTCATGTGGAAATGCTGCATCATCTAGGGTTGTGAACTCGCTAATAAAAATTTCCTTATTATGTCGAATAGAGTATGCTATAATTTTTTCTTTTAAATCTTTAATGAAAATTAGGTCATCATCGCAAATTGCTACATGCATGCCGTTTCCTCCTCACAGCATTTTGTCATATTCCTTTAAGCTTCTGAGAACAGATAAAAGAAAAGCTTTTTGGCGCGCTGAGAGACTGTTGATTTCCCACTCTATTGAGTTATCTTCGATTATGTTTCCGAGTACATAATCGGCACTGAGATTTAAGGCCTTAAGAATTGCGACAAACGTCTCGATTTTGAAATTAGTATTTTGGCCATGCTCAACTTTGTTTATGGTTTGAATGGATAATCCCGCCTTTTCGGCAAGCGCAGCTCGGGTTAATTTTTGCGATTTTCGCTCCTTAAAAATGACTTGTCCGATATTGGAAAGAAGTTCATTATATTGCTCCACGATATACCTCACTATATATTTTAACAGACAATTGTACATTACACCATATATTAAGTGTAATTGTTTTTATTTTGAGGTAAAGCAACTGAAGTGTATATTGAATATACTGAAATATACAAAATGGATATTTTTATTATACATTATTTACCAGAGCGACATGAAAATACACCTTATCGACATGAGTGGGCTAATCGGAGGTCTTTATATATAGAATTGAACTGTTCGTCTACGATCTATAGTGGGGAAAAGTTAGGCTGACATTGTGATGGCAAAAACAGGCAAACATTCTTTTAGAGGGATGTTTGCCTGTTTTTCTTCGTTTATACCATTTGACTTGCAGGTGCTAAGATGTGGTAACCTGCGGATATAGTATCTGGGTTCGGGCTCCTCCGTGTGACCTTGTCCAAAAACAAGTTCACACCAGATGGAGGAGTAAAAATGAAGTATAATCATGCTATGGCAGAGAGGGAATATAAAAGAGAATGGAAAGCAGCCAAACTCGAAATGAGGAAGGCAGGGATGCAGAGAAAGCAAATCAGGGAAGCAGCGAGAGCATATCGGCTGGAATTCAATGGTGAGCGACGTTTTTACAGAAGGACCGATGTAGTGCCAGCCTGTGAAAGAGAGGACAGGCCACCCAAAGGGGTGGATACGCTTTTTCAAGAAAGTCATTCGATGCATTCACCTGATTTGGAAGATGATATTGGCGGGCTTATCGATCAGGTTGAACGCTCCGACCTCCTTTCCTGGTTAAGGAGTCTGACCGAGCAGCAGTATCGGGTTGTGGAGCTATATACCGAGGGATATGCAACAGGCGATATTGCGCAAATACTGTCTTTAGATAAGCAAACAGTTTTGAATCATAAAAATCGAGCGGTGCAAAAATATAAGTCGATTATCCCCAAAGTATCAAAAGGATAAAAAGTATACATACAAAACAGCTGAGATAAAAAATCTCAGCTTGTTTTGTGCATTTTGCTGAATTTGAATAATTTTAAAAACAATGTGGTTAAAAACGGCCTTCTCAAGGGCTAGGGAGTGAGAGGGAAACTCTCGGCACTTTGAAAACAGAATATCCATCCTATACTGAACATTCTCTTCCAGCCGTAACCAGGGGTAAACCCAGGCCGGCAAGCGCGAATGGGACGCGCGAAGACAACCACGGTGGCCGTTGATAACCACTGAAACCGCAGAATATGGTATCGAGCGAATAAAGTCCGCTGAAAGCACCCTGTGGCGGGGTGCAGCGCAATGACATGGAAAGAGGATAATGATACTTCCGTCCAGCCTTAGCCGCAAGCAAAGGGGGCGGCCGGCAGAGATCCTGCCGGGGGTGAGATTCCCATGATGGTACCAGCCAGTACCTACAGTATAGGATGCCCGGACAGTCAGGGAAGTAGTGTCAAATGTGGCTGTAAAATAAAAGCCATCTTCAGAAGCAAATCTGTTCTGCTTCTGGAGATGGACTTATTGAAGAGGGAGGGGTGAATATGTGGAGAGCAGTAATTGTTGTTGGAATTGTTTTTGCACTGCTGGCATACGCATGCATCGTTGTGGGCGCACGCAGTGAAGATAACCGGGCGGCAATTAATTCGCCCGCCCAGTTAAATGTCAATGATGGATGATGATGCCATGAGCTGTGCATAGCTTTTCCATTTCTTCTGCTGGGAAAGGATACGTGTATTTGTCAGTGCCAGTGTAAAAAATGAGATTCCAGGAGCCGCTTTCCGAAAGCAAAAACTTCATAGTGTTAAATGCCGGGAGTTGTGCAAGAAGCTGCGCGGACAGCTTTACATAAAAATAGCTGTTGATCGAGCCGTGCTTACCCATAGATTCGATGGCGGCGGAAACCTCGCCATTTTCGCTTGCTTCGTTCATACGGTATGGCCGAATCCGCTCAAAGCTGGTGGCCAGGATTTCAATATTCTCTTTCACGGGACAGAATACTCCTATATATAATAATGTAAGGACTATGGCATCATCCATTATACCATGACATCGCGCAGCGGTTGCAACAAAATTCTACTTGTTGAATTTTTGTATGGTTTAATGTCCGTTTTTATATCTATGAACACCGCCGCGAATAAAAAGACTTGCGGGATGACAATGGAGTAACAAATTTATATGGCTGAATGATACATCTATCAACAAAACCGTTGTACGGATTGATTTTCTGTGCAGCGGTTTTAGCTTATAACAGAGGAGAAACAATATGGAACAACGGGAAAATACATTTGCAATGAGCCAATGTATGCTTACGAAGCAGTATGGCAAGTACAAAGCGG